>Ga0210405_10001859_pt1 | contig 22877 bp, 21 predicted proteins | sample IncBWH11MmetaG_FD_155492 | JGI IMG/M metagenome (GOLD analysis project Ga0210405, IMG submission 155492) | Forest soil microbial communities from Barre Woods Harvard Forest LTER site, Petersham, Massachusetts, United States - Inc-BW-H-11-M | ecosystem: Environmental > Terrestrial > Soil >... | reverse complement strand
AGCGGGGCCACCGGCAGAACTACACGGCCGTGCAGGTCAGCGAGATCAAGCTGTAAATCATCGAGAGGAATTGAGTCATGGCACATAAGAAGGGCGGCGGCTCGTCCACAAACGGGCGCGATTCACACGGACAGAGGCTGGGCGTCAAGCGGTTCGGCGGGCAGTTGGTGAACGCGGGCACGATCCTGATCCGGCAGCGGGGCACGAAGCACCAGCCAGGTGAGAACGTGTCCAAGGGCAAGGACGACACGCTGTTTGCGCTGGTACGGGGCTACGTGAAGTTTGAGGACAAGGGCAACCGGGGGCGCTTCATCAGCGTGACACCGGCGGCGGCAGAAGCAAAGGCCGCGAACTAAGTCCGAAGGCATTCGAAGCGGCCCCGGCGCGAGTCGGGGCCGTTTTGTCTTTATGGGCGAAGACAGCACCAGAGAGATCTTTCACCACTGAAGACACAGAGAGCACAGAGGAAGAATACAGAGAAGAGTAAAGAATGTTTGTTGATGAAGCGAAAATTTCGGTGAAGGCGGGGGACGGCGGAAACGGGTGCGTGGCGTTTCGGCGGGAGAAGTATGTGCCGCGGGGCGGGCCGTCGGGTGGCGACGGCGGGCGCGGCGGAAGCATTTTCCTGGAAGCGAATCCGAATGACAACACGCTGCTGCGTTACCGCTACAACCGGGAATTCAAGGCGGACCGCGGGCGGCACGGGGAAGGCTCGAACTGCTCGGGCGTTTCGGGCGACGACACGATTTTGAAAGTGCCGGTGGGGACACTGGTTTTTGATGCGACGGGAAATGTGCTGCTGGCGGATTTGAAAAAGCCGGGGCAGCGCTTGCTGGTGGCGCAGGGCGGACGCGGGGGCCGCGGAAATCAGCATTTCGCGAAGCCGTGGCACCAGGCACCTCGGGAAAAAGAGGAAGGCGAGGCCGGGGAAGAACGGAATTTGCGGCTGGAGCTGAAGCTGCTGGCGGATGTGGGGCTGGTGGGATTTCCGAATGCGGGGAAATCCACGCTGATTTCGGTGATCAGCGCTGCGCGGCCGAAGATTGCGAACTATCCGTTTACGACGCTGGAGCCGAATTTGGGCGTGGTGAACGCCGACGGCGGCACGGGCGGGCATGGGACGGAGTTGGGCCGGACGTTCGTGGTGGCGGATTTGCCGGGATTGATCGAGGGCGCGAGCCAGGGCGCGGGATTAGGAATTCGCTTTTTGCGGCACGTGGAGCGGACGCGGTTACTGGTTCATCTAATTGATACGAGCGACATGGCCGAGATGGACCCGGTGAAGGCATTCGAGATTATCGAGGGCGAGCTGGGCGCATTCAGCGAGAAGCTGCTGGAAAAGCCGATGATCGTGGTGGCGACGAAGCTGGATGCAACGACGGACCGGACGAAGCTGGAGGAATTGCAGGAATTCTGCAAGAAAAAAGGATTGGAATTTCACGCGATTTCGGCGGCCGCAGGCGAGGGCGTGAAGGAGCTTGTGCGGGGAATTGCCGACGCGCTGGATAAGATTCCGAAGGAATCGGTCGAGGACGAGGATACTGAAGTGGAGGTGGTAGAGGAAGTAAATGAGGTAAAGGATTCAGAGGCCGCCGCGATTGTGGATGACTTGGAAAACGAGGACTGAGACGGGTTCCGCAAACTCCATTTCGTGAGAGAATTGGGTTGGGGAACATTCGGGAGGCGGATTGACGACTGCGCAGGCGAAAAGTACGGCGGCGAAACACCATCCACGAAGAATTGCAATTTTTGGCGGCTCGTTTGACCCCATCCATTCCGGCCACCTGGCTGTAGCCCGGGCGGCAGACCGGCGATTTAATTTTGACGAAGTGCAATTCATTCCCGCGAGCCGTCCTCCGCATAAATTGAAACAGCATCTGGCGCCATTTCCGCACCGTTTTGCGATGGTGGCGCTGGCGGCAACGGAGCATCCGCATTTTGTGCCGTCGCTGGCGGAGGCGGGAGAAGACTTCAGCGGGACGCAGTTGCACTATTCGGTGGATACGGTGCGGTATTTCCGCCATGCGTATCACGGCCAGGGCGACCGGATTTTTTTCATCATCGGCGCGGATGCGTTTCTGGATATTCCGATGTGGAAGGAATACGAAACGCTGCTGGGGCTTTGCGATTTCGTGATTGCGAACCGGCCGGGCATCCGGCTGGAGGCGCTGCGGCTGGTGATTCCGCCGGACCTGCACGGGCGGAGAGATTCGAAGCGCGAGAAGGAAGAAGAAACCGTCGCGCACGGCTCGCCGATTGTGGCGCGGCTGGATAAGACGACGGTGTACCTGCTGGAGAACGTGGCCAGCGATGTGAGCGCGACCGATATTCGGCGGAAGGCGAGCCGTGGGCAATCGATTCACGGGCTGGTGTCCGCGCGGGTGGAAGAATACATTTTGAAACAGAGGTTGTACCGGTGAAATTCGAAAAACTACCGAAGGGCGTGCGACTGGCGGTGGAAGCCGCGCAGGAAAAAAAAGCGGGCGCGATTACCGTGCTGGACCTGAGCGGGCTGAGCGCGTTCACGGAATATTTCGTGATCTGCACGGGATACAGCACGCCGCAGTTGCAGGCGATCTGCTCCGAGGTGGAGGAAGTTCTCTACAAAGAGATGAAGCGTTCGCCGGAGCATCGCGAAGGGCGGCGGTCGGCAGAATGGGCGCTGCTGGATTTTGGCGGGTTCATCGTGCACGTGTTCGGCGAGCAGGCGCGGCGTTTTTATGATCTGGAGCGGTTGTGGCGGCAGGCGCCGTCGCTGGTGTTGCCGGACGAGCCGGAAACGCACCGGCGGAAAGAGCTTTCGGAAAAGGCGGGGTAGTAGTTAGCGGACGCCGTGGTTGTGGGGAATTATTCCTTCATTTTTTGTCAGGGCTGATGCCCCGGCCTCCTAAACAAAAAAGCAAAAGCACAGGCAGGAGTGCCTGTGCCACTAGAGTAGACTTGCCGGATGAAGATTTGCCTGTTGATGCTGGGGAAAACGCGGCGGCCGGAGATGGTTGCGGCGCTTGGCGACTATGTGAAGCGCATTTCGCGGTCGTGTCTCATCGAAACCGTTGAAGTGCGGGATGCGGCTGCGGCGCTGAAGCGGCTGGATGCAAACCGCGCCGCGGCTTCGGTGCTGCTGGATGCGGGCGGCAAGGTTTACGATTCCAATGCGTTTGCGAAGTGGCTGGGCGAGCAGCGGGACCGCGGGATACGCGAAGTGATTTTTTTGTGTGGGGATTCGGATGGTTTTCCCGACAGCCTGCGGGAGCGCGTGAAACAGAAACTGTCGTTGAGCGCGATGACGTATTCGCATGAACTGGCGCGGGTGATGCTGGCGGAGCAGATTTACCGGGCGTTTGCGATTTTGTCGGGAAGTCCATACCCCAGGTGAGTTGCGTGCCCAGCTGTGTTGGCGAATTGTCCCCGTGGGCGGGTGTGTTTTGCGGCGTTCCGTGAAATGATGTGCAACGATAAAAACTATGGCCATACGCATTGCGGCGGATAAAGATCAGCCTTCGGTGGCAATTGAAATTCCATTGGAAAAGCCGTTGCCGGATTACGATCTGGAGCAGGTTGAGCAGCCGACCCCGCGGGATATCGATGCACTGCTGGTGTCGCAGGGATTTCGCGACTTGGTGGACGACGCGCGCGGCGTGCTGACGGAATTAATGTGCAACCCACCGCCGTTGCCGAACACCACGCATCTGGTGGACCTGGGGCTTTCCCATGTTCCCGATTTTGAGATTACGCAACTGACTGGCGCGATTTGCCCCGGGGACGACGAAGTGTACCGGCCGGGCCTGTGGATCGTTTTGAAAGACCGAAAAACCCCGGCGAAGCAGTCGCTGGGCGAAGTGGCGATGGAGCACGCGCGAATCGTCGCGCACGAGCTGGTCAAGCGCCTCGGAATTTGAGGCGGGCAATCCTCCTTTTCAAAAATGGACCCGATTCGCGTGTTTGCGGTGCCTCAACTTGACGTTTCTTGTGCAACTCCGCAGACTTGAATGATCCACACGAAATTGCGTGACTGACGAGGATTCGGAGTTATGCCGGAAGGAAAAGGGTTGCTGATCGTTTACACGGGGCCGGGCAAGGGCAAGACGACTTGCGCGCTGGGAACGGCGTTTCGCGCGGTGGGGCAGGGGTTGCGCGTGTTCATGGTGCAGTTCATCAAGGGGTCGTGGCACTACGGCGAGTTGGACGCCGCGGAAATGCTGGGCAAGGACAAGTTTGAGATTCGGCCGATGGGGCGGGGTTTCGTCAAAATCGGCGGCGCGGAAACGGATCCGGAAGACATCCGGATGGCGGAAGAGTGCTGGGAATCGGGGCGTGCGGCGATTTACAGCGGGACGTACGATCTGGTTGTGCTGGACGAGATCAATTACACGATCAGCTATAAGATGCTGGACGCGGAGAAGGTGGTGGAGGCGCTGACAGGGCGGCCCGAGCAGGTGCACGTGATCTGCACGGGGCGAAACGCGCACCCGAAGCTGGTGGAGGCCGCGGACCTGGTGACGGAAATGAAGGAAGTGAAACACCCGTATACGAAGGGTATACTGGCGCAGCGGGGAATTGATTACTGAGGGGAAGCCGTGAGCCATAAGCTGTAAGCCATCAGCTAACAGACGACTGACAACCGAGACCGGCTTATGGCTTATGACTTAAGGCTATCGGCTAAAAGAGGACTAAAAACTTCTCCATGTCGTGGTTCAAACGGGATAAAAAATCGATCGACCAGGTGACGCCGCCGGAAGAGCGGCGGGTGCGCACGGAAGGGCTGTGGATGAAATGCGAGTCCTGCCGGGCGATCGTGTTCCGGAAGGACCTGGAAGAGAACCTGTTTGTGTGCCCGAAATGCCAGTTTCATTTTCGGGTGAACGCGAAAAGGCGGCTGGAGCTGCTGTTTGACGGGAAGTGGACGGAGCACGACGCGGGAATGGTTTCCACCGACCCGCTGAAATTCGTGGACACCAAGCCGTACGCCAGGCGGATTAAGGAGGCGCAGAAAAAACTGGGGATGAACGATGCGGTGATTACGGCGGAAGGCCAGTTGAATGGAAAGCCGGTGATTTGCTGCGCGATGGAATTTGGATTTATCGGCGGCTCGATGGGCGCGGTGGTCGGGGAAAAAGTGACGCGGGCGATCGAGATGGCCATGCAAACACGGCAGCCGCTCATCGTCGTGTCGTGCTCTGGCGGCGCGCGCATGATGGAAGGGACTATCAGCCTGATGCAATTGGCGAAAGTTTCGGCGGCGCTGGCGCGGCTGGACGAGGAGAAATTGCCGTATATATCGGTGTTGACGGACCCGACCACCGGCGGCGTGACGGCGAGTTTCGCGATGCTGGGCGATTTGAACATTGCGGAGCCCGGTGCGTTGATCGGCTTCGCGGGGCCGCGCGTGATCGAGCAGACCATCCGGCAGAAACTGCCGGATGGTTTTCAACGCTCGGAATTCTTGCTGGAGCACGGGTTCCTGGATGCAGTGGTGCATCGCAAGGACATGAAGGGCTTCATCTCCAGCGCCATCGACCTGCTGACCTCCTGAAATGAATTACGAAAGCGCGGTTCGTTATCTACTTTCCCTGGGCCGCGAACTGGCGGCGCCTACTCAGGCGGCCGCGGCAAAATTCAACCTCGAAAACATAACCATTTTGCTGGAGCGGCTTGGCCGGCCGGACCGCGCGTATCCGTGCGTGCACATCGCGGGAACGAATGGGAAGGGTTCGACAGCGGCGTTTCTGGAAAAGATTCTGCGCGAAGCGGGCTTCCGCACCGGGCTGAACACTTCGCCGCATCTGGAGAGGATCAACGAGCGTATCCGCATCTCCGGAAAGGAAATTGCCGACGAGCGGTTTGCGGAGATTTTTACGCGAATTCATGCGGTGATCGAGGAATTGCTCGCGGAAGGGAAGCTGCGGGCGCATCCGACGTACTTTGAGTGCGTGACCGCGCTGGCGTTTGAGGCGTTTGCGCGGGCGCGCGTGGAGTTCGCGGTGATCGAAGTGGGGCTGGGGGGACGGCTGGACGCGACGAATGTGGTGTCGCCACTGGTGTCCATCATCACGCGCATTGATTTTGATCACGAGAATTATTTGGGACATTCACTGAGGGAGATTGCGGGGGAGAAGGCGGGAATTTTGAAGGCGCAGGTGCCTGCGGTATTCGCCGCGCAACTCCCGGAGGCGCACCACGTGCTGCTACGGCGAGCGGCGGAACTTCGTTGCCCGATGGTGGAGACGGGCGAAGCGTATCGCATGGAAGGCGAGGAGACCAAAGACGGCTGGGCGCGGGCCACCGCGGTGGAAATCGCGAGTGGGAGCAGCTACTTACTGGAGCCAAGACTCGCCGGGCGATTTCAACTGCAAAATGCCCTCAACGCCGTTGCGGCTGCGCGGATTTTGCAGGGCCGCAGCTATCGTGTTAACGACGAAAATATTGTGAGCGGCATTGCCACGACGGAATGGCCGGGGCGATTGGAACGGCTCCAAACGCGGCCGGATGTGTATCTGGATGGAGCGCACAATCCAGGGGCGGCGCGGGAGTTGGCGCGATTTTTAGACGAGAATTTTGCGGGGCGCAAGGTGTACTTGATTTTCGGGGCCATGCGCGACAAAGCGGTGGACGAAGTGACTGGGGTGCTCTTTCCGCGCGCGCACGAAGTGATTTTCACGCAGCCGGGGACGCCGCGAGCGGTCAGCGCCAGGCAGCTTGCGGAGATGGCCGGTGACCACGCAAGGAAATTTACCGTAATCGAGGATGCGGAACAGGCGCTGGAATCCGCTCTGGCGAAGGCCGGACCCGAGGACGCCATTTTCATCACCGGATCGCTGTACCTGGTGGGCGAATTGCGGCACGTGTGGAGAGCGCGCAGAAAAGTCGCATCGCGATAGAAAAGACCGTAGAATGGGGCTTCTTTCGGGATGCTGCCGGCCGCGCGGCCGGCGTTCTGTTTTGTAGGAGCAAAGAAATTCCAGGGCGAATATTCAGCGTATGAAAAAAACGAGAGCCGCAGGACAAAAATCGACGGAGCCGGTGGTGGGAATTATCATGGGCTCCACATCCGATTGGGAAACGATGGAACACGCTGCGAACACGCTGCGGGAGCTAGGAGTGCCGCACGAGACGCGCGTTGTTTCCGCGCACCGCACGCCGGACCTGCTTTTCGAATACGCGGCGAGCGCCGAAAAGCGCGGCATCGAAGTGATCATCGCCGGGGCGGGCGGCGCGGCGCATCTGCCGGGCATGGCCGCGTCGAAAACGGTGCTGCCGGTGTTGGGCGTGCCGGTAGAATCGAAGGCGCTGAAGGGGTTGGATTCGCTGCTTTCGATCGCGCAGATGCCGGGAGGCATTCCCGTGGGCACGCTGGCGATTGGAAAGGCCGGAGCAATCAACGCGGCGCTGTTGGCCGCGGCGATTTTGGGGAACAAGCACGCGACGATTCGCGAAGCGCTGCGTGCGTTTCGAATTGCCCAGACGAAAAAAGTTCTCTCGCAGCCTGATCCGGCCGCCGCGGCGCGGAAGGCATTGAATGCGATGCACGCGCAACTTTCCGGGAAGAAAAAGAAATGACCATCGGCATCCTTGGCGGAGGGCAACTCGGCTACATGCTGGCGCTGGCCGGTTATCCGCTCGGGCTGCATTTCCGGTTTCTGGATCCTTCGCCGGAAGCACCGGTGGGGCGCATCGCCAATCGAGTCACCGCCGACTTCAACGACGAGCAGGCGCTGCAAAAGTTTTCGCATGGCCTCGAAGTGGTGACCTACGAATTTGAAAATGTGCCGGTGGCGGCGGCGAAGTTCTTGGCGGAACGCGTGCCAGTGTGTCCGCCGCCGTCGGCGCTGGAAGAGGCGCAGGAGCGGCTGCGGGAAAAGCGGTTGTTCCGCAAGTTGGACATTCCAACGACGGAGTTTGCAGAGATTGCTAAGCAGCAGGATCTGGGCGCGGCTGTAAAGCAGGTTGGATTGCCGGCGATGCTGAAGACCTGCCGGATGGGCTACGACGGAAAAGGGCAGTGGCTGCTGCGAACGGCGGAAGACGTGAAAAAGACGCGAGCAGAGCTGCCGGATGTCCCGCTGATCCTGGAGAAATTTGTGCCGTTCACGCGGGAACTTTCGATTCTCGGCGTGCGGGGACGCGGCGGCGAGATCGCGTTTTATCCGCTGATTGAGAATCATCATCGCGGCGGGATTCTGCGATTGTCGCTGGCTCCGGCGCCGAATCTGACGGCAAGCTTGCAGCAGGAAGCGGAGCATGCGGCGCGGAAAGTGCTCGAAGCGCTTGGATACGTCGGCGTTGTGTGCATCGAGTTTTTTGAAGTTGACGGACGGCTGCTGGCGAATGAGATGGCGCCGCGGGTTCACAATTCGGGCCACTGGACGATTGAAGGCGCGGTGACCAGCCAGTTTGAAAATCATTTGCGCGCGATTCTGGGGATGCCGCTGGGCTCGACGGCGGCAGTGGGCGTTTCCGCGATGATCAACCTAATCGGCGAAATTCCGGAAAGCGCGGAGGTGCTGAGCGTTTCGAACGCGCACCTGCATCTTTACGGGAAAGAGCCGCGCGCGGGGAGAAAGTTGGGGCACGTTACCGCGCGAGCGGACCAGTTTGAGAAACTGCAGCAGCGCCTGAGCGCGCTTCCGGATTTCTTTCGCCGTCCGGAATATTGTTTAGAGAAGGCGTTGCCAGAACTGCTGGCAACGCGGGCGTAGGGCACCAATTGTTCTTGCGAAAATCCTGGTGGCTTGAAATTGGCTTTTTGGATGGCTCGCTTTCGGTGTATATGGCGGCATTTTGCCGGTTGGTTCACGGAGGTAGCTGACGAAGGCGGAAAGCGGAACTTGTGGCGGGCGCCGCCGCCCCCGCGGCTGTGTTGCGTAAGAAATCACGACGAGGAATACCGTTGTTCTTGAGTTTTGCCACGGGTAAGACCTTTCTTGTGGGACAACTTCTATCACACGTCCCGCCTCGGGGCCAGCGAGAACCAGCCCACTTAAACTTGCAGAACGTCGCCATCGCGGGCGACGAGTTCATAGAGGACAGGATTGACGAAGAAGCCGAGCAACAAGCGGGAAAGAAGCCCTGCAACAACGACGATGGCGAAAGGCTTTTGTGTGTCGCTGCCAACGCCCGTGGACATGGCCGCGGGGAGAAGTCCAAGGCAGGCGACGAGCGCGGTCATCATGATCGGGCGGAGGCGGAGAAGAGAGGCTTCGAGCGTGGCCTCGCGGACATTTTTGCCTTCGAGGCGCAGCTTGTTGATGTAGCTGACCAGAATGACGGCGGTTTCGACGGAGACGCCGAGAAGCGCGAGAAGCCCGAGGGCGCTCGAAACGCTGAGCGGCGTATGCGTGAGCTTCAGCGCGATCAAAGCGCCGACCGGCTCGGTGAGGACAACGCCGAGGGCGATAGTGATCGGAAATTTAAAATTGCCGTACAGCGCGAAAAGAATCATGAAGATCAGGAAAATCGCGAGCGGGCCGATGATGAAGAGCTGCGCCTTGGCATCCAGCAGTTCACTGTACTCGCCACCCCAGTCGAGGCGATAGCCTTCGGGGAGATTCACTTTCTTGGCGATGGCCTGCTGGCCGGACTGGACGATTCCCTCGAGATTCCGCCCCTCGATCGAAAACTGGATGCCGATGTAGCGCGAATTATTTTCGCGATAGATGAAGGAGGCGCCAGTGGATTCCTTGAGGGTAGCGAGTTCGGAAAGCGGGATCTGCTGTCCCGCGGGAGCGGGAACAAGCAGGTTGCCAATTTCGTGGGCGTCGGAGCGGAACTTCGGGTCCATTCGCACGACGAGGTCGAATAATTTCTCTCCCTGAATCACCTGCGTGGCGGCCTGGCCGCCAACTGCGGCTTGCACGACCGCCTGGACGTCGGCGACGTTGATGCCATAGCGCGCAATTTTGGCGCGATTCGCTTCGATGAGCAGGCTGGGCTGGCCGAGTTCGCGCACCACGGTGAGTTCCGTGAAGCCGGGAGTTTTGTCAAGGATGTTCTTGATCTCGACGGCTTTTTTCTCGAGGACGTCGAGATCGGGGCCGAAGATTTTCACCGCCAGCGCGCTCTTGAGGCCGGTGAGGGCTTCGTCCACGGCATCTTCTGCGGGCTGCGTGAAATTGAATATCACGCCGGGGTAGGCGTCGAGTTTTTTCTGGAGGTCCTCGATGAGCTGTTCCTTGGTGTGAATCGAGGATTGCGACCAGGACTTGTCATTGTAAGGCTTCAGGCCAACGTAAAATTCGCAATTGAAAAAACCGGTGGGGTCGGTGCCGTCGTCGGGACGGCCGAGTTCGGAGCCGGTGACCGTGACCATCGGATACTTGATGAGCAAGTCGCGCACTTGCGGCGCGAATTTCGCGGCTTCTTCGAACGAAATCGTGTAGGGCATGGTGGCGCGAACCCACGCCGCGCCTTCGTCAAGATGGGGAAGGAATTCTCCGCCGATGAGCGGCACAAGAAGAAGCGTGGCACCGAAAATCGCCACGGCCACGACGAGGGTGACTGCGGGGTGATTCAGGCACCAGTGCAAGCGACCCGCGTATTGATCGCGGATCCAGTTGTAGACGGGGTTTTGCTTGTCTTTCACGCCGCTCTTGAACCAGTAGGAAGCGAGCACAGGAACAACCGTAAGCGTGAGAACCAGCGCGCAGATGAGCGCGAATCCCATGGTGTCCGCCATCGGATGAAAAAGTTTCCCCGCGGGGCCGGTGAGGGCGTAGATCGGAAGATAACCCGCGATGATGACGGCGACGGAATAAAAAATCGGACGGTCGACGTCGCGAGCGGCAGCGAGGATGACGTCATTCAATTTGTATTCGGTGCCGTGGCGCAGGCCGAGTTCGCGGTAAATGTTTTCGACCATGACGATGGTGCCGTCAATGATGATGCCGAAATCGATCGCGCCGATGGAGAGGAGATTCGCAGCTTCCCCCGTCAGGTTGAGGAAGATGAATGCGAAGAGGAGAGCAAGGGGAATCGTCAGCGCGGTGATGATGGCCGCGCGAAAACTCACCAGGAAGAAAATCAGCACGAGGAAGACCAGCACCATGCCGCGAAGCAGATTGCCTTCCACGGTGTCGGTGGTAATTCGCACGAGGTCGCTGCGGTCGTAGTACGGCCGGACTTTTACGTCCGACGGCAAAAGCGTCTTATTGATCTCCTCGGTTTTTTTCTCGACGCCTTCAAGAACGTTCTGGGTCTGCTCACCGCGGCGCATGAGGATGACGCCTTCGACGGCGTCGTCATCCTTCTTCAGTTTGGTCTGAAAGCCGAAAATGCCGAGACGCGGTGCGTGGCCGATTTCCACCCGCCCGATATCCTTGATGCGGATGGCCACGCCATTGGAGCTTCCAACAACGACTTCGCCGATGTCTTCGGTGCTCCTCACGAGGCCCAGGCCGCGCACGTAATAAAACTGTCCACCCTGGGTGTAAAAGCCGCCGCCGGTGTTGGAATTGTTGGCGTTCAGCGCGGTGAGCACCTGCACGACCGGCAAGTGATAGTTGTATAGCTTCACGGGATCGAGGAGGACGTGATACTCCATCGTCGGTCCGCCAAAGCCGGAGTCGTCCGCCACGCCCGGGACGCTTTTGTACGCGCGCTCGATAATCCAGGTTTCGTAGGTGTGCAATTCCATCGGCGAGCGGTCGGGGCTTTCGAGGACGTAGCGGTAGACGAGGCCGCTGGGGCTGAAGAGCGGCGCCATGCTCGGCGTTACTCCCTGCGGCAGCGTGGCATCGCTGATGCGCTGAAAAACAATTTGCCGCGCGAAATAGGAATCGACGCCTTCATCAAAGGTCAATCGCACGTCGGAAAGGCCGTAGAGCGAGATGGAGCGCATCACTTTCAAGCGCGGCGAGCCGTTCATCGCAAGTTCGAGAGGGAGCGTCGTGAGGCGCTCGACTTCTTCCGCCGCGTGGCCCGGCCACTGGGTGATCAGTTCCACCATCGGCGGCGAAAGGTCGGGATAGGCATCCACCGGCATTTGCCGGAAGGACCAGGCGCCCGCGACGACGATCAATACGGTCAGCATCAGCACCAGGAAGCGCTGCTGAAGAGCGAATTGGACGATGCGATGAATCATCGAGGAGTCTCCGGTGCGCTCTTTCTAGTGCTGAATGGAATTCTTGAATTGCAGGAACAGGCTGCCGTCGCCGACGACCTGTTCGGATTCTTTCAGGCCGCTGGTGATCTGCGTGCGGTCCTTGACGCTCTGGCCCAGGGTTACGAGGCGGCGCGCAAACTGATTGGGGCCCGACTGCACGTAAACAAAGGGCTGGTTTTCCGTATCGCGCAGAATAGCCGCGTCAGGAACAGTGATAGCGTCGGCGACGGAGCCGGCCTTGACCGTCGCGGTCACGTACATGTCTTTTTTCAATTTCTTGCCGGCGTTTTCGGTGACGATCCGAGCCTGCAGCGTCCGCGTGTTGGGATCTAGAGCCGGCGCCAGATAGGAGATTTTTCCGTGGAAGAGCTCCGGGTAAGTATCCGTGTTGAGTTCGACGGCGTCTCCGACGTGCACGAACGGCAGGTCGCTCTGGTAGACGTTCACGAGGACCCAGACGCTGTTGGTGTTCGAAATTGTGAAGCACTGGGTGACGCCAGTCTGGAGCAGTTGCCCGGGGCCGACGAGGCGCTCCACGATTTCGCCGGTGACGGGAGCGAGGACGGGGCTCTCCGATGTGGGACGCGTGGAATTCTTGATTAAGGATTCGGGATCTTTCACGCCCAGCGCGCGAAGGGCGTCGGTCGAGGATTCTAGGTCCGCGTGAGCCTGATTGCGGTTCGCCTCCGCCTGCTGCAGGTCGGCTTCGGAAATGGCGCCGTGGGCGAAGAGGTCCTGCGACCGAGCATAAAGCTTGTCCGAAAGGGCGGAAGCTTCGCGAGTTTTGATGTAGGCGGAGCGGGCAACGGAGTAATCCGGACTGGTGACGGTGAGGAGAGGCTGACCGGCGTGAACGAATTGGCCAGGTGCGACCAGAATTTCGTGGACCGGACCGCCAATCGCGGCGAACACTGGCGTGGTTTCAAACGCGTTGTAGGCGACCGATCCGGCCAGGCGCAAGGTGCGTGGAAGGGGACCTTTCTCCGCCGGCACGATTTGCAAGTGAGCCAGCTGCTCCTTCGGGACGGTGAAGAGTTGGGCTGTATCCGCCTTCGACTCGCTCGAAGTAAACGAGGTCATCTTGGATTCGGATTCGCCAGGGCCGGAGCCGCAGCCCGAGAGAGCGGCGCCGAACGTCATGGCCAGAACAATCATGGAAAAGATGACGTGTCTTAGTATGAAAGGCTTCATGGGAGAGTCCTTGTGCCTAAGGCCTGGCGCATCTGTTCGAGCGCGAGCATGTAACTCGCAAGCGCCTGGCGGTAGGCAAGCTGATTGGCGCGATAGGTTCGTTCCGAATCGAGATAATCGAGAAGGCTGGCGGCGCCTTTGCGGTACGCGTACTCGCTGATGTCCCGGGATTGCTTGGCCTGGTCGACGTAGCCACCCTGATAAAGCCGAATGATCTGGTCGTTGGTCCGCAGATTGGCGAACGCGGTGACGACGTCGGTCAAAACCTGCTGCGCGGTTTCGCTGGCCTGTTCCTGCGCCTGGGAGATGGCGTATTGCGCGCGCGCGATTTCGCCCTGATTCCGGTTGAAGATGGGGAGGGGCATGTTGTAGAAAAACGAACCGCTGCTGGCGCCGGCCGTGTGGGAGTAGTCAAAGGTGCCGGTGATATCCATTTTGCCGTTAGCCTTTTGCAGCGCCAGTTGGCTCTCGGCGGCGGTGACGACTTGCTGGGCGGCGCGGAGATCGGGCCGGTTCGTGGCCGCGACGTTTTTGAGGTCTTTCAAGTCCGCGTGAACGGGCTGGTAGTCGAGCGTGCCTTGCACATCGTAATCATCGGGAACGGTTTCAAAGCCGAGCAACTGGCGCAACGCGGCCAGGCTTTGCAACTTGGCCAACCTGGCGGCGGAGACGTCGCTTTGAAATTGCAGCAACTGCAATTTAATCTTCAGAAAATCGCCTTCGCTCATGTCACCAACGCGAAAGCGTTCCTTGCTGATGTCCACGGTTTTCTGGAAGCTGTCGAGGTCCTGCTGCGCGAATTCCAGCGTGGACTCCGCGAGCAGCACATCCACGAATTGCTGGCTGACGTTGAAGACGAGTTGGCGCTCGTTGTCGGAGACGAGCGAGCGGACGACGGCGGTCTGGTCTTTCGCGGCCTGCAGGCGGTGCTGGCGTTTTTTCCCGCGTTCGAAGAGATAGCCAATGCCCGCGTCGAACTGCGCGGACTGGTCGAGATAATCGGCAGTGAGCTGGTTGGGCTGGAAGATGGGCAGGAATTGCGCGTCGAGGCCCAGCGTGGGGTTCGGACGAAGGTTTGCGGTGATTTCTTCGGCCAGGCTTTGCTGGATCGTTGAGCGCAACGCCTGCAATGCGTGGTTATGCTGAAGCGCCAGGCGGATGGCGTCGTCGAGGGAAATGCGCGCCGAGGCGGACGGCTGCGAAGTTTGCGGAGCGGGCGCAGGGCTCTGCTGTCCGGTAGCGAATGCGGGCGACAGGAGCAATGCGAAAACCAAAAGCTTAACTTGCCTCAAGTGAAGACTCCTCGCGCGTCACGGTAGGAGTGACGCACGACAATGGTGATTGAGAAATTGGGGCCGAAGGGGAAGTGCTAGGCGGCTGGAGGCGCACGGGGCGCGATGCTGCGGGGAACCACAAGAGGAATGGCAACCACTACGCCAGAGACTTCCAGCCGCTTGACAGCGGGGGCCATCTCCACAGACAGGGAAGGAGTGGGAACGGCGGCGCCCGCGGCGGAGCAGACTGGGCATACGTGGGAGTCGATTGTCGGAGAGGTTAAATCCACGCAGCAGTGCAATTGCGCCGTGAGAAGGATGGCTCCGAGGAGTAAAAACAGGACATAAGGCTTTGATTCGCTTGGCATTTCGTGGGATTTTGTGAGTTTGAAAGCATCCCGATAGTACAACGTTTGGCGCGGGTGTGTCGCGGCCAATTGGGGTCCTTGCGCCAGCTACTATACTGCCCTATAGTATAGGGATGGCACACACCACCAAAGACAGAAAGAAACTCCTGCTTCGTGTTCGCCGAATTCGAGGACAAGTGGAATCACTCGAGCGCACCTTGAGCGAGGACCACGAATGTTTCGACGTCCTTCAGTTGGTGGCCGCTTGCCGGGGCGCCTTGAACGGCTTGATGGCGGAATTGGTTGAGGGCCACGTGCGGTTCCACGTGCTTGATCCCAACAACGGCAAAAATTCCGCGCAAGCGGCCGCCGCCGAAGAGTTGATTGAGATCGTAAGGACTTACCTGAAATAAACCGGGAATTTCCTGTGCGTTTGGAATTCGCGTTTGGGGGGCCAGGATGTCCGAAAATGAGATGAAGGCTGGGACGAAACCACAGGTTGCATCTGTGCACCAGACGCGGAATACGAAAGCGTCCGCATCCGGTGAGAGTTCAGGCGAGGGAGGCGAGGTTCACGAGCCGGCGGAGCATGGTGGAGACCATGAGCACGCACTCGACTGGCACGAAATGGCCCGAATCGCCTTCGTCGCGGTAGCGGCGGGAACCGCCTGGTTCCTGGGCCCCCAACTAAGTCTAAGCGTGGTCATTGCCGGCGCGATCTGCACCCTCGTTGGTGGTTACCCCATCTTTCACGAGGCCATTGAAAATATCCTGGAACGCCGGATGACGATGGAACTGTCCATGGCCATTGCCATTCTGGCGGCCCTGGCGATACGCGAAGTATTTACCGCGCTGGTGATTACGTTGTTCGTGCTGGTGGCGGAAGTTCTTGAGGGGCTGACCGTGGGGCGTGGCCGACGAGCCATTCGCCACCTGATCGATTTGTTGCCGTCAACGGCGACTGTGGGCGGACCAGATGGATGGAGAGAAATCGGCGTTCAGCAGATTTCCATTGGCGACACGGTATTAATCAAGCCGGGCGGGCGAATTCCGGTGGATGGTTCGGTGGTGGGCGGGCATTCCTTCGTCGATCAGGCGACCATCACCGGTGAATCCATGCCGGTGGAGAAGAGTCCGGGGACGGAAGTCTATGCGGGGACGATCAACCAATCCGGAGCGCTGGAAGTCCAGGTGGAACGGCTTGGGCGAGACACGACCTTCGGCAAAATAATTCTGGCAGTGGAGCAGGCGGAGCAGTCGCGGGCGCCGATTCAACGTATCGCCGATCGCCTGGCAGGTTACCTTGTTTATTTCGCGTTGGGCGCAGCGATACTGACGTTTCTCCTCACGCACAACATACGCTCGACAATTTCGGTCGTCATCGTCGCGGGCGCCTGCGGAATCGCCGCGGGAACGCCGCTGGCGATTCTTGGCGCGATTGGGAGAGCCGCGCAACAAGGAGCCATTATCAAGGGCGGCCTGTACCTGGAAAAACTGGCGGAAGTAGATACGATTCTCCTGGATAAGACGGGAACTTTGACGTTTGGAACACCCGAACTTCTGGAGGTGCTGCCTGCCCCGGGTATCGCGGCGGATTACTTGCTGCGAACCGCGGCGATTGCTGAGTCTCGCTCGGAGCATCCAGTGGCCAAGGCCATCCTGCGCAAAGCCGCGCAACTTGGCGTCACATACGATGACCCGGAAAAGTTTGAAAACCTGCCGGGTAAAGGGATTTCCGCGACTTGCGAAGGGGAAGAGGTGCTCGTGGGTACGGACAATTTCCTGGCAGAGCGCGGGGTGCAGGCCGTAAATGGGACTGCGATTGTCGCGGGTTCGAGAATCCTGGTGGCGCGTGGCGGCCGGTTTCTGGGGACATTGGTTATCGCAGACAGGCTGCGGCCCGAGGCAAAGGCGGCCATTCGTTCGCTGAAGTCCATGCAACTGAGAACTGTGCTGCTGACGGGTGACTCGAAAGCCGTCGCCGAAGTTGTGGGTACGGAGTTGGGGGTGGACGAAATCGCTTTCGAACTTCTGCCGGAACAGAAGTTGGAATACGTCGTGCGGCTGACGAAGAGTTCTCACATCGTGGCCATGGTTGGCGACGGCATCAATGACGCCCCGGCTCTGGCGCAAGCGCATGTGGGAGTGGCCATGGGCTCCGGGACCGACGTGGCGCAGGAAAGCGCGAACGTGTTGTTAATCGGGAACGATCTTTCGAAGCTTGTCGAGACGTTGAAGATCGCGCGGCGCTGCCATCGCACGATCATGCAAAACTTTGCCGGCACGCTGATTGTCGACACGATTGGCGTCGGCATGGCTGCGTTCGGTTTCCTCAATCCGCTGTTTGCGGCCTTTATCCACGTGTCATCGGAGCTGGTTTTCATTCTAAATTCAGCGCGCTTGGTTCCAAAAGCTTCGTTGGCTGGTGTGTTGCGCGGCACGCCGCCGCTGGAAGTGCGCGGGGAAACTCCTGAGCCGAGGACTGCCTGAGAAGTTCGCAGAGCCAGGGGAACCGATGTCGCGTACGCCAAGCCAAGAGCGAGGTTGACACGCATTGGGGGCGTAGAAGATAGTGCCGCAGTCGGAGGTTGCCCCATGACCGCGGTTGAGCGATATCTTTCCCGTCGATATCTACTCAAGTTGTTCGGTTTAGCTGGCGGGAGCCTGGTGGCCGGTCGGTGGCCATGGGACGGCGAGATGATGGCTCAAGACCCCCCGCGGGCCACGGCTCTTGAGACTTTCACCGGGCCGGGGGCGAACCCGCACTGGAATTCTGTCGGCCCTTATTTCACCGAGCCGCAGAAGGTGCCATTGATTTTGTTGACGGACCGCCCGGTCCAACTTGAAACGCCCCGCCACTATTTCCGGACGGCTTTTACCCCCAATGAGGCGTTCTATGTGCGATGGCACCTTGAAGGGATTCCCAATCGCGTTGATCTGAAGCAATGGAAATTGCAGGTGGAAGGCAACGTCAAGAAATCTCTGGCGCTGAGCCTTGCCGACCTGACGGAGAAGTTCAAGCCGGTTTCCGTGGCCGCGGTGAACCAGTGTTCCGGCAACAGCCGCAGCCGCCTGCAGCCACGGGTGCCGGGGGCGCAATGGGGAAATGGGGCGATGGGCAACGCGCTGTGGACCGGCGTGGGCCTGCGCGAAATTCTGGACATGGCTGGCGTGAAGAGCGGGTCGCTGCAATTGCAGTTTCAGGGACTGGAGACGGGGCAAGGGCCGGCGGGATCCGCGTCGAATCTTTTCCTCAAATCGCTCGACCTGGCGAATCCCGTGGTGGACGAGTGCATCGTCGCATACCTGATGAACGGCGAGCCGCTGCCGATGCTCAATGGATTTCCGGTGCGGCTCGTCGTTCCCGGATACTTCGCGACTTACTGGACGAAATGCCTGACGTGGATTCGCGTTCTGGATGCGCCGGACGAGAATTTCTGGATGAAGACGGCCTACCGAGCGCCGGATACTCCGAGGGGCAATACGAGTCCCGAGGATGTTAAAGCAGGCAAGGTGAAAACGGTTCCGCTGGAGAGATTTCCCGTGCGATCTTTTCTCATCTCTCCCAATGGATTTTCGAAAATCCCTGCCGGGCTGAGTGTCACGCTGCGAGGCATTGCGTTCAGCGGTTATGGCCGCGTGAACCGGGTGGAACTTTCGGATGATGGAGGAAAGACGTGGACGGAGGCGACTCTCGGCGAGGATCACGGCGCATACTCTTTCCGCACCTGGGAAGCTCCATGGAAAGCGAAGTCCCCGGGACGTTATTCATTGGCTGTGCGCGCGACCGACGAAAAAAACAATACGCAACCCGACGAGCCGGTCTGGAATCCCGGAGGATATCTGTGGAACCGCATCGAGCGGCAGGAACTGGTGGTGGGAAATGCCAGCTAAAGAGGGAACCGCGATGAAGAACAGAGCCTTGGCGATTTTTGTGGCGGCGTGCGGCGTTGCGATTTCGGCTGGCGTGGTGTACGCCGGCCTGAAAAAGGGCTACTACTCTCCCGATCAGCTTGGCAGCATCCAGCAAGCGGCTCCCGCCGCACTCTCGCCGGACGCCGGCTATGAAGTTTCCGCTTATCCTGTGCCCACCCTCGAGCTTGCCGCGGGCGATGGCCGCCAGGACGTCCAAATCTATTGCAACACCTGCCACAGCCCACGCTACATTACCATGCAGCCGCCGCTCCTCGCCGCAACGTGGGAAGCCGAAGTAAACAAAATGAACAAGGCATACGGCGCGGGCATTCCCGAGGACACAACTCGCAAAATCATCGCGTACCTGCAAGCCCACTACACGCCCGAAAATCGCAAGCGTTAGGCCAGTGCATTCGCCCACCGCGAAAGCCGTCCCATCATTGGGGGGCGATGCCTTCGACGATGAAGATGCGGCTCTTCGCGGAGCTTTCGCGCATCGGCTTGATCGCTTCATAGGCCGGCGAATACTCCCACGCGTGCGCCTTTTCCGCGCTTTCGAAGGCAATCACCGTGATGCGCTTGGGCGCTTCGCCCACGACGGCCTGGACTTTGCCGCCGCGCACAAGATAGTGGCCATCGAAGGCCGCCACCGTTGCCGGCACCTTCTCCGCGTACTTTTTAAAGGCCTCTGGGTCCGTCACATCCACTTCCGCGATGACGTAGCCAGGCGGCGTCTTGACCTGCTGCGCACGAATCGCGTGCGCACCCGCAACGCCAATCGAGAATCCAGCAAGCACCGCCACCGCCAGTTTGTGGTTCGAGTTCATAAGCTCATCTCACCTGAATGATTTTATGTAAATACCAATCCTTACCACTTTGTCCCTCAGATACGAACACATCTGGCTGGGGAGAGTCCAGCGCGTAGTTAAGGTCCCTTCGAAACGCTTTGCAGCACCTGCAGGTTGCTACCGATTAACCGGATCGCCGGGCAAGTTCCGTACCAGGACTTCACTTGTCCGGTCACCGCGCTTACCAGGACTTGACCGAACTCCTAAGCAGAGACCGGACCTATATCGGTAGCACGGGTGAGACGAACCACCCTCAAACAGTTAAGCCTATGAGCACACCTGTACCTTCGGGCTATTCAACGTTTGCGGAAAAAAACTCAGACTTAAGAACAGTCAGCCTTCGGCCACCGGCAAACTCTTTGTAAGGAGACAACAATGAAGAAGGCCTTTTTATTGGTGCCCACAGGCATCCTGTTCGCCGTTTCAGGTTGCTCAGGAAATTCCCAGAGAGACGTCTCGAAGAGCGCACCAGCGGTGGTGCAGGCCTCGGTTGTGCCAGCAAGTAAATCTCCCGTTGCGGAGCCAGCGGCTGCGCTTCCCATACCGTCGGTCGGGCAAGCGAATCAACACGCCTGGCACTCGGAAAATGTCGCAGACGGGCTCGGCAACGCCATTGCGGTGAAGGGGACATCGTTAGACGGCAAATTTGATTTAGTTATCCTCGAGAGGGGAAAGCATTCTTTTTTGTCTTTCGCCAGACACGCGCGCTGGGAGTCAGTCTCTCAACAGCCAGCCAAAGGCAAGCTAATGTATCTCCGCGTAAAATTTGAGGACGGGCAGGAGAAACACGTTGAGTGGGACGAACTGGGATTCGCCACGGAGAACCTGTACAGCGTCTTATGGTCATACCCCGCTAAGACGGACGCTCCCATCGGTCCAGTGCTTGGTGGCGCGACAGGTGATTCCGTTGGGGGCGACCAGCTCCTTCTTCAAGATATGATGAAGCACAAAACCATGCTTTTAGAAGTCGCACCGGGGGTCACGACCCAGTTCGACATCGCCGGGCTCGCGCACGAAATACAGAAAGTTCGCGCTCCCGAATCGCAGCCAATCCTCGAAGCGGGCCAAACTGCCGAGTAGGTCGGACCATTTAGAGGTCAGACGGTTCTCCAGGGGAAGTGTCGTCGGATCAACTGATTAGATGGTGTTGCATCGACCGGTTGAGCTGGCAGCGTTAATCAGAAGTTCAACTAGATTCCCTCACTTCACAACGAAAGAGGTGTGCCTAGCGTTGGCTCGCCGTCAGGCAAGTCCTTCACTTTGGCGACGCACATCATGGCGACAGGAATGTCTGGCATCTTTTCTGGATCGTAGCCGTTGATGGCGGTGATGTTTCCAAGTTGCGTGACCTTGAAGAGCATAGGAGCGCCATACCGCCGGACGAGAGCGGCCTCATACCGCTCGACATTGAAGCCTTCACCACAGCCCGGAATCGTTCCAGAATACGCAGTCACTTCTTTGCCTCGAATGGTTCCCCAGTAATACTCGTTGTTTGGGTAGCTCACGTTTGTTTTCTCCGTAGACTCGCACAGCTATGCGGGTGGTGGGATGAATTCATATTCAACTCTGTAGCAAAACAAAATTTGTCGCACAAGCACTGTCCAGGTGTTTTACTTGCCTGAAATGATTGCGGCAGGATGCCGGACGGTCATAGGTTCTGAACAGCTACTCGGTTTGGATGCGATGGTTGCCGTCTGGTTTTATCGGTACAAAACGAGCGTGAGCTACTTAACTGTCGTTGTCAAGCTAAATGTCATTGTATTCTCTGTGATTAACCAAGACTGTTAACTTAGCGATGGCATAATTGGTGTAAGTCCCGATTAGTTCCCGCGCTCCTCCGAAGCGCGTCGGGAGAGCTTTTGCCCTCTTGGCAAAGACCTATCATGGAAGTCGTATAACCGGAAACTTGAGTCCACATGGACGATTAGCGCGTTAATCGGGGGTTCAAATGGGAGAAGGTGATTTGGAGTCCCGTTTGCCGACCTCCGATTCGGCGGTTCGAGGGCTTTTTCTCAAGTCATCTACGGTTTGGTGTCCGGTGTGTCCGTATCCGTAGCCGACTTCACGGATAGTGCGCCAGGAACTTTTGTCGATGCGTTATCGCCTTGCCGGGTGAGATAAAGGATGAACGGAGTGAGTTCGAAGGGCGTCACCTCGTTTTCGGTCACCGTCCCAACTGGCTTGGACTTGAGCATCTGCAGCTGATTGTTCCATGGTTCGACCTTAATACGTCCGCCGAGCGGCAGCGCAGCAATGACGTTGCCCGCTGGCTTTGCTGCTGACGCCTGCGCGCTGGGCACCGCGGATTTGCTGGTCAAGCCTGTCGCGACCCTGTTGCCCAGGTGTGGACTGACCAGATTGGGGATCTCCTTCGAACGGTCATTTAACGCTTGGAGGAAAAGTTGCGCGTTTTCGAGATGATCCTTGTATGGCGACTTCTTCAGTAATTCGATCCCCTCTTGGGTCGCCGCCTGTTCCTCTTCCTGTGTGTGAGAAAAGCCGAAGTGATGGAACGTCTCCTTTTCGTCGAACCGCAGGCGATTGAAAAACGCATATTGCGTGCCCATGCTATGTCTGAGCACGACATGACCGAGCTCGTGGGCGAGGATAGCCGCAAGGCTGGCCTCGTCAGGTAGCACATCCACCAAGCCGCGGCTCAGGACGATAGTGTGGCCCATCGTGAAGGATTCCATCGTTGAGGTCATCAGAACGCGGCAGCGGACCGCCGGCTGGATATCGAGATTATTGGTGACCTCGAGGTTGTTGACAACTGTCTCCAGCACCTTATCCACGTCCCCATACGGCGCCATCAAGCCTATGCGCTCCATCTTGCCTGCGATATTGTCTTCGGCCTGACGTCCCCAGGCTCGTTTCTCCTCGAGCGGCGAGTAGTCGTTAGCGGTTTCACTCAGATCATTCACCGGCCTCGGCGTCTCCACCAGAACCTTGCTTAGCTCTTGCTCTTCCCAAGCTTGGCTGGGGGCGTAACTCCAAAGGCGTGTCTGCGCCCTGAATGACGGGACCAACCGGTTGTCGAGTTCTTCGCTGTAGATGAAAGCCGGGAGCCATTCGTTCTTGCCGGCGTTCGTGCGCCAGCTGTCGAAATTGAAGTAGTAGCTGGTTTTGGATTTGCTGCTGTACCCACCGTTGAAGCGCACGATGTGGTAATCCTGATCTTCTACCCATATGCGGCCGACAAAGCGCC
>Ga0210405_10001858_pt1 | contig 22895 bp, 25 predicted proteins | sample IncBWH11MmetaG_FD_155492 | JGI IMG/M metagenome (GOLD analysis project Ga0210405, IMG submission 155492) | Forest soil microbial communities from Barre Woods Harvard Forest LTER site, Petersham, Massachusetts, United States - Inc-BW-H-11-M | ecosystem: Environmental > Terrestrial > Soil >... | reverse complement strand
TTTCCCGGTATCCGCCGCTTTGTCCGGCGTTGGGGTTGGCAATGTGGTCTCGCATGTGTCGCTTCAACCTGCCAGCCTTGACTTTGGAGGCATTGGCGCGCTTGACATCTTCAATCACAGCAAGAGCGTGACCTTAACCAACACCAGTAGCTCGGCTTCGCTTACCATCCAGAATGTGTTGGTGAACGGACCTGTTTCTGCCGGTACGCCCGTGTACCAGATCGAATCCACGGACTGTGAAGGTATGCTTGCTCCTGGGACGCAGTGCCACATACGCGTTTCCATCGGGGATTCCCTTTCTTTTCCCGAACTTGTTTCGGGCGCGCTGACCATTGTGGACAGCGACCCCACCAGTCCTCAAGTCGTCAGTCTTTCTGCCACCGAACTGCAGGAGGTGAAGTTCAGTTCTGCCACTCTGACTTTTGCGCCGCAGAAAGTTGGCACCACCAGCGCTCCCCAGATTGTTACGCTCCGAAACACCCTTGACAGGTCGGGCGTCTCCCTGGCCCCGTTAACGGTGAGCGGCGACTACAGTGTGGTTGCAGCGGGTGCGCATCCTTGCGGGAACAAACCTGGGTTTGATGCGGGTTCAACCTGCACTCTGGGAGTAACTTTCACTCCGAATCGCGTGGGAGTAATCAACGGTGCCGTGACCTTCACGCTTTACCCGGAGTGTGAGCCCACACACGTGGGGCCATGTCCCGCCGCGCAGGAGCTCCTCCTTGCGGGAACAGGGCAATAGCGAATGATGAAAGGAAGGTCGAGGCTCTCTCTAGAGCATACTTACCGTGGGTAGTGTCCTCTTGGGACACTACCCTTTCCATGGGCCGCGTTAACAGCATCGCAGTTCCGCAAGAGGGGGTTGCTGACGAGTCTCTGGAATCTCACGTGGGACTGCACTCATTGACCCAGAATCTGCATTCCCAACGAGTGTAATGGCCTCCCTTGAAAAGAGGGTAGTGGTGCCGTTTGATTTCCACAGGTCTATTGTCTCCCGGCCAGATGCGCTAGACTGCAATTATGGAGAAGCGGAAACTCAGAATTGTAAAGCGCACCCCGGCCCCTATGATTGGCGTCTGTGAAGCCTGCAATCAGCAGTTTCAGTCCCGAGAGTCGGACGCAAACAGAGCGGAATGGGAGATCAGCAAAACCTTTGCCAGCCATGAATGCGAGCCTATAGATAGCAGCCAAAACGCCCTGCGAATCGTGCGCGAAGCGACCGAAAATAAGTAGCCTATTCCTCATCTTTGATCCGGTCCTGCATTGCCAAAAAGTGCTCGTAACTTAAGAGCACTGCTAGCGGTTCGTCGTTGTCCTGAATCACTAACGTCTTATCGAGTGCGCGTAGGTGCGTGACGTTCAATTGCCTTAAACGGCTGATTCCCACATGCTGCACGCTTGGGTCGAGGTACGGAATAGATACGCGTTGACCTAAAAACAACCGAACAGGAGTTAGCAGAGGAACATAACAAGCGAATAGAACTAGAAAAGACCGTTGCCCCGCGAGTAATTGAAGAGATGACAGTAGGCAACACTTCCACTGTTGATGTGCTCAGAAAGTTTGCTGGAATTCGTTTCATCATCGAGTGCACTCCTGATTGGGAGACTAGGAGAGCAGCAGGTTCTATCGCGAGGGTTCTGGACCATGCCGGGTGGAATCTAGAATTGAAAACAGTAGTCGAGAAAGACCTCCCGGATGGAGTTACCATCGAGTCATATCGAGGACCAGGAACGACCGTATCCGAACCAGAGGGCCAGAAGGCGCTGAACGACGAGGGGGATGGTAACGACATTAAACGCGAGCTTATTGCATTTCTGATAGCCAACGACTGGCAAGCAGAGGCAGGATCCCCAGAACGCAACGAATTAAAAGTGGGCGAGATACGAATATTGGTCGGATTCAAACCAGCACCGTATTTCGATCCTGACTTCATCAAGCAATTTAAAGAGAAAATGAAATCGGGATGGCCTAATAAAAGAGCAGAAGAGATCAGGACCACCATAGATACAGTAAAAAGCGAATTTAAACGTACGATGCAAGACTCACAAGACAAGACGCGAGAACGCCGACAACCCAACAAATGAAACTTTGAACTTGCCAACCAATATGCCTGTGGACATGAAACGGCACCAGTACCGAATAAGGCGAGTCGAAAACGGATAGGCAACCTGTTATGCTTACACTCTTCCCCTTTGTTAGTTGAGCCGATAGCCGTGTTTCCTGGAATGTGGCTGAGCTCTCGAAGCCTGCACACATCTGCCACGCTCTTATCAGGAGCAATCACATTTCATGCTAGTGTCATGGAGGTAGCGGACTAATCGGCCGCAAGTCAGGAGAGAAGGCTCGGAAGAAGAAATGTTTCGGCAATCTGGCACACTATTCGCACACAGGTCTACCCTATTTCTGAGATTGTCGTTCTGTTGCCGGTGTTAGGTTGGAAAGGATCATGAACGATCAGCGGCAGCGATATGATCGTGAACTGTTGTTGTCCAGCGCGAAGCGCAACGCGGTTCTCGAATTGTCTGAGGTACAGCGCTACGGCAGGGACAGCTATGGCGATACCGACTATGTCTCCATTTACGGGATGCGGCCGCCCGATTGGCATGCGAAGGGCGCACGGGTCCTGGGACGGACGGCCGTCGAATGCACGCGCGATCGATTGGGAGATGCGATTGGCAAGGATGTCGCCGCGATTGCCGCCACGTGCCCTGATACGTCCGGGATGCTGGTCGTAGATCCGTTCGCCGGCTCCGCCAACACGCTTTATTGGCTGCTGCGCCACCTTCCGGGTGCCCGGGGCGTAGGCTTTGAGTCGGATGTAGGGGTCTTCCAGCTCACTCGGAAAAATATCGCAGTTCTGGAGTTGCCCATTGACATCCTAAACTTCGACTACCTCTCAGGGCTGAATGGCATCTCGGTCGCTCCAGGTGAGCTGCTCACTACTTTCGTCGCGCCGCCCTGGGGCAATGCTTTCGACAGCACTTCCGGCCTTGACCTACAGCGCACCACGCCGCCCCTAACCGAGATTGTGGACTTCCTGCTGGACAGGTTCTCGCAGTGCCGCATTCTCTGCGCCATCCAAGTCTACGAAATCGTACTTCCTGTCTCAATGGTCGAGTTGAAAGCCCGCTTTGACTGGTCGACAGTAAGAATCTACGACGCGAATGTACCGGGGCAGAACCACGGAATTCTTCTTGGTACCAAGGGCTGGGGCCAGCAAGCAATTAGCTGGCCGTTCTGATTTGCATCGTCGTACGTTGCCTCATCCCGCAACGGCTCGTATCCAAGCCGGCTGTTTTGGAGATCCTCGCCAGCATATATTGGTAACCACGAAGAGAGTCAGGATCCGACTGATCGGCCGTCAGTCGTTCCGAATCGTTCAATGGGAAATCGAATCGCACAACTCATTCTGTTATTTAACTGAAGGCAGTGAACGACTGGTCAGCAATTAACCGAGTACGTGGTTCTTCCGCTGACTCAGAGGTCGGTTCATCGCAATGGAGGTTTCAAAGCACAGGCAGGGGATTGCATGGAAACTGGTCTCCAGCTATGTTCTCCATTCATGGGCAGTCACGGAAAAGTAGAGGGAAGCTCGCGGGACGTATTTAAGAGGCTTGCTAATCATGGTGTCCCCCTAGAAGATTACGGAACCATCAAGAAAATCGTAGCTTTCGACCTACCGCAATGGAGGCTCTTTTTCGCACGACAATTTGAGGGGCGAACAATCTCGCAGGTACTCCATCAGATAGGGCGTTGGAAGGCTTTCCTGCGCAAAGACTTTCTTCTGTTAACAAACCAGAAAGCCGAACTTGAGAGGTGGATTTCGGGAGCTGAGTCCCTGGTCTGGCAAGCACTTATAGAGGCCAATTCTCAGGTCGGCCCCTGGAAACTCGGATTGATCTTTGTCGCCACAGGACAAGATGACAGCGGGTCGGTGTATATCTTTCCCGGCCAGCGCATCGTGGCGTTTAATGTGAAGACCAAGGAAACAAGGCAGATCCTCATTCCAGCTGAAGAGTTTAACGATCCCGCCCGATGTGGGGATGCTTACAGAAGAGCATTTAAGAAACTGCGGATCTGGGATCTTCTCTGGAAGGGCCCGGCGGGTAAGGGCTTGATTTCGGCGCGGAAGTCACAAGGCTGGCCGGTATTCACTCACATCGTGATCCCGCGGCTGTATGAGTACCTGTTCCCCTATTACAAAAAGCCAAGCCACTATTCCGACAGAATTGACTCTCCCGGTCGTCGGAGGCCAGCGCGCTTCCCTGTCGAACTGCTTCAGGACATGCTTGAGCTTCTGCGCACGGAACATCCTCATGTCTTTGCCCGAACTACGGTCCCACAACTCAAGAGCATGATCCAAAAATACCTCGGGCGAAAAGAAGAAAGTACTAAATCGTCCCTTTAGGCTCCAAAACCTCAACAAAGTACTTCCGTGACAGACCCGACGTTCCCCCGGATACTTTATCCAGGACAAGACGCCTCGCGGATTTCGTACGAAAACGTACTTTTTCCGAAGGAAATAAGCAATGGCCGAGAAAACATACTTTAGCCTTCCAGCGGCTGCTCGGGAACTTGGAGTTTCTACTGATGTGCTGCGGCGCCAGTATCGAAGTGGTCTCATAGCGGCAATCAAGACGCCGGGTGGGCAACCGAGGTTTACTACTGAGACCATCGAACGGATCAAACAAAATGGCTGGCCGCATCCGGCGCCCTCCGAAAACGAGATCGACAGCATTCCAAACCCAGCCTCACAGGAAGCTGTCAGTGACGGCGAATTCCCCAATTCTCTGGCCGCCCCCCCTCGCCCAATCAATCAGGAGGAGCTCGATTTCCGAACGATGCAAAGGGAGCAGGCGCGCGCCTGCCAGGGATCAGAACAGCGTAGAAAGCAGAATCTCTTCCATTTCCATCGGAGGTGGATCGATTACTCACTCGGTCTGCTTCCTTATTGGCTCAATCCTGAGCAGGTAACCGAAGTGTCTCGGCAGATCTCGAATGAGATCAAGGGGCACACTTCTGAGGACGAACTCTGGATGTCCTCGCTCTGCGAGGACATCGTTCGTTTGGCCATACTGCCTTTAAATCGACAACGCGAGATGGCTCAGGCTCGCGGTGCGGCTCTCATCCGAGTCCTTGCCAAAATCCCGTCTGATGCGACGGATAGCGAGAAGGCACGATTTCAAGCGCTTGCTAGTAACGCTATTCAACGTGCCGGCGAACAGCTCGATGGCGAGACATTATTTGCCGCAGCCTGGCATGCGGTTTCCCCCATCTTGGCAGCGGTTGAACTTCGTCGAAAACGCGAGAAGTTACGTGTCTTGGCGTTGCAAAAGTTGCCTTGGCAGGCGAATGAAAAAGAGCAACGGGAGGGCAGGGCCGCAATAAACAGAGTAATCGAACAGATGAGCGGCGAAGAGGATGAAGCGGAGATCCACGACAAGATTGAGGATGCACTCGAACCTATTGGCGCAGCCATCCCAAAGCGCATAGAGGACGAACGTCGCTCTCAGCGCATCGCTGGGCTACTGAGTGCAGCGAAACTTCACGTCGGCACCTATCTAAACACGCTTTACAACGGAGGAGAACTTGACTACGAAGCCATTTGCGATTGGGGATGGCGTAGAGAATTGGAGGGAATTGTGGATGCTCAACTCAGGGAACAACTCAGAGGCGACGAAACTAGCACGAAGCTCAGGGAGCTGGTCGAGAAAATTCTGAACGATGAACTCGAGGATCCGGAGGATGACGAATGGGAGTGAAGAACAAATTTTCGTGCCAGCTCATGCGAGAGCTGTATGTCGAAGTAGGACGACGCGAGTCGGACAGTCAACGCTAAGGCGGTAGTCGTTCGACGAGCCAACCCGGTGCGGTTCTGCCCCACCGGGAGCGAACATCGGGAGCATTGATCGTTCGCTGACAACCTTCGACCACACATCAGTGGTAGCGGTAACGGATATGAAGGGAAGTATTCGCCACAAGACACAACTATAGAAGGAGGACAGATGGACGCGAGCTGCAAGAACGTTTTGGACATTGGCGACATCGCGGAATTGTTCAACTGCAGCCGCGAGAAGGTCAAACGAATGGCACGCTCCGGGGAACTGCCGGCATTCAAGTTCGGCAAGTGCTGGTACGTAATGCGAAATGATCTTGAGCGCTTCCTGTCCGATAAGGTAGAGTCGAACCGTCACCTGCGCCGCATTCAGGAGGTTTCACCATGAACCAATTGAAGCGGCGTATGAAGTATCAGTATGGAACGCTTACTCTAGAAACTCGCACGCGAGGTCCATGCGTATGGACGTATCGTTATTTCGACTGGGTCGACGGTCGGAAGCGGCGGCGCAAGGCCCACGTGGGAACGGTGGAACAATACCGGACTCGCGCTATGGCCGAGCGAGCCTGCGAGCCCATTCGACTTGCCGCCAACACCGAACAGCTCAGCCCGCATTCCCCAACCATGGGTGCGTTGATCGACCGCTACGCCGAGCAAGTGCTTCGGCCTTGCATCAATATTCCTGTGGGGGGCGTGCAGGACAGTGCTGCTCGGATCTCCTTTCACTGCGCCAAGTCCTACAACTCTGTGCTCACCAAGTGGGTACGTCCACGATGGGAGCGCTACCGGGTGAAGGACTTCGACCATCCAACCATGCGTGCTGCCGTAGAGGACTGGTTGCAGTCCCTGTGGCGGTCGCAAAAGAACCCCAAAGGCCTTGCACCGAAAACCGTGCGCTCCATCTACAGCGTGATGAAGCTCGCGTTCAAATTCGGCGTCAAGTGGGGCTATTTGAGCGAGAATCCGATGGCAGAGCAACGCGTCGAGCTGCCGCGCGGCTCCACCAAACGGATCAAGGAACCCGTGCAGTTGACTCCTGCGCAGTTCTACTCGCTTCTGGCGCGGCTCGGTTTGCGCGAAAAGCTGGCCGTAGCGTTTGCTGGTTGGCTGGGACCGCGCGTCAGCGAAGCATTTGGCTTGAAGTGGCAGGATCTCGACTTGAACGAAGGTGTCGTCTCATTCCGACGCGGCTTCGTTCAGGGGCGCATCACGCCACTGAAGACCGAAGCTTCACGCACGAACCTTCCGCTCCCCCAGGAGTTGGTCGAACTGCTGCGCCGGTGGCGCTCGGTGATGCAGTACGGCAACGCGGAACATTGGGTCTTTGCCTCGCCCTACACGGACGGTCTCCGTCCGTTCTGGCCGGCACAGCTGCTGAAGACTCATATCAAGCCAGTCGCGCTGGCTGCTGGTCTGCCGAGTATCGGCTGGCACAGCTTCCGCCACACCGTGAGCGCCTGGGGCAAGGAAGCGGGGCTCGAACTGGAGGACGTGAAGACGCTCCTCCGTCACGAGGACATCGCGACCACCTCGAACGTGTATGGCGCGCTGAGCATGGGGGCCAAGCGGCGCATTCAACAGAGACTGGTGAATTTCGTCAAGCGACAGGCCGAGAGCGAAGCTGCGCCAAGCGAAGTCATGCCGCCGCAGGCGGCCGTCACCATTCAGTAACCTTACGTGACCCCTATCTGACCCAGATTCCTTTCGCGGGTTTTCTCGAAGTCCAAGAAAAGAATGGCTCCTCAGGTAGGACTCGAACCTACAACCCTCCGGTTAACAGTAGGAAGGAAGCGATTTCTTCCAATTGCTGTCAATTGCTCCTGATGCCTAAAAATCAATGGTTTGTGGTCGGTCGGTTCGTGTCGGATTACTATCTGTTGCTGCTAATTTCTGTGCAGGGTCCCCGGTATTCTCCCCGGTATGAATCGAAGGCCACACTTCAGAGCCATTGAAAACCATGGCGGAGAGAGTGGGATTCAAATGTTGTGCTTTTGTGTATGTTACTTGCTTGCAACGAGATACGAGCAAAACCCTTGTAAACACTGCGTGATTCGCACACCTCATCTTAGGTTACTGACATCATCCGTTATCATGCGTAGCAGCGTTTGAGCCCTTTTTTGGACACCATGGACACCAAGACCGCGTCCGCTCGATGGTCACACCCGCGCCTTCCGGTGGCAGGGCTAATCGTGTGTAGGTGCCCGCAGTTTCCGCATAGCATGCAAAATACGTTGCTGCCGAGCTATCTCCTCATCGAAATAGGTGTGCGCCTCATGGGTGCCGAGACGGGCATCCACGAGACACAGCGAATCTAACTCGACCTGACTCGCCGCTATACTGGCTCGCGTTTCCGGGAGTGCTTGTGGGTCATTCGCAGCTTTGGTCATTGCGTCGTCCACCTGCTTCTGCCAAGCGGAAGAAACCGGGGAGGATTGCTGCGCAATCGCGACGAAGGCGAGTGCGGACCAAAGCGGAAGTGCTGCGGTAATGAGTCTCGTGGTTTTCATGGATTCAACCTTTCTCTCGCCGTGGGCCTTTCTTACGGCTGGCTTTTTTAAGGTCGCTGACTGGCAGGCCGCCCTCGGTCTTCATCTGCGCCATTGTAAGCCGTGCGCTCATCGGAACTGAGCACCCCGACCACACCGACCTCGGCCCTCATAAGCTTCGCGCATTCAGGAGCGAAAGGTGCAACAGTTCACCTAGGTCACTGCTGTTTGTCCAATTTTTGGACATAGAAAATTTTGATCTTGACATCAGCTTCAGCTTTCACCTAATCTGTGACGCCGTCAACACTCTGTTGTTGAAGCAATAACAATCCCCGGGAAAACTCAGCGCCAATTGTGGCGGTTACAGCCGTTAATGTGACCCACACTGTGTAAGGATCTGCCGTGCTCGTGGCGCGGTGGTTAAATCCTAACTCGCCGCCGTTATTCCAAGGCGTCGCATCAATATTGGTCCGTTCTCTCATCAAAAGGGATGCTAAATGGTTCACAACATCGAAAACGTCGCAGATCGCTTTCTCCCGCGTGACCTTCTCAAACATTACGACAGCGTCAGCGAGGGACCTCTGTTTGCTGTTAGTGATGAAGGAAGTGCGGCGCAGATGAGGATCAGTACGCAGTTGACGCCTTCTTTTCGTAAAACTCCTAGCGAGTTAACTTGTCAGCGAAGTATGTACGCCAAGGTGGCCGAGCGCAGTTCAAACGAAATAGCGGTAAAGCTTTCCGAGGAGGATTAGATGGGGACCCAATTTCAGGTTAGTGGAACAAACTCAAAGGCTCCTTTCACGCTCAAGGTCCATCGCGGGGAAGGAATGGCGCTATTGGCGATGAACTGGCGTGAAGACAAACCCCCGCAGAACTTCGTCGGATTTGCGATCCAATTTCGAGAGCCTGGAACTCAGGAGTTTTGGACAGTAAACAATCGCATCGGTTTCCCTGGACAGCGCACAAAGGCTTCGGATCCTTATATCCCGAGCACGACAGCACCGTTTCAGTACTTTCGCTGGGTCCATTTTCCAAACCATCCCAACATCGAAGGCGAATTTACGTATCGGGTGACGCCAATGTTCATGGATGAAGGCGGGGCACTTAGCGGTGGCGAACTGCAGACCGTCTCAATTGCATTAATGCGTGACACCTATCCCGGCCAGATCAATATTGCTTTTACACGTGGCTTTATTGCATCACAAGCTTTCGTAAAGAGATTTGGGGATGACGGACAGATCACTTCTCTCGTGCCGCCGAACGTGAAGGAAGGCCTCGACTTCGAGCCTACGCACAAGCAAGCTGAAGAAGCTTACGAATGGATGGGTTTCGAAGCGCGGTCTGTGATCTTAGAACTGCTCGACGAAGCTATCAAGAAGAAAGCGGAAGTTAGGGTCATAGCCTACGACCTTAACCTGCCAGATATAGTGACGCGGCTGGAGCGCCTCAAATCCCGTCTTAAGATCATCATCGATAATTCCAAGGAGCACAACGAGCCCGACGCGCCCGAGAGGGAAGCGGCTGGCCGTCTTTCTAAAAGCGCCGGGGAAGAGAACGTCGTGCGCCAGCATATGTCGAACATCCAGCATCAAAAATCCATCGCTGTACGCGGCAAGGGCATCAACAAGGTTCTCTATGGTTCGACGAACTTCTCCTGGAGGGGATTCTTCGTGCAGTCAAACAACGCCGCAGTCGTGACTAGCAAGAAAGCTGTCGACGACTATTTTGAGGCATTTGACAGCTACTTCGATTCTAAAACGGGAAAAGACTTTCAGAAGACTGAGTCCTCAGACGGTTGGCACAAACTCGGTCTAACCGGCCTCACCGCAGAAGTCGGCTATTCTCCACACACCAACGACAACGGCCTGCTCGAGGATGTAGGTAAGGACATCGCAAAAGCCAAGTCTAGCGTCCTGTTTTCCCTAGCATTCCTCGGACAGATGAAAAAGGGACCGATCGGTCCCGGACTTGGCAGGCAGATCAAGAGCAAGGATGTCTTCACACTCGGAATCGCCGATGCCAACGTAAAAGCCGGCAACCTAGGCGTCTCCGTCATTACTCCTGAAAACAAGCGCCGGCTCGTCCGTTCTTCGTCCCTGACGAAAAATGTACCGGCACCTTTTAATAAAGAGCCTACAGGATTGGCCGGTGTGAAGGGAAACGAGCGCGGGACTCGAATGCATCACAAATTCGTAGTGATAGATTTTGATACCCCGGACGCACGCGTCTACTTTGGGTCCTACAATTTCTCCGAACCGGCGGACCAAAAAAACGGCGAAAACTTGGTGTTTATTAAGGATCGAACGATCGCGACGAGCTATATGATTGAGGCGCTTCGTCTCTACGATCATTATCGTTTCCGCACTCTTCAAGAGAATTTAGGAGGACAGGCCCGGAAACTTATCACCCTCCGGCTTCCCCCGAGGACGCAGTCGGAGAAGCCTTGGTGGCAGGCCTACTGGGATGATGCGATCAAAAAGCAAGATCGCCTAATATTCGCTTGAACGGATTGTATGCAAATTACCGACTTGGTCAGTCTCATGGATCTCGTAGCCGGTCAAGTCGTATAGGTATTCCGCCATGAACCAATCAAATCGAGTACACCATGGACAACACCAACGAGCTTGTAAAGGCTTCAAGAATCAAATAGGGTAGAAAATTTTCATAACGGGACAAGATCCGGCTGGGTTCTCATAATCCGTAGGTCGGAGGTTCGAGTCCTCCCGCGGCCATTGGTCCTTTTCTGCTTCCCCTTCCGTCAGAAAGTGTAGTTTCCTAATGAAACAATGACGCCTCGGACCGGCCTTCGACAAACGTTGTCAGCTAGAGTTGGCCAGGGGCATTCGGGGGATTTGTCGCCGGTCTTGGCGATCCTGTAATTGAGGATTTCCGCGTCCGGAAGGTGCGCCAATGTTCCGGCACCCTGGTTACGTCCTGTCGTGGGAAGTTGATCGGCAGTTCGTTCCAAGCTGACCAACAAGCACTAGCAGCATGTGCTTCAAGCTGGGCAACCGTACGGTGTTCGCTGTATTCCCCTCAGCCTGAGGCTTATTGGAAACTGGGTTGTTTCGAGGGCGTGTCATGTACAACGTCGATTTGGTGCGCAACCTTTGCAAGACAATAACCCGCGAGAAGGACGCCCGGAAGTCCGCCGAACTCCTTGCCCTTTTACGAGCGGTCATGCGGGAAGATCAGGAAGAAATCCGAGTCCGGATGGCTTTCCTAGCCCAAAATTACTCAGTTATTGGCGGCGAATCCCAAGCCGCAGACTAAGGGCTCCTGTTTGACACGCGACCCTGGCGCGGGAGATTCCAGAGGGTAAAAAATGGGCACCGCAGAAATCACAGAATTAATAAGGGATGCATTGGTGGCTCGTGGATTTCTCGGTCTAGAGGAAGCTGAGTGCGTGTACATCCGCAAGGATTTGGGCGGCAAACCCCATATTGAAGCTGCTGGCCTCACCGCCAATGCAAGCAAGCGATTCTTGGCAGCGATGGAAGAGATGGGCTACGCGCACGACTCCTACAAGACGCTGCCGCAATGACGCAGAGACTGTGGTCACGACATGAAGGTCAAGATGTGGCTGAATACGCCGTCATATTGGCGGTCGTCATCCTGCTCGTGGTAGTCACAGTGCGACTCATCGGGTCCAGTTCAACGAATATATTCTCCGCTGTTGGAAGTTCAATCACGCAATAACTCAAAATCCAAGCCTTCTACAGTATGTACTGTATCGAACACAGGCCCCGGTTTGTGGGACGATACTTGCGCCTTTCTCAGCCTCTGGCCCATGTTTCAGCGACTCGAAGATCGGATCAGGAAGCTTTGCCACGAAGCAGCCGCGACTCCGCAGTCTCCCGAGTTGGGTGAGATTCTTAAAAACCTGAAAGCTGCCCTCGCAGAACATACACGACGTTTGAGAAAGCTGGCAGCCGGGTTTCCCGTCATGGTCCGTCCCGAGCGGCGATGCACCGATGCGCCGTCTCCGAACACAATGGAGGCTGAGAGCGGCTACAGGAATCAATCCTAGACCACGGCACGTTGGCAACTGGGGAGTGATTCTTGGGAGTTGTTCTTGATCCTCGGAGGGACCACTATGGTCTGGGACAATAAAGAAAACTGGATGGAACTGTGCGAGTTGGCCGCGCAGGAAAACGATCCGACAAAACTGATGGCTTTGATTGGAGAGATTGAGCGGTTGTTGGAAGCGAAACAGCAGCGCGTGGCGAAGGCTCCAGCGGAAAATCCTGCTAAGAACACAAGGTAGAAGGTGTCGAGTCCTCTCTCCTACACGGTGAACGGTATTGAACAGACTAAGATTTCGGGCATGATTTATGCTGCCGAATTTTATCATCGGACCGAAACCACCTCGGAGTAAAGCCTGTTGAGCGATGGTGGAAACCTTCACCAATGGCGAAACACATCAACGCTGGGGCACATCAGTAGTGCTTCAAAGAGATATGCTAATCGGAAGTTCTAGGGACGGGGTGCGATTGTGATGTTGCCTTGCTGCGGCAGTGCTAGAATTCTTGAATCGATCATTCTCACAGCGGGCTCGAGTCCTGTCGCTCCCGACACTTCAACTCGATTCAACCACTATCCGGGCTGCTTTTGTGAACAGCCTCGATCCTGTTTCCTCGGGTCACTAAAACCATGTCACAAAACAATGCAGCGCCCGGTCTTAGCTTGCAGGTATGGATAGACAACACTGCGTCGAACTCACGCCCGACTTTCCTGGAGAGAGCCGGCACGAGTTCGTGGCAAAACTTGCTTACCAAAACTGGGAGGGGAGGGGCAGGCCACTTGGCTCGCCCGACATTGACTGGTTCGCAGCGGAACAAGCTTTATATCAGTCTCTGGCAGCGTCTGGGCTGGTTTCGCCATCCGCAAGCAACCGGCAGGACATGGAGCAGGCGATCTACCACTAGTAATTTGCCAAAAACGAAGGTGGGGTACAGATTCCTGAATGCCTTAACGTCTGCTTGCCAACGGGCTGCCATCCGCCAGCAACTGATCGCTCAGCCCAATTTAAAGTTCAGGCCGCGTCACGCTTGTCCAATCTTTGGCCTGACTTTGAGATCGCAGCCAGCTTGCTTGGTCTCAGGAACCACATGATCTCATTGATGCCTTGGGCGGAGGCATCAATCGTAAGCCCAATGGCAACGCCATCGCGCAAAATGAGAACAGATGCCTGTCCATTGGTCTCGACCCAGTCAAGCGTTACGCCTTTCCAGCACCATGTCGAGATAGCGGCAATGAACGTCGCTACACGCTTGCGACCGGTAACTGGGACTCCCGCTGCGCGCACCAGTCCACCGCCATCTGAGTAAGAAACGACATCCTCGGCGAAAAGGTCTTCTAGAGCGGCCATGTCTGCCTTCTGCGCGGCAGCGATGAAGGCCTCTAGAAAGCGCCGCTGCTCGTTCGCACTGACGGACGCCCGGCGGCCATCTGCGATGTGTTTGCGAGCCCGGGAGACGAGTTGCCGGACGTTTGCTTCCTCCAGTTGCAAGATGGACGCGATCTGGTCGTAGGAATAGTCAAACGCCTCGCGCAGAACATATGCGGCGCGTTCGGTGGGTGAGAGTTTCTCAAGCAGCAGCAGGACTGCGAGCTTGAGTGCTTCGCCACGCTCCGCACCCACTCCGGGATCGGCGCCGGTGTCCACAGGTTCGGGAAGCCAGGTCCCGATATAGGTCTCGCGGCGGGTGTGGGCGGACTGGACTAGATTGATACACAGTCGCGTGGTTGTCGTCGCCAAGTACGCGGGCGGGTTTTCGACCGCCCCCCGATTCGCAGACTGCCACCGCAACCAGACGTCTTGCACGACATCCTCTGCTTCCGCCGCACTTCCGAGCATGCGGTAGGCGATGCCGAACAGACGCGGACGCACGGGGGCGAAAGCTGAGAGGCCGTCGTCATCGTGTTCGCCGGTCTCTACGTCAAGACGAATGGGTGAAGGAGTTTGCGGCTCTTCTGCCATTGCGATCGGGCATATTTTACCTCCTGGCTGAGCGTCGCAAAAGTAAATTTTTGGTGAAACGAAGGGGGGGAACTGGACCCGAAACCTGGCTCCACCACCGACTGTCAACTCATAGATCCGAGCCTGCGGCAGGTGAGCCATTCAGCATCTCCTGGACTGCCACTTCGCTCAGCGGAGGATCATCTGCATCACCGGTGATCAGTTCTTCGGAGGCGTCAACTAGCTGTTCATCGCGACTCTCGGCTTTGCGAGGATCGTTGTTTGGGTCGAAACCTACCCCCGAATCGGATTCCCGCAATTCGCAATACTCTGTCACTATGGAGAGGTCGTTTTGCGATGTAGGTGAAACGTACGAGGTTAAGATCGTAACTACTTCTTCCTCAGTCTCTTCCAGGTATAGCTCCTCCTGACTCGCCAGCTCCTCGTAGTACTCGTAGTAAGCATCAGTATCAGTCGGGATGTTCTTGTCCTTATCCATGTTGATCGGCATTGCTATTCTCCTTTTGTCTCCATCGTCCGCTGCCCGTTGCGCCTTCCCCAGTGGATTACGGACTGCCTGCACGACGATCCGGAGCAACATATTCGAAAGTGGGGCCCGCAGTCGCAAGTCCGTCCTCGGTTGGCATTTGCATGAGTGCCTGGGCCTGGGCCTTCAAACTGTACATGGCTCCCATCGCGGACCGCAGCGTCCCTGGGGCACCGCCAAACGCCTCTTCTAGGAGTTGCAAAAGCGCGTAGTAAGACTGGTTGAACTTTTCCTGGGCCACGCGAATCGGGCTGCCTGGAACATGGCCGCCCATGCGTGGATTGGTGCACATCGGTCGGACAGAATCCCAGTCGATCGAGATCGGATCACCGGTGGGGCCGGTCCGTGGGGTGTCTCCGCGCCGATACCTTCGGCCGAGTTTGAGTTCCTGCAAGCGGTAGTAATGAGCAGCCTCATCCCGCTCGGGATGAAACACGTCCCTATCGCCATCCCAAACCTGGGTGTGACCCGCACCCTCCCCTTGTTCCACGATTTCCTCCACTGCGACAAGCGCAGAGGCAAGGTTATTGACGGCAATGATGCGCCCGCTTCCGGTATAGATGTGCTCGTCGGTAATCTGCTTGGCTGGATCGCCACAGAAGACATTCGCCTCACCCAGGGTTGCGGAAAGTTCGCGAAGTCCTCGTCTGATCGCGTCATAGAACTGGCCAATTGTCTCGTAATTGTCACCCTCGGGTGGGGAACCTGTTGACGAGGGCCGCTCGATCTTCAACAAGGTCTCGATCGCTTCAGGACCGAAGCGCAATAAAGAGATTTCAAACGAGCGGTCGCCATGCGGCAACGGACGGGGAAAGCCTGGCATCATCTTCGGGATTGCCAGTCGTGGGCGTCCACCCACAGCGTTCAGGAGATTGGCCGCAAGCGTCAGGTGCAACATTTCTTCGACAACAACGCTGCTTATCACTTCGACGGCTTCGAGATTTTTGCCTGGCTCAATCGAGTAGAGCGCACACAGATACGGAGGGATTGTTGCGTGCTCCAACTCAATCGCCCATTGCAGGTGTTCCCTGAGGCTCTCCAGGGAGGTGATCGTTCCCACCAAAGCACCGGGCATTGGAACGCTGGCCTGAGAACTCACAGATTCGGTCCCCGGGGCGATAAGCAAGGTCGAATCGAAGTTATTCATGACGATAGTCCATCGCAACTGATGCACTAGAGACCAACTACGGCCTGCAATTGTGACGATGGCTGTGCGGATTTTTTTAGGATACCTCCCTTTGTCACATTTCGTGGCCTTGCCCTGTCATAGAGAGCAACAATGTGAGAGTCCGCTATGTGTCATCCTCGTCTCATGCGCAACGCCAAGGGTCGCGCTACAAGATGAGATGTGTTGTCACAATCCTGTTGGAATACGAATGGCGGGCTCAAACACCTCAAGTACGAACTGAAAGGGAAATTATGCAGACCAATACCCAGGCAAACGTCGCAGGTTCACCCGTGAAACCAGAGGTCCTCAAAGACAACCAATTTCGCATTGACGCGGTGCCAGTCGGTTCGCGCCTGTTGGTCGGTAACGCAGCGGTGTTCAATGTCGCGGGCAGTTTTTGTGCGACAGAGGCTAAATGCACCCATCGCGGAGGCCCATTGAACGAAGGCAAGCTCGACGGTTCAACGGTGACTTGTCCATGGCACGGGAGTCAGTACAACGTGTGTACGGGCGCGGTCCTCCGTGGTCCGGCTACAGAGCCGGTCAAAACGTACCGCGTGATCGTGGAAGGTGAAATCGGGCGCGTGGAGAAAGAAGACTGAAGGGGACGAGCGATGCGGTCCTGAGTCACAATTCGAGGAACGAATCCAAATGTCCGCAAGAATACATAAGAGTTCGATAAAGAACGGAGGATCAGATGACGGTTTCAAATCAAACAATTGAACGATGTATAGAGGACTGTTTGCAGTGCTCACGGTGGTGCGGTCAATGCCGCTCTGAGTCGCTGGAGGAAGATCCGATCATGATGAGGGACTGCATCCGGCTCTGTAACGAATGTCTTGAATTGTGCCGAGCCTGCGTAGCCCTACTTACGGGCAGCTCTGGATTCGCTGACCGGGTGTGCGGTATCTGTTCCGAGGTATGTAAAGCCTGTGCGGCAGAGTGCGGGAAATACGACGGCGAAACGATGAAGAAGTGTGCTCAAGCGTGCCGTCAATGCGCGGCTACATGCGCTGAGGTTGCACAATTGGGGCCAATTCGGCGGGCTGCTGCATAAGATGAAACTCAGGGCTGCGGAGAAAGAAAACTGATGGAGACGAGCGACACGGCCCGTCACTATGCGGGCGATGCAATCGACGCCGGCTATGATGTGCATCGATGACCACAGGCCGGTTGGAGGCATTCAGTGACGGCGTCATCGCGATCATTATCACGATCATGGTGCTGGAGATGAAGGTACCGCATGGCAGCGGCCTGATTGATTTGGCTCCTCTGCTCCCGGTGTTTCTCAGCTATGTCTTGAGTTTCGCTTATGTCGGCATTTACTGGAACAACCACCACCACATGCTGCATACCTGCACCGCGGTCACTGGCGCGATTCTCTGGGCCAATCTGCACCTGTTGTTCTGGCTCTCGTTGTTTCCGTTCACCACTGGGTGGATGGGGGAAAACCATTTCACCGCGGTGCCCACCGCGCTCTACGGAGTGGTGCTGCTCATGGCGGCGATTGCGTATTTGGTGCTCCAGCAGGCGATTATCCGTTCGCAGGGGCAGGATTCAATCTTGAAGCAGGCGATCGGGCGCGATTGGAAAGGAAAGTTATCACCGGTGCTGTATGTCATAGCGATCGTAGCCGCACTGCGCTCCTCGTGGACCGCCCAGGCGATTTTAGTGATCGCTGCGTTGATCTGGCTGATTCCCGACCGGCGTATCGAAAAACGCCTGGCCACATAGCACCCACCGACGTATGTCTGCACGACACTTGAAGGGTCTAAAATAAATGCGTTCATGAACCAAGCCACCTCAGTTCGAAGTCACTGCTTGTCGCCCGCGCGAGCCAGACTGGCAATTGACGCGCCGCTTGGCCGGGCCACTTATGCTCGGATGTTTCCTGGGCTACCGTCATTTCAGGCCGATGAGGAATTCCTGCACGCGCTAGGTCGCGCAGGCGGTGTCTGCGATTGTGGAGATGTTGATGACTCCCCCGATTCGCTAGGTGATAGCGCGGCTGGTTGGCCCATCTTCGGCCAATTTGTAGCTCACGACATTACGGCCGACCGGTCCACCTTGCGGTCGCACGCCAATACGGCGGAATTGCGGAATTCCCGCAGCCCGCAACTCAACCTTGAATGCTTGTACGGCGACGGACCGACCGGCCATCCGTTCCTCTACCAGCGTGACGACCCAGCGAAGTTCCTGCTTGGTTTGGACGGAGCAGATGTGCAACGAAATGCAGAGGGCATTGCCGTTATCGGCGACCCGCGTAACGATTCGCACATGCTGATGTCCCAACTGCATCTCGCCATGCTCAAGGCCCACAATGGGTTCGTTGACGAAGCTAGACTCTCCGGTGTTTCAAACGACCGCGTGTTCGACGAGGCAGCGCGCCAGTTACGCTGGCACTATCAATGGATCGTTCTTAACGAGTTTCTGCCCACGCTCGCCGGACAGCCTCTCGCAAATCAGGTGCTTCGAGAAGGCCCGCAGTGGTTTCGCCCGCATAGCCCATTCATCCCGCTCGAATTTGCCGACGCAGCTTATCGCTACGGCCATGGTCAGATTCGCCACCGTTATCAATTGAATTTGCATAGCGATCCCGTGCCGCTCTTTCCTGATCTCTTGGGATTCCGCGCTGTCCCGCCTGAACGTACGGTTGACTGGAATCTGTTCTTTGACGCACCCGGTGCGGCCCCGGCACAGCGGTCCAAGAAAATTGATGGGAAGCTGGTGCGCGCACTCATTCAGTTGCCTGTAGCCGTGACCGGTGAATGCGAGATTGAAGACTATCATTCTCTCGCGGTCCGTGATTTGCAACGCGGCCAGGGTGTCGGCCTGCCGTCCGGTGAGGCGGTGGCCCGTCACATTGGAGTCCCCCCGCTCACCGCGGAGCATGTTGGCATTGCCTCCACGGGGTGGAAGGGTGAGACTCCTCTGTGGTACTACATTCTCCGCGAGGCCGACGCCTGTACAGGTGGTCACCGTCTTGGTCCCGTGGGTGGCCGGATTGTGACAGAGGTGTTGGTTGGTCTTGTCGACGCGGACGCGGCATCGTTTCGTCACAACAGCCGCGACTGGCGGCCTCAAAAAACACTTATTGAATTGATCGCGTCCTAGCGTCTTGCGAGAATTCCTCGGCTCATCAGTAGTTCTCGCAACCCAGTCGTCCCAATCCTGCCGTGCCGGTGTTCATTCTTCCTGACTTTCTATCGGAGCCTTAACGACGTTACCACTTGACCATCGGCAGAGGTGTGAGCGGGTGGTTCCAAAATCGATCAATCGTCAGCTGAACCAGCCGTCGATGGAAGCCCGCTTTCGGCCACGTGGTAGCGACAGCCGCGATGAAGGTACGCGGGAGGCCGAACCTTCGTACCCCGCGCGACACGTCGATCCAATCTGCGCGTCGAAATGATTCGACCCAGCGATTGCGGATTTGCGGCATCGAACTCCATTGCTAACTGCTCGCAACGAAGACCGAACTACGCGTCGAAATGTGACAAATGTGCGTCGTAGAAAACCTTGTCACATCATGACGTGTTGCCTGGTCTTACATAGCACGAACGCACACCAACATTTTGTTGTCACGAGAGACTAGGAGGAGGAGATGACCATCACGACGACCAAATCGACCGTCACTGAGCACGAGGCAGCGCAGGTCGAGCGCGCGAACGCCTCGGGCGCCACACCCATTGTCTTCGTTCACGGGCTCTGGCTGCTGCCCTCGAGTTGGGACCGCTGGGTCAAGCTGTTTGAGGAGGCCGGCTACGTGGGGGTGACACCGGGCTGGCCTGACGATCCCGAGACGGTCGCCGAGGCCAGAGAGCATCCTGAGGTGTTCGCGGGCAAGGGGATCCGCGAGATCGCCGACTACGAGGAGGCGATCATCCGCCGCCTGAATCGGAAGCCCGTGATCATCGGCCACTCCTTCGGCGGCCTGCTGACCATGATTCTCGCGGGACGTGGGCTCGCCGCCGCGTCGGTCGCGATCAGTCCTGCTCCTTTCCGCGGCGTGCTCCCCCTGCCGATCTCGGCGCTGCGCGCGGCCAGCGTTGCCCTGCGCAACCCCGCCAACTGGAACCGCGCGGTACCGCTCACCTACGAGCAGTTCCGCTACAGCTTCGCGAACGCCGTAGGCGAGGATGAGGCGAAAGAACTGTATCTCGGCTACTCCGTCCCCGCCGCCGGCGAGCCGCTCTTCCAGGCGGCGTCCGCGAACGTGAATCCGTGGTCAGAGGCGAAGGTCAACTCGACGAACCCGGAGCGGGGTCCGATGCTGATCGTCTCGGCCGACTCGGACCATACGGTGCCCTGGGCGATCGCAAACGCGTCCTACAAGAAGGAGAAACGCAACAAGGGCGTGACCGAAATCGTCAAGATGCCCGGCCGCGGGCACGCGCTGACCATCGACGCTGGCTGGCGGGTGGTCGCCGAGAAGGCGCTCGAGTTCGTCAAGCGGTTCACAACGAAAACGGCGAGAGCCGCGTGAAGCACAGGAGCCTCCGATGAATAATGAAATGGTCAGCTACCAGCAGGAGAAGGTTGCGCCAGCGAAGCCGTTCGTCAATCGCGACGCGTCGCAGACTCGACTGATCGTAGGGGTCAGCGTACCCGATAGTCCGCTCATCACGGCCGTGATTGAGTATGCCCAAACCCTTTCCGAACCGTACCTGTTCAATCACGCGATGCGTTCCTGGCTGTTCGCTGAAGCGATTGGCCGCATCAAGGGAATCGACTACGACCGCGAAGTCGTGGCTATTGGCACGATACTCCACGACATCGGCCTCACTGCCAGTGTGTCAGGGCCTAATCGCTTCGAAGTGAATGGCGCCGATGCCGCACTGTCGTTCATCAAAGGCAAGGGCCTATCGGATCGCCGGGCACAACTGATCTGGGACCTGGTTGCGCTTAACTCGACGCCATCGCTGGCGCTTCACAAGGAGCCGGAAGTGGCGGTCGGCACGATGGGCATCGGACTCGACTACGGGGGCTTCGGCGTTGAGACGCTTCCGACAGCCGATGTCGAGTGCATTCTCAGCGCTTTCCCCCGACTGAGGATGAAGCAACAATTTACCGAGACGTGTTGTCGGCTCGTCAAGGCGAAGCCAGAACTGAGCAACGACAACTTCCTGCGCGACTTCGGCGAGCGATTCGTGCCTGGCTACAAAGCTGTGTCAACGGTCGACCTATTGATGAACGCTTCCTTCGATGAATAGCGACGAATCCATGTCGAATGAAAGATGGTGTCACAAAACGCCGGGATGTTCTGTCATAGCGAATACAAAAGACCGATGGCTCAGAAACTTGGTCAAGAATGAAGGAGACAGTCATGAAAATCATCGTGATCGGCGGTACTGGACTCATTGGATCAAAGCTGGTCAACAAGCTTCGTGACCACGGGCACGAAGCGGTAGCGGCAGCGCCCAACACGGGCGTCAACACTCTTACGGGCGAAGGGCTGGCTGAAGTTCTTAAAGGTGCCTCGGTAGTCGTTGACGTATCAAATTCTCCCTCCTGGGATGACGCAGCGGTGCTGAAGTTCTTCGAAACATCAACTCGTAACCTCCTCACCTATGAAGCGGCAGCGGGGGTCGGACATCACGTTGCGTTGTCGGTGGTGGGGACCGACCGGCTGTCCGAAAGCGGTTACTTCCGCGCAAAGATCGCTCAGGAAAGGCTGATCAAAGAATCTCCAATCCCCTACACGATCATTCACGCGACGCAGTTCTTTGAATTTCTCAAGGGCCTCGCTGACATTTCCGTGGTCGACGGCAAAGTGCATTTGCCACCTGTGCTTTTCCAGCCGATGGCCGCCGACGATGTCGCGAGTGCAGTGGGAAGAATCGCGGTAGGCCCGCCGGTAAACGGCATCGTCGAAATCGGAGGCCCGGAACAGTTTCGCGTGGATGAACTAGTCCGGAGGCGCTTGGCCACACTGAAAGATCCCCGCGAAGTCGTCCCCGACCCCAATGCGCTTTACTCTGGGGCGAAACTCAGCGAGAACACACTGGTACCGGGCAATAACGCACGACTCGGCGAAACCCGTTTCGAAACCTGGCTCACTCAGCCCGCAGCACAAATTCCGAAAGCGGCGTAAACGGCGAAGTACCGGCCAATACAAACGACGCACTGAAATGCGTCAATCAACCGAAAGGCTAATTTATGACATTCCCAAAATTAGTTTTTGCGCTGGCATGTCTCATGTCCAGCACGCTCCTGGCACAGGAGGCTAAAGTGACGGAACTCATGTCGAAAGACTTGACAAACCTTCCTGGCAAAGAAGGCCTGATGATCACGGTGGAATATCCGCCGGGCAGTTCGGACCCCATCCATCGCCACAATGCAAATGCGTTTGTTTATGTGCTGGAAGGCTCGATCGTGATGCAGGTGAGAGGCGGAGAAGAAGTGACCTTGACACCTGGTCAGACTTTCTATGAAGGCCCCGATGATGTTCACGTCGTTGGGCGGAACGCAAGCAAGACCAAGCCGGCGAAATTTGTGGTGTTCCTCGTGAAGGAGAAAGGCGCTCCGGTGGTGGTGCCCGCCAACTAAACCAAAACTTCGAGCATTTCTGTAATCAAAAAACTTAAGGAGAAAGTCACATGAGCACAATTACGGTAAAAGATGGCACCACAATCTACTACAAAGACTGGGGCAAGGGCCCGGTCGTCACGTTTTCACATGGATGGCCGCTGAGTTCCGATGCATGGGACGGCCAAATGCTGTTCCTTGCCGAGAATGGTTTCCGCGTGGTCGCCCACGACCGCCGTGGCCATGGCCGTTCGAGTCAAGCCTGGTCTGGGAACGACATGAATGGGTACGCCGACGACCTGGCAGCGGTCATCGAGGCGCTTGATCTCAAGGACGCCACCCTGGTGGGTCATTCCACAGGCGGAGGCGA
>Ga0210405_10001857_pt1 | contig 22898 bp, 20 predicted proteins | sample IncBWH11MmetaG_FD_155492 | JGI IMG/M metagenome (GOLD analysis project Ga0210405, IMG submission 155492) | Forest soil microbial communities from Barre Woods Harvard Forest LTER site, Petersham, Massachusetts, United States - Inc-BW-H-11-M | ecosystem: Environmental > Terrestrial > Soil >... | reverse complement strand
AGTTGTAATACGTTCCGCCGAAAAAGAGCAATCCCAGGCGCATCGAAGCTGTCGGAACAGCTCTATTAATCGTCTCCGAATTGGGCCACCGGAAGCCTTCGTAGTTTGCGAAGAAATAGGTTTTGCCGCCAAGAATTTCCTTCGGAACAATAGGCCCACCACCGGCAAAGCCGAAGCGGCTGTAATGGTAGCTAGGTACGGGAGTCTTCGGATCGCACGGTTGCGTACAATTGGAGGGGTCAGCATGGGCGTTGTTGTCGAATGTGTTCGCCGACCAATTATTGTCCAGATAATATTCGTAGCCAGTGCCGTGCCAGGCGTTAGTCCCGCGCTTCGTAACCATGGACACTTGGGAGCCAGCCGAGCTGTTGAAATCCGCAGTTTGGTTGGTGGTGCTGACTTTGAACTCTTCGATGCTGTCAATAGGGGTGGGCATCACGCCGGTTGGACCGCCACCAGCGTTTCCAGTGACTTCGCCTTTGATGAGGCCGCCTGTCACATCACCGGCAAAGCTGGGTGTGTAAATGTTCATGCTGCCGTCCATGTCGTTGGTGTTCTGTCCACCGTCGAGTTGGAAGGAGTTTTGATCCATGGCGGCGCCAGCGACGCTGCCGTCGGGAGAGACGCCGGGCTGAAGAGTGAAGAAAGTCGACGCGTCGCGGCTAATGCTGGGGAGTGATTCCAGCGCAGTTCCCGATATGGTGTTGCCCACCGTAGCGTTCAGTGTCTGCAATTCGGCATTGGAAGCCGTGACTTCAACGCTTTCCGCAACCGAGCCAATTTCGAGAGTGACATTGAGAGTGAGCGCCGTGCCAACATTCACTGTTTGACCGCTGAGCCTGGAAATGCGGAATCCTTGCTTACTTACAGTCACGTCATAGCTGCCAGCCGGAATATCAACGAGGATGTATCTTCCATTTTCGTTGGAGGACGCCACGCGGGGAATATTAGTAGCTTTATCCGTCACCGTGACCGTCGCACCCGCGATGGCCGCGCCCGAGGGGTCCGTGACGGTTCCAGCGACTGTGCCGGTTGAGGCGCTTTGCGAGAAGAGCGAAGAGGGAACTAAGGCACAGATACAGAGCAAAAGAGCGATCACGACTAGGGATCGTTTACTAGACATTTAGCAGCCTCCAGTTGGATGCATCTCAAACGAAACAAAATAAAGTCAGGAAATTCGAAATTGCGCGGCACTCGCGCCGCGCTGAACCCGCCTGTCAAGGTGCAAGAGTCATACCATTCATAAATTTTTCCGATTTAATTTGTTTTCAACAACTTCGGGGAAAGAGCCAGAAAATAAATATGGATTCGTGAACAGTACAGATTTCGTTTCGAGGCAAGTATGCGGGCGCTCACACCGATTAACTGGCAGTTCGTGCCACCGAGCGGTTAAGGCGTCCCAGAATACCGGGAGTCTCGATTTATTCCAGAATTTGGAGAACCCCGTAGACCAAGACGATGTCGAGGGGGGATTTATTCCGCCAAAACATCTAAAAAAATTCTATACAAGCTAAAATTACTCTAAAAATAGAGAATCAGGTTCGTTTCGCCTCCGCTTTAGGAAGGAGAACCAAGCAAATTCACCAGAGATGAGAACGAAATGACGCGCGAGTCCGCGATTCTTCGAAGGAGGACGAGTGACTCTTCTAGAGAACCTAAGAGTCGTCCCTATCCACGAAGGAGTCCGTGCCGATCCAGGCGTGCGCCAGCGACTTCAAATTATTCTTGTAGGTTCGCGAGACCATGTATTGCCTGCCTCCCGCGATGCGCAGCATGTACTCTCCGGAAGTTCCCGGGTGGATCTCTTCTACGGAAGACGCATTGACCAGAACCGAGCGGTGGATCCGAACGAAACCATAGGCTTGGAGCTTCTCGGCCATGGTCGAAATGGACTCGCGCAACAAGTAGGAGTCGGTGGCACGCCGCAACAAGACATAATTTCCCTCGGCCTCCACAGCGAGAATGTCTCCGGGATGGATAAGGAGAATTTTGCCCTTGGTCTTGATGGCGATTTTGATCGGCTTCACTGGCGGCGTCTCCGATCGCGGACGGAATTCCGCCACTCTTGAGCCTCGTTCCGCCGTCACGCGGTGAACATCTGGCCGGAGAGGTGTATCCCCGGTCTCCTCTGGCAAATCTTTCACTTCAGTCGCAGCAAATTTAGCCCTAGATAAGTCGTTCATATAAGTCCCGAGTGGAAGTACATTTTAGGTTTCCCGCGCAGAATACAATTCGTTCCCCAGCAAAACGTGATTGCCCACTCGGATACGATCATGGCCCTCGAAAAAACCAGTGTCGCTCAAAATCGGACGGCCGCCAGCAAGATCGGACGGATATATCGAGCGGCCGCATTCGATAGTCGGGCACAGACCCGCAAAAAAGTGTTTGCGGTCACTGTCCGTAGGCATTCCGAGCTCCCAGCGCACAAATCTTCATCAAGTGTCTCTGAGTTCCTGCGGCGTCAGACCTAAAACGCGGCGCGTGTGTAACGCAAGATGGCTCTGGTGGCAGAAGCCGTTCTCCAAAGCAACCTGTCCGATCGGCATGTTGCCGCTGCGCAGTTGCAAGGCCGCGCGCTCAACGCGGCGGCGAAGCAAGTACTGGTGTGGCGGCATGCCCAGCGATTTGCGAAACAGCGTCTTAAAATGTGAAACGCTCAAGCCAGCCGCTTCTGCGATTTCGCTGAGTCCGAGATCGCGCCCCAGATTGTCTTCTATGAAGCCCAATACGGCTTTCAACTTGCGGCCGGGCATCGCGGCTTTTATCGGGCGGGGTGCGCGGGCCAACGAACTGTGATTCCGCACGATTCTTGTCGCGAGGCCCATCGCCAGTGCGTCCATGTAGGTGCGGCCGGAAGGATAGCCGCTCTCCATCTCCGCTTTCAGGGCCCAGCCGAGGTGCTCGATCTGTAGGTCGCGGGCCTGAAAACGATTGAGCACTTGCAGTTTGCTTGGATCTCCACCGGACTCTTCCACGATGCGTCCGAGGACGCGAAGTTTCAGTCCGATCACCAAGGCCGTATCCCGCGACTTGATTTCCCAGACGCCGCTGAGGTTGGGAGGGATAATTTCCAGATCGCCGTGAATCGTGGTTGCGCGATGCCGCTGGCCTGCGCGGCGACAGTCAACGGCAACCGAAGGTCCAACGTGAAGAGAAACGACCACTCTGGGAGAACCGAGGAATTCGACCAAACCAGGTTGATCGGAGATCAGGCTGAGACGAAGATTTTCCGTGGTGCCGATGATTTCGCTCGGGACGGAAACGGAAGTGCGGTCCTGCAGGTAGCTTTTGCCAAAAGCACCCATACTTAGGATCCCCTTTTGCAGCGTAAACGTTTGGTTTCGGCCGGGAACCCTGCGCACCCCACGCAGCTATCTGTTTCCGGATACACTCATCCTTCGAAGCTTGAATGCCGATAGAGCATTCCTTTCAGCTTTATTTCCTTGGACGTACGAAAGGCGCAAAGGTTATACGGAATTTAGCTCCGATTAAGGTGCTCGAATATCCAAGCTGGCTGTCGCCGGGCTGTCAGGCTCGAAGCAGTATTATTGTGAGAGAAGAAATGATCTGAGCGCGGAAGCGAAAGGCTCGACGGCCTCGATATTGGAAAGATGGGCGGCATTGAGTTCCACGTAGCGTGCGCCCTTGATGCGGTCGGCAAGGTAATGGCCGTCGGCGGGAGTCGTTGCAGCGTCTTTCTTTCCGGCAATCACAAGAGTGGGGACAGCAATCTTGGCGATGGTCTCGCGTGCGTCATAGTCCCGAACAGCGGCACAGTTCGCGGTGTAGCCCTCGGGATCAAGGCTTTCGAGTATCAGTTTACTTGAGGCGACGACTTCGGGAGACGTGGATCGAAATTCGGCGGAAAACCAGCGCTCCATGACGCCGGTGGAGATTGATTTCATGCCACCTTTGCGAACGGCTTCGATACGTGAGTTCCACATTTCCGGGTTTCCGATTTTCGCGGCAGTGTCGCAGAGAATCAGTTTGCTGAGACGGGTCGGGGCGTTCAGCGCGAGCCACATCCCCGTTTGGCCTCCCATGGACAGACCGCAGAAATGAACGCGCTCGAGCCGCAATTCGTCGAGAAGGGCGAGAACGTCGCGCGCCAGCAGCTCGATCGCGTACGGACCGGGGGTGACGGAGGACTGGCCGTGACCGCGGGTGTCGTACCGCAACAGACGGAATTGCTTCTGGAGTGCGAACACCTGGGAGTCCCACATGGAGAGAGTCGCGCCGAGCGAATTCGAGAAAACTAGAGTAGGAGCGCTGGCGGGGCCGGCGAGGTCGTGATGGATTCGAACATCTTCCAATTGAGCGAAAGGCATGGGACTCACTTTTTCCTGGTTTTTTTCTGCTCGCGATGCACCGTGCTGGAGGCTAGCACGCGGTCGATGAACTGATCGGCCACGCCTAAATAGTTGGCCGGGGTGAAGAGACGGTCAAGCTCCCCCTCGGAAAGACTCGTTTTGATGATGGCGTCCTGCGCTAGGACGGAGCGAAGGTCGCGGCGCGTGCTTTGGGCGCGTTGGCAAGCCTTTTGCACAAGTTCGTGTGCGTCGGAGCGCGACATTTTTTCGGCGAGAGCCATGGCGACTGCTTCGGCGAAAATCAAACCTTGCGTGGAATCGAGATTCTGCCGCATGCGCGCCGTATCAATCTCCAACTCGGAGACCGCGCTAGTGAGGTGATGCAAGGCGCCCCCCGTTAGGCGAACGATGTCGGGCAGCGTTTCCCACTCCGCGTGCCAGCCGCCCAGACCGCGCTCCTGCTCTTGAACCATTGCGGCAAGCATGGTGCTGACAAGCGGAGGCACACGCACAGCGGCAGACAAAACGACGGCGCATGTAACAGGATTGCGCTTGTGGGGCATGGTGGAGGAGCCGCCTCGCCCATCGGCGGACGGCTCAAAAACTTCGCCGACCTCAGTCTGCGTGTGCAGAGAAATGTCGCGCGCAATTTTTCCGAACGTTCCGCAGCAAAGGCCGACGGTTGTGGCGATTTCCGCCATGCGGTCGCGATGGCTGTGCCACGGGAGTTCAGGCAAGGGAAGCTGCAGTTCTTTAGCGAGATTGATGGAGACGTCCAGTCCGCGCGCCCCCAGAGCCGCCATCGTGCCAACCGCGCCGCCGAATTGAAGAACGAGGCAGCGCTCCTGCGTTTCCGCAAGCCGCGTGCGGTGACGCCCGATGGCGTCGAGCCATCCAGCCACCTTCAGCCCGAACGTTGTGGGAAGTGCCTGCTGCATCCAAGTGCGGGCAGCGACGAGCGTCGTGCGATTCTTATGGACCAGTTCGCCGAGAACGCCGGCTAAGAGATCGAGTTCCGTGGAGATCAATGCGAGCGCCTGGCGCAACTGCAGCACGCGTCCTGTGTCGATGGCGTCCTGGCTGGTTGCACCCCAATGGACATAGCGGGCGGCGTCTTTTTCTTTTTGCGCGACGAGCAAAGTGAGTTGTTTTACCAGCGGAATGGCGAGATTGCCGGCGCTCGCGGCGACGCGGGCCAATAACGTCATATCGTATAGCTCGGCGCGGCATTTCGCCTCAATGGCAGGAGCCGCAGTGGGAGGAATAAATCCGGCACGCGCCTCGGCTCGCGCAAGAGCTGCTTCGAAATCGAGCATAGCCTGGAGGGTGGCTCGATTGGAGAAGACCTTCTCGAGGGATTGCGAGCGAAATATGGGGTCAAGCAAGTTCATGCGCTGAGTGTAATCACTCCTGGCACGGAAGGAAAACGGTTTCCGTGAGGGCTTGCGAGTTGGATAAACGATCGTGGGCGAGCTATCCCCGACAAACTTGTTTGCCCGCTCCGCGTCAACTAAACGCGTTCGAGAATAATGGCGATTCCTTGGCCAACTCCGATACACATCGTGCAGAGCGCGTATTTCCCGCCGGTGCGCAACAACTGGTACATCGCCGTCGTGATAAGACGAGCGCCGCTGGCTCCGAGTGGATGCCCGAGAGCAATCGCGCCACCGTTAGGATTCACGCGGCTCGCATCGTCGGCAACACCGAGCTCGCGAAGGACGGCAAGAGCTTGCGAAGCGAAGGCTTCATTTAGCTCGATGACGTCCATCTGGCCGATCGTCAGATTCGTCTTCGCAAAAAGCTTTTCGGTGGCGGGAGCGGGTCCCATTCCCATGATGCGCGGCGCAACCCCTGCTACAGCGGCAGCGACAACGCGCGCTTTCGGAGTTAAGCCGTGGCGCTTGGCGGCCGATTCCGAAGCCAGAAGAAGGGCGCAGGCGCCGTCATTTACGCCAGAGGCATTTCCTGCTGTTACGGTTCCCCCGGGCTTCACAATGCCAGGCAGCTTCGCCAGCGCAGCCAGAGATGTATCTGCGCGCGGGTGTTCGTCGGCGCTGAAAAGAATCGGGTCCCCTTTTTTTGGGGGGATCGCGACCGGCACGATTTCCTGCGCGAGAAGGCCACCGCGCATCGCAGCAGCCGCACGTTGCTGGCTTCTTAGCGCGAATGCATCTTGATCTTCGCGCGAAACGTGGAACTCCTCGGCAACAATCTCTCCGGTTTCCGGCATCGAATCGACGCCGTATCTTGCTTTCATGAGCGGATTGATGAAGCGCCAGCCAATGGTGGTGTCCTCGATTTTCGCCGCGCGGGAAAAAGCCGTGTCCGCTTTGCCCATCACGAAGGGTGCGCGCGACATGCTTTCGACGCCGCCTGCGATGATCAGCTCGGCTTCGCCGCTTTTAATCGCGCGAGCAGCAGTGACTACCGCGTCCATGCTGGAGCCGCAAAGGCGATTTACCGTGGCCCCCGGCACTTCTTTCGGAAGCCCCGCAAGCAGCAACGCCATGCGACCGATATTGCGATTGTCTTCTCCAGCCTGATTCGCGCAACCGTACGCGACGTCGTCCAGCGCGTTCCAATCGACTTTGGCGTTGCGTTCCATAAGAGCTTTGACTGGAATCGCCGCCAAATCGTCCGTGCGAACCGAGGAAAGCGCTCCGGCATACCGGCCGATGGGCGTTCGAATAGCGTCGCAAATGTAGGCCATTTCCATTTAGATTCTTTAAGGCTCCTGAATCGTTCTATCCTAACAGGAAGATTCCACCTGGCAAAAATCAAGATGAGGGCGGGAGCGGAGGGAGGAGCGATGAATTTCGCGAAAGTAGTGATGATGGTGGTGCTGTGTTCGTTGACGGCGACGGTTTCGCGGACGCAAACGAGGGCGAAGCAGGAGGTCACGGCGCTCTTGCGCGAGTTCATCGCGGCGGCCGGAAGCGGCGACCGGGCGATCTTCGAGAAGTTTTTTGCTGACGACGTGATTTACACGCGAGCGTCAGGCGCGGTCATCACAAAGGCGTCCATTATGGAAAGTCTGGGGAAACCAGCGACAGTGTCGGACGGGAAGAGTACCTACACGGCCGAAGACATCACGGTTCACGAGTACGGTGACACCGTGATCGCGGCGTTCCGGCTGGAGGGCCGCACCGAGCACAGTGACGGAAAGGTGGAGACTGCTCACTACCGCAACACGGGGACGTTCCTTCGCCGCGATGGCCGGTGGCAAGCCGTTGCATGGCAAGCGACGAAGATCAGCGAGGTCGCCAAGGCGCAGTGACGCGCTGGTGAATTTAAGAGCCACCCTGAAGTCGGTTAGGCCCCCAACTACCTGACTTTGATCTCCAATGGCTGAAGAAGCTTGAAAGAGAGTGCTGTCTCCGCAGGAAGAGTGATGTCGCGGTTCCCCGTAAGTCCCGCTCCACCTGTGCCCGCTGCCGCGCCGATCAAGGCCCCGATGGCCGCGCCCTTCCCGCCTCCAGCAACAGCTCCAATCGCGGCGCCCCCGCCAGCACCACCACCAACCATAGCGGCGGTCCGCTTACCTTTGCCCTTTGTCGTCACGGCAGGCGCCGAAGTTTGAACTTCATAATCTTTGTCACCCAAAATGACGGACGTAAGTGCAAACTCGAGAACTGCCCCACCTTTGAACCGGCCGGCAGCCTTAGCGTCCTTCACAATACCCGAAGCGCGCGCACCCTTGGGAATTGCCACCCTACCATCGACTTCCACGGGATTTTCCACGGTTGCCCTGAATGTTTCGCCCGTCGTGCTGATTTTCGAGCCTACAGCCTGATCGAGCACCACAAAGATCGAAGTATCCGCAGGAACTACGATAGGCCCGGGCTTCGGCGCGGCAGTTTTTTTGGCGGATTCGGAACTCGACGGCGATGAAGAGGGTGTGGTATCCGAGACGGCCGATTGATTCGAAGATTTGGCACAGCCGGCCAGTCCAATGGCAAGCGACAACAAACCCGCAAAAAGCGAGCGATTCATTGATCTCCTCCGTTTTACAAGTTCTTTTTTTGAAGATACTCCAATTTGTGCCGAAGTCAAATAAGGTGGCTGTCATGTTTCAGAAGGCCGCGCTGGTGCTTTGTGAAACCGCGGGATCGAAATCGACTGCACACTGCATCATTGGGATTCTTTGCGCATTGTAACGACAAAGATGCTCTGAACGCTCAAGTTTGTAAATCGAACTGCCGATAAGTGCCAAGAAGAATGTGGTTGCGTTGCGCAAAGCCAGGAGTTTGGCTTCGCCGGGCGACATGGGAAGCCAATCCGGCAAGATATGCGCTGTATTTGTGTGCGCCGGCGCGGAACACTGTTCCGAGTCGGCGCAATCTTTGTGTCTTTACTTCCGCCTAAACTCGATCCTTTCAACCTAAATTGTCCTGTCCGTTTGGCTACTCAAAAGCTGTCTCGCCTTTCCGTAGTGGGCTACACCGAATTTCATCCGGTCTCTCCAAACAGTACTCCCGAGGGTCGCGCGCGCAACCGTCGTGTCGACATCGTGATTTTGAATCCTCCGCAGCCCGAGCGTGTCGAGCCCGACGTGTCTCCCGCGCCGGCGGTCGTTCCTGCCGCAAAGGGAACTACGCCCTCGGCCTCTCCCTAATGCGAAACGCATTCGCCGCTACCCTTCCTTTCGAGGGGATATCCTTTGCGCTATCACGCCTGGATACTTGGTTGACTCTTCTCTCCATGAGCGTCACTATAGTTTTACCCCCTTCCAAATTTATCGCCCGGTGTCTGCCGATGCGCATTCTTGTCGCTGAAGATGACGCACCGCTGGCGGAGTTTCTCCATCAGCGGTTGCAGCAGGAACAGTTTTCCGTACAAATGGTTTCGGACGGTGGGGAAGCCCAGCGTCTGGCTTTTGACCAGCCGTACGATTTCGTCATTCTGGATCTCAATTTGCCCGCGGAGGGCGGACTGGATGTTCTTCGCAACATTCGTGCGAAGAAGCCGGACCTGCCGGTTCTTATGGTCACGGCAGCGAGCCTCGCGGAAGATCGCGTTCGCTTGCTCGATGCCGGTGCCGACGACTTTCTAGCAAAGCCGTTCGCCTTTGCGGAGCTTGCGGCGCGCATCCGCGCCGTTCTCCGGCGAGGAAACCGCCCCGGCCGCGCGCTGCTCAAGGTCGGGGATCTGGAAATCGACCGAGTAGCGCACGCCGTGAATCGAGGAGGCCATTCCATCGATCTCAGCCCCAAGGAATTCGCCCTGTTGGAGTTCCTCATGCGCCACGAGGGCCAAGCTGTCACACGCACAGCGATCGTCGAGCAGGTTTGGAAAATTAATTTCGACACGATGACAAATGTCGTCGACGTCTACATCAACTACTTGCGTCGCAAAGTGGATTCTGGGTATGGCCGGTCGCTTATCCGGACCATCCGGGGAGTTGGCTACCAGATTGGCGGCAATGGCGCGCCTCATTAGCCCTTCCGGAAATGAGTGACCCTCCCTGAATCTATGCACGCGCGGGCAGAGGGGCAGGGAATCGCCAGGCCCTCGTATGGCCTACTTCTGAAGCTGTCCCTGAACAACCTGTCCTTGCTCTAATGTGAAGATAACAAGCAGCTTGCGCAATTAATAAGCGTCAGACCCCACGCAAAGTGCTCACCTGAGTTCGCGTGACCACTCGAAGCAACTTCTTTTCCACTATGGGGTTCTACTCAGTGGGAGCAATATATAGGTAGGCTCCCATCGGCCGGAACCCCGAAGGCCCGGACCGGGAACAAGGTGACTAACCATGTTGAAGACCAAACTTAATGGCAAGCGCACGCTTAGCCTGCTTCTCTCTCTCGTCGGTCTTCTGTATTTTGCCGCTCCAAGGGCTCGCGCAGGTCAGTCTGATCAATCCGATCAGCCGAATCCATCTACTTCTAGCGATCAACCTGTTCAAAGCGACGCCGGCGACCCGCCAACTCGCGTGGCGCGCATCAGTTATCTGGATGGCTCCGTTTCGCTGCAGCCAGGCGGACAGGGCGACTGGGGTGCCGCAGCTCGGAATCGCCCCATGACGGTGGGCGACAAAATTTGGACCGACAAAGATTCCCGCGCCGAATTGCAAACCGGCGTAGTTTCCCTTCATTTGGGCAGCATGACGGCTCTGTCTTTTCTGAATCTCGATCAGAACATCACGCAGATCCGTCTCGCGGAGGGCTCCATCAATTTCCGCGTCAAAGAAATTCGCGAAGGCGACACGTACGAAGTGGATACGCCCAACCTTTCGTTCACCATCAATCAAGCCGGCGCGTTCCGAATTGACGTAAGCGAAAACGGAGATAACACTGGAATCACCGTGATCCGCGGCGCAGGACAAGTGACGGCCAGCGGAAAAACGTACGACCTGCAACCCAGCCAGCGCGCCATCTTCAACGGAACGGATAATGTGGAGTCCACGATTGCGCCGCAGGCGCCTCCTCCGGACGGACTCGATAGTTGGGCGAACGATCGCGACCTCGGCGAACAAAATTCCGTCTCGAAGCGCTACGTGCCTCAAGACATGCCCGGCACACAAGATCTAGACGAGAACGGCACCTGGAGCCAGGACGGCGACAACGGCCCTGTCTGGTACCCCAACGAAGTTGCACCTGACTGGGCTCCTTACAGCAATGGCTACTGGAGCTATGTTGGACCCTGGGGATGGACTTGGGTGGATTATGCGCCGTGGGGTTTTGCGCCATTCCATTATGGACGATGGGGTTATATCGGCGCCCGGTGGGGCTGGTACCCTGGCCCAATTTATGGCCCAGCGATTTATGGCCCGGCATTCGTCGGATTTCTCGGCGGAGGCTTCGGCTTCGGGTTTGGCGGAGGTTTCGGAGTCGGCTGGTTCCCTCTGGGTTTTGGTGAACCGTTCAACCCATGGTTCCGCTGCGGCGACAGGTTCAGGGAGAGGATTAACGTTCGCAACACATTCATTCGCAACGTGAACGTCGTTCACACGACCAACAATTTTAATTACGCGTACGCGCACAACACGCACGCCGTCACGGGTACTTCGCGCAGCGGATTCACCGGTGGCCAGGCCGTGAATCGCAGCGGCGTCCATTTCAATGAATCCACGCTGCGTAACGCGAAAGTCACCAATAATCTGGGCGTGTCGCCGACCAAACAGAGCGCGTTCGGGGCAGCCAATGCGAGGGGTAATGTGTCGCGGCCGCCTTCTTCAGTCGAGAACCGCCCAGTAGTGGCACGTACGTCGCCTGGTGCAGGTGCTTCGCACATTCCCGTTCATACGACGAATACGAGCGGATTGACAGCGGGGCATCCAGGAACCTACTCGGGAAACACGAACGCGCGGCAGAACCAACTCTCGCAGAATCGCCCTCCAGCCGCGGGTGGAAACAACTCGCGCGCTTGGAGCGCTCAGGGCAATACGACGGATCGCGGCCAGGCCCCTAAGGGCTTTGGCAGTTCCACCAACAGCACGGTGAACAGCCCCAATACGACCGCTGGCGGCAATCGTCCGCCGTGGTCGGGTTCAGGCGCTGCAAACAACGCCGGCGGTGGCCGCGCTTACACCCCGCAAGGAAACGCGCCCTCCAACAATCGCAGCTATACGCCCCAGCCCCCGTCTCGCGGCTATGCGCCGCCGAGCCGTTCCTATTCTCCACCGCCGACACGTTCTTATTCGGCGCCGGCCCCGAGCCGTTCTTACTCTGCGCCCACGCGCACTTACTCAGCGCCTAGCCGCAGTTATGGCGGCGGAGGTGGAGGGGCTCCTCACGGCGGCGGCGGTGGCGGTGGAGCGCCACATGGCGGCGGTGGCGGCGGCTCTCACGGCCATCGCTAAGATCAACGTATTTCGCAAGGGCCCGCCCCGTTCCGACGAGGCGGGCCTTTTTCTTTCTTTGTCCCCTCAATCAGACGAAAAGCTGAAGCACAACTCTCTTTGCGCTGGCGTGTTAAATGAGCAGGACCAGCCAGGGCGTTTCCAAGTTCGACAAAGCAGTTGCGCCCGATCCCGGATTTTCGTTCGGGGGGATGCTATCGTTAAAATTACGCAATGGGGCCGAATCCCTTGAGACCAGGACTCAAAGAATCCGGTATAGAAAATGCAATTTCGGAGAAAGGGGCCGAGCTTTGCCCCGGCATTTCAGGAGAGAGGAAATCGCAAATGAAAAGACACACCCTTCACTTGGCAGCGCTGTTCAGTCTCGCACTGGCCATGGCTTGCCTCATCCCGCAACGCGCCGCCGCCGACGATGACGATCCGCCAAGCCGCGTTGCGCGCTTGGGTTATGTACGGGGAAATGTTTCTTTCGAGCCTGCAGGAACCGAAGACTGGGTTTCCGCGGTTATCAATCGGCCGCTGACCACGGGCGACAAGCTTTGGAACGACGCAGATTCTTACTCTGAGCTGCATCTTGGTTCCGCGTCGATCCGCCTCGGCAGCACGACCGGCTTCACCTTTTTGAACCTCACGGACAATATGACGCAGATTCAAGTGACCGAAGGCACGCTCAACATTCGGGTCCGGCGGCTCGGCGATGACGAAACTTTTGAAGTCGACACTCCTAATCTGGCCTTCACTCTTCTCCGTCCCGGCAACTACAAAGTCAATGTCAACGAAGCGGGGGACGCCACCGTCGTTGTTGTGCGCGATGGTCAAGGCGAAGTTACCGGCGGCGGTTCGGCGTATACGATTCACCCTGAGGAAGTCGGTACTTTCAATGGCACCGACCAAATCGACGCCGATATCGAAAGCTGGGATAACTCGAGCGACGATTTTGACGACTGGTGCTCGGAGCGCGATCGCCGCATCGATCATTCGGTGTCCGCGCGTTACGTGTCGAACGACGTGATCGGCTATGAAGACCTCGACGAATACGGCGGCTGGCGTCCGACGCCGGAATACGGAACGATCTGGTTTCCACATGTTGCCATCGTTGGATGGGCGCCCTATCACTATGGGCACTGGGCTTACATCGCTCCCTGGGGTTACACCTGGGTTGATGATGCGCCTTGGGGTTTTGCGCCATTTCACTACGGACGGTGGGTTGTGGTTGGCGGCGTTTGGGGTTGGGTACCCGCGCCACCGCGGCCTGTGGTCGTCGGCGTCGTGTACGTTCGGCCGGTTTACGCGCCTGCGCTTGTTGCGTGGGTTGGCGGACCGCACTTTGCTGTGGGCGTAGGAGTTGGCGGCGGTTTTGCTGCGGGCGTCAGCGTTGGCTGGTTTCCGCTGGGACCGCGGGAAGTTTATGTCCCGTCGTATCACGTCAGCCGCAACTATGTGACCAACGTGAATGTGACGAATACCACGGTGAACATCACCGTCGTGAACAACTATTACAACACCACGGTGATCAACAAGATCACCGTGAACAACGTCACCTACGTGAATCAGCGCGTGCCAGGAGCCGTGAGCGCAACCACACCGCAAGCGTTTACATCGGCTCAATCGGTGTCCAAGAACGCGGTGAAGGTTGATGCAAGAGAAGTGGCGACAGCTCAAGTGGTGGCCACCACGCCGGCCGTCGCGCCCTCGAAGCAGGCCGTGCTCGGATCCGGGGCCACGGCCGCGGTTCATCCACCGGCGACGCTGCAGACTCGCGCGGTCGTCGCGAAGACGACTCCGCCGCCGCCGCCACCGTCGTTCGTCAAACAACAGCAAGCGATACAGGCCAACGGCGGCAAGCCGCTTGCCATATCTCAAATGCATCAGATTCAGCCGGAGACGGTGCAAGCTCGGCCCACAATCAAGATTGCTCCGCCGGCCAAACCCTTGCCCACCCAGGCTAAGGGCGTTCAGCCCAATCCTGGCCGGCCGGTTACGCCAAATAATCCTGGCACAACTAATACTGTTAACAGGGGCGGAAATCCACCTGTCACCAACACCAACAGCGGGAATCCGGCGGTCACCAATACGAGCGGCGGCAAGGGGCCCGTCACCAACACCACCAACAACAACGGGAAGACGTTTGCCGATCGTCCGCCCGCTTCTCGCCCAAATGCACCGGTCAACACCACGAATAACGCGAACACGACTAACACGAATAACACAAATAACGCGAACACGAACAACAACGCGAAAACCAATAGCACCAACAAGCCTGCTAACAATACCAACGTGAATCCGCAGCTCGAACAGAAGCATCAGCAGCAAATCCAGGATCTGCGTGCTCAACAAGATCAGGAACGCCAAAAGATCGAGCAGCAACAGCAGAAAGATCGCGCGGCACTGGCAAAGAAGGCCGCTGACGATGCCGCACAGGCAAAGCTCAACCAACAGCATCAACAGCAGCTCGAGCAACTCGAGCAAAAACACAACGCTGAGGAGGCGAAGCTCAAGCAGCAACAGCAGGTGGAGAAAAAGGCTCCGCCGCCCCCTCCAAAACCTTCGAAGGAAGACAAGCCTCCGAAAAAAGACAAGCCGTAATCATTTTGAAGAATGGCTTCCGGGCGGGATGCATGCCATTTGGCGAGTATCCCGCCCGCTTTATTTAGCTGTGCGGAACTCAATTTTCGCGGCTTCGCTTCAACCTCGGGTGAAATCATCGGCCCATCTCGCGTAAGATTCTTCTTCACAGGGCATGGCCAGCCGACCCTCACATCCGTCCCAGCGAAGGCAAGCGTCTTCTGCTTCCTCGCGTGTTTCGCTCTTCGTCATTCCCGGTCTGCCGGAAATTCGCGAGGGCGACAACCTGGCCAGATTGACGGCCCTTGCCGCTCGTCGAGCAGAGATCTCGTTTGAAGACGGAGATATTCTGGTCGTCGCGCAAAAAATTATTTCGAAAGCGGAAGGGCGCGTCCTGAACCTGTCGACGGTCCAGCCCTCCTCCCAGGCAAGTGCATTGGCGAAGAAGCTTTTGAACGACGCGCGTTTAATCGAAGTGATTCTTGGCGAATCTCGCCGCATCGTCCGCGCAGATCGCGTTCTTATCGTTGAGACACACCATGGTTTCGTCTGTGCCAATGCCGGTGTGGACCATTCCAACGTGCCAGGCCGCGATTTCGTCACACTGCTACCTAAGAACCCCGACCGTTCCGCCCGCCGTTTGGCGGCGGCCTTGCGCAGGCAAACTGGCAAACGCCTCGGCGTCATCATTAGCGATACGTTCGGCCGGCCCTGGCGGCTGGGGCTCATCAATGTGGCCATTGGCGCGTCTGGCGTGCCGGCGCTTGTCGATCTGCGGGGCACACGCGACCGCCATCGTAAACTTCTCCGGGCCACGGTTGTCGCTGTTGCCGATGAACTTGCGTCGGCCGCCGGGCTTCTCATGGGAAAGTCCGCAGGCACTCCCGTAGTCATCGTTCGCGGCTATCACTGCCGTTTCCTACAGGATCCTGCCGCGCGCATCATCCGTCCCGCCAAAGAAGACCTCTTCCGCTAGTGGCTGGCCATTCGTACCGTTTAGACTTTTGCTCACCGCATGAGTTTTCCACTTGCGGGAATCTCCTCGTGGCGGGCATCCTTAGTTCCTCCATGTCTCCCGTAAAAAAAATCACGGTCACTGCTCTCGCCGGTGGTATCGGCGCGTCGAAACTTCTTCTGGGGCTTTATGGCGCGATGGACCCACACGGCCTCACTGTCATTGTCAATACCGGCGACGACATCGTCATGCACGGTCTGAAAATATCGCCCGACCTCGACATCGTCACCTACACGCTAGCCGGCGTCGTCGATCCCACCAAAGGTTGGGGCATGCGCGGCGAAACATTTCATTTCCTTAAGCGGCTCGGAGTCTATGGCCGTGAAATCTGGTTTAATCTCGGGGATCGCGATCTCGCTACTCACATTCATCGCACGGATTTGCTGGCCCATGGAAAAACTCTCGCGCAAGTCGCCGATTCCATCCGTCACGCTCTCGGAGTGAAATCGCGGATACTCCCCATGTCTGACCAACCGATCCCCACCATCATCGAGACGCGCGACGGCAATATGCATTTTCAGGAATATCTCATCAAGCATCGCACTGAACCGGGAGTCCGCGGCATCCACTTCGCGGGGATCAAACATGCGCATGCTGCTCCTGGAGTGCTCGAAGCGATCTGCGACGCCGACCGCGTCATCATCTGCCCGAGCAACCCGCTCATCAGCATCGGACCGATTCTGGCCGTGCCGCGCGTCCGCGAACAATTGCGCGCCCGGAAAGAGAGCGTCATCGCCGTCTGCCCCATTGTCGGCGGCAAGTCCCTCAAAGGACCGAGCGACAAAATGCTCATCCAACTCGGCTGCGGCTCCTCCGCTTCCGCCGTTGCTAAGCTTTACGCCGATTTCACCGGCACGTTTGTGATCGACCGGCGCGACGCTTCCCAAGAACATGCCATCCGCGCGCTCGGCATGAAAGTCGCCATCCTTCCCACCGTCATGCGCACCCGCGCGCAAAAGCGTAAGCTTGCTCGCGCGCTCCTCGCACTATAACGGCCTGCTTCGCCGGGTGGGCCTCGTTCCAGGTCAGGAAAGAGTAGTGCGAATGAAGAAATCCTCTTTCCTCAGCAATGATCCGATTTCCACTGTGGGCACTCGCTTGAAGAACCTGCGCAAGCCCTGAACTCGATGACCAAATGTTCATCTGGGATTCACATAGTGGTTTTCTGAGGGGCATAGCGTTACTACATCCCATAATTGAAAAAAGAGGAGATTGGAAGACCATGAAAAGCTGACTGCGTCGGTTTCTGCACTGGCGACCATAATCGTATCCGGCAGCTTGCCGCGCCCGCTTTCGAGCAAACTGAATTAATCAGCCAGTAATGCCCCATTAATGTCCGCGCCTATCCGCCGCAGTAAGTTACCCTGTCCCTCCCTTTCCTTCAGATAAGGAGAACCAAAATGAAATCGTTCCGGATCCTAACCCTCTTGGCTGGCGGTACTGCAATGATGGCGGCCGCTCTGGTCGGCGCGGAAGGCGCTCAGGCGCAGTCAGCGACCGCGCTGTCACCTTACATGCTTAATGTGTTTCCGGGCACGCCGCCAGCGGGTGCGACCCAACCGGATGATTTGGCGGTTTCGGCCGACGGGAAACGCCTCTGGGTGGGATATGGTAACGGCGTTGATACATTCGGTAAGGGTGGCCCCAGCAACTTGGTCGAGTACGATATCGCGACCGGCACAGTCTTGAAGAACATCAGCATTCCGGGACATCTTGACGGACTGAAGATCAATCCAGCCACCGGCGATGTCTGGGCAACCGAAAACGAGGATGGAAACCCAACCCTGGCGGTCATCGATCACGAATCCGGCGCTTTTAGGATCTTCAGGTTCTCCCCGACTCTGATTACCGGCGGGATGGACGACCTGGTTTTTGTTTCAAAGCGGGGAGACTCGCAGCACGACAAAGACTCGTCACAAGAAGTATTCATCGTCACTTCATCCCAGGTCGACACTACTACGCCGGTGATTGTCCGGATTTCCGGCCCGCTGCGCGCGGCCGGCACACAGGTCACGCCGGTGCTGCCTGGCGCTCCCCTGAGCGTGTGGAACGTCGTCACGAATCAGGAGGAGACCACCGACATGGTTGGCGATCCCGACTCGATGACGCTCGATCCGGCGGGCGAGTTCGTGCTCGATAACCGAAGCGATAATTCACTTTATATTGTGCGTGATCCTAAATCACAGAATCCAGTATTAAGGGTTCCGCTAACGCTGGGCGGGGCTTCTGTCCAGGTCAACGACACGATATTCACTACCTCGCAGACGGACGGCGTCTCCTCTACGGCTGGTACGATTTTCGTCACGGACACCTCGGCCAATGTGATTTATGTCCTGACCAAGCCCTATTTTCCGTCGAATGAGATCTACACGGCGGCGAATGTGGCAAATCAGGTTGGCCTGGTCGATCTCAACACTGGCGTCGTCACACCCATCGCCACAGGATTCAAGGGTGTTCACGGGTTGGCGTTCTCTCCCGTCCGAGTCGCGATCGCCTCGAGGGACCGCTCGGAGGACCGCGACGACCAGTAAGTAAGAAGGAGTCGCTGCGTACATCGCGGTCGTCACCGGAATCGTGGACGCGCGATCCACTGCGCGTTCTGGCCGAAGATGGCGAGCGCGGGGGTAGCGTCGAGGGTCGTCTCAAGGAGCCCTTGTTGAGGTTCGTCCTCGCAACCCACAGATTCGCTCACCGACCACACCAGGAGGCCAACTCCCTGTGGTCCGCAACTTCCTTTCACTTCGGGAAATTTCTTATTAAACCGGGTCAAATCCTGATAAGTTCGCTTTCATACAAGCTGTGGCAGCAGCGACGGCTCAACTCCTGGAAATTGAATAATCGGAAACGGCCGCTCTACCGGACCGCGCTGCCTTTTCGCCACACGCCTCACAGTATGGTATCTTCAAAAACTTCGGATATGACAGCTACTCCTCTTACTGCAAGCGACTTTCGCCATGCGCTGGGCCAGTTCGCCACAGGCGTCACCGTTGTTACGGCGGCGCGGGCTCCTGGTCGGGACACTGCTCAAACCTCAACTCAGGCCTCGGCACAAGCCTATGGCATGACGGCCAACTCCTTCACCTCCGTCGCTCTCGATCCTTTTCTGACCCTCGTTTGCGTGGACCAGCGCAGCCATCTGCTGCCGCTTCTCAAACAGAACCACTTTTTCGGCGTTAACGTTCTGAAGGAGAGCCAGCAGCCCGTCTCCGTGTATTTTGCGCAAGCCGAACAAACACCCGAGGTGGAAGCGAAGCTCGGCATTCGCTATCGCTGGACGCCGGCGGGTATCCCGCTGCTCGAAGATACTCTTGCCCAAATCGTCTGTCGAAGGGTCGCCTCCTACATCGCCGGAGACCACACTATTTTTCTAGGTGAAGTTCAGAGCGCCGATCTATTTCCCGGTGAACCGCTGCTATTTTTCCGCAGCCGATACCGCGAACTCGCGCCGCCCCGCTAAGAGCCAGACGCAGCCCTCGGTTCGTTTCGTCTTATTAGAACGAACAACTTGAGGTGATCAAAGTCGAAGGAGGTCCGAAACTTGAAACTCGAAATTTCAAAGCTAAACCTTTGAACTTGTTTTCAATCGTGCCCACCCAGCGAATCCCTCTTCACACCGTATTCACCGCCCCAACGATCCGTCATCTGCCCGCGAATTTCCCAAAGCTCGGGAAAGAACTTGTGGCGCATGCCATCCTCAAGAATCTCGACGGGCCGCCCCTTGAGCGACTTCGACCCAAAACCAATCGTGCGGTAAATCAGCTGCATGTGCTCGTACCGGAATTTCTGGAATAGTTCGTCAAATTCCGCGAGTTCTTCGGCCACCATGTATGCATCATTATGGTTGTACGCGGAATCGTAAATCTTCTCGATCGTCAGGCCGTGCTTGTCCAGATAATTCAGCTTGAACGAATTCCAGATCGGCTGGTACATCTTCAGCAGGACGCGAAAGCCCGGCGATTCCTGTCCGCTTCCATTTCCCAATTTCTTCCGAATCTCCTGATAGTCCTTCGGCGACATGGTCTCCAGCAGCGCCAACTGCTGAATCATCATCTTCTGCGCCGTGTGCACGCGCCTAAACAGTGTGATAACCCGGTTCGTATTTTCCTGCTGCAGATACTCGTCGATGTCCAGCAGCGTATAGGCCATCAGCTTCATCCACAGCTCCTCGACCTGGTGGACGATTTGGAACTGCAATTCATCCGCGTTGCAAAGTTCGTCGTAGTTCAGTTGGCAGGAGAGAAGTGTTTTGGTGCTCAGGTACACCTCGTAGTCCAGCGTGCCGTCGCCGCCCATAATTGCGTAAAACTGTTCTCGATTCACGCAGACCTCCTCGATCGCACGCGCGAATTCATTCGCAAACTCCTAAGCGCGGCGCCCAGCCTAAGGTAGTATCCGGCCAGCAAAGTCCTCAGTGCCTGTCCACGCTGGCCAATCCCGTCCAGCTATATCCCCGCTGCGAGCGCAACAATTTATCTTTGAACCCGGAAGCGAGCCACGGGCGCACTTCCTCTTCCTTCAAGTAGTACGCCACCGGCGTCACCATTTGATCGAAAACGTTTGCATGGACTTCGTCAAACGGATAGCTGTGCATGGCTGCAAAATAATCTCCATACGGCAAATGTTTCGGGCCTTTGCCATCCGTCCCCGGGCGGTAAAAAAGTTTAATCACCACCCACAAAAACAACGACGGAGCCAAGCACAACACGCGCAAGAAACCTGCCGGCAGCTTCGAAGTCACCGCCGTTCGAATTGGATTGATGAACCTCGGGATCCATTCGTTCCCTTCGTATCCATAAACCCAGAAAAACACGCGCCCGCCGTTTCGCACGCGCGAAGCCAGACTCGTAAATCCCGCCGCTGGGTCAGGTAAGTGGTGCAGAACTCCTACGGAGAACGCCATATCAAAAATCGGGCGCACCGGCGGATGCAGTAAATCACCAATGATCACATGCGCATTCGGCAACTCGCGCGTGTGTGCAAACGCCACAAACGCGCTCTCTCCCAAATCGAGCGACACGATCGCCTTCGCGCCGTGCGACGCCACGATCGCCGTGTGCCGCCCCTTGCCACAGCCGCCCTCGAACACCGTCTGCCCCGCGAAATCATCGCCCGTCACCGGCGCTATCCAATCGAAGAACTCTTGTTCGTAGTACCCGCGCAAATCGCTCCAACGAGTCCACTCTTCCGCAAACCGCGACGCCGTCTCGATCTTCACATTCTCCAGATTCGCCGGCAGCAGAATCGGCACGCCGCCACGGATGGAAAACGGAGCCTTGCAGGCCGCGCACCGCAGCGTGCCCTCCATGACGTGTTGTTGCTCTTCGCGAACCCCTTCTTCGTTAAGAGCAAGTTCACCGCCGCAATTCGGGCAAGCAAGATAATTCAGAGCTTCTAGTCGCATGTCACCTGGAGTTTCAACTGAAAGTTGGTACGCTTCAAAAGGACAGAAGGGAAGCGAGGGCAATCAATTTGTCTGAAAACCACGCCTGAGAATGCCGCGAACCTCTCTGCCTCGCCGCGCAATTCCTGACGGACTACCAGCCGCCGGCTCCCGCCGTTCGAGGAGGCTCATCGCGCCCAGCCAGCGCTTCCCGGCGGCTGCGAAACTCGCGCACGCTGTAGACCGGCTTATTCTGCGATTCGTAATACGTCCGCGCGAGCATTTCGCCGATCAAGCCAGTCGCAATAAACTGAATGCCGCCCATGACGAGCGCCATCCCGAGCAGCATCAACGGGCCATGATTCGCCAGCAGGCCTTCATCCAGCAGAGCTTTGCGAAGGAAGACCCACAATCCTATCCCCGCTCCCCCGCTCAAGCAGGCTAATCCAAGCAACCCAAAAAACTGCAAAGGTTTGGTCGAATAATCCAGCAAAAATTTCACGCTCATCAAGTCCAACAGTACGCGCACCGTCCGCGATATCCCGTAATTGGACTCCCCATTCTTGCGCGCAATATTCGAGATGGGCACTTCCGCCACCGACGCGCCCGCCCAGCTTGCCAGGGCCGGAATAAAGCGGTGCAGCTCTCCGTACAAATGAATCTCCGACAAGACTTCCCGCCGGTACGCTTTAAACGTCGTCCCAAAATCGTGCAAGTCCACGCCCGACAATTTCGCCATCATTCCGTTGGCGATCCGGCTGGGCAACTGTCGCGTCAGCCAATGATCGGTGCGCGACACGCGCCATCCGCTCACCAAATCGTAGCCTTCTTCAATTTTCTCGAGAAACCGCGGAATCTCCTCGGGATCGTGCTGCAAATCGCCGTCCATCGAAATAATGACTTCGCCGCGGGCAAAATCAAATCCCGCTTTCAAAGCCGGCGCCTGCCCGAAATTTCGCCGCAACTGAACCACATTCACGCGCGGATCATGCTCATAAATATCAGACAGCACTTTAAACGTCTTGTCCTTGCTACCGTCATCCACAAACACCAGCTCATACCGCTCGCCGATAGCATCCATCACTTCTGTCAGCTTTACGTAGAGAGGCGGAATGTTTTCCTGTTCGTTGTAAAACGGAACGACAATCGAGTAGCGGATAGGTGGATCGTTCTTCATGCTTGCAGTTCTAGACTTTCCTCAGGCTTCTTGGCCTACGAATCCATAGTCTATCAGCCGAATCCCCTGGGATGCGACAAGATTTCGTATCCCTGTGTCCGTCAATATTTCCACTTCCGCCTGCCGTGATGCCTGAAGCCGCGTCGCCGATTTTGCCAGCTCCGCATCGACGTAGCCCGGGTGGCACATCAACTCGGTCGTGCCATCGGGCAGTATCTCCAGCAGCCGCAAAACACCTTCGCGCGTTAGTTCGCCCGTTTGCGCAATGCCGCAAAAATAATCCGCGGTCGCAATCCCCGCACGTTCGGCTTGTTCGCGCGCGTCCGGCGCCAACAGCTTCAATCCCCGCGCCTGCACTCCCTGCTTCATTACGACCGCGCCTTTTTGCTTGGCCCCTGCCGAAAGCGCTGCGCGCAGGCTGGATTCTTCGTGCGAAATCCGCACTGCGGCGATCCCATGCTTCTTTGCGAGACGCAAGGCAATCTCAAACAACCCCGGCAGCATCTGTACGTGCCGGTGTCCATCGAGATGCGTCGGCTCGATTCCGGCGCCACGCACCTTCTGAATCTGCGCGTCCCATTCCTGCTCTATTTCGCCGAGCAATACGCTCCGCCGCGCCAATCGCAGCAGCAAACCCTCCGGCCCGCCCT
>Ga0210405_10001855_pt1 | contig 22898 bp, 25 predicted proteins | sample IncBWH11MmetaG_FD_155492 | JGI IMG/M metagenome (GOLD analysis project Ga0210405, IMG submission 155492) | Forest soil microbial communities from Barre Woods Harvard Forest LTER site, Petersham, Massachusetts, United States - Inc-BW-H-11-M | ecosystem: Environmental > Terrestrial > Soil >... | reverse complement strand
ATCGCCTGTCTTCACATAAAGGGTTTCGGCAAGACGGAAGCGCTCGCCGAGGCTTTGGGCGCGTCTGCCGAAGCCGTGGACGCGGCGCTTGCCGAACTGGTCGTGCGCGGAGAGGTCGAGCGGCTCCGGGTCGGCGCACGGCTCTCCGCGAGCGGTAAAGCCGCAGCGGAACACGGACTCGCGCAGGAGCGGGCGGCTGCCGACCATCGGCGCCTCGAGACGGAATACGAGCGCTTCACGCCGCTCAACGCTGACTTCAAGGCGCTGGTGACGGATTGGCAGATGCGGTCGATCGACGGCAAGCTGACGCGCAACGACCACAAAGACGAAGCCTATGACGCAGCGGTGCTCGGTCGCCTGCCGGACCTGCATGCAAAAACAGTCGCGCTCATCGACGACATCGCGGCGCATGCTTCGCGCATCGGCGGCTACCGGCGGCGTCTTTCGGACGCGCTTGCCAAGCTCGAGGCCGGCGATCATCGCTATCTCACCGCACCGGACCGCGACTCCTACCACACCGTCTGGTTCGAACTTCATCAGCACCTCATCAACCTGCTCGGCCTGACCCGCCAGCAGGAGGCGGCCGCGGGACGCGCGCTTTGAACGCACGGCCGCAGATAGAGCTTTGGCCGATCCGGGTCTCAGGGTGCTTTCAAAACGGCGAGCCGATCGACGTCACCTCGCCGCTGACGATAGAACTCTGCATGGTTTCCAAGCACCTGCAGGACGCGCCCCTCAGCTTGAAGCTTCCTCACTGGATTGCCCAATCGACCGCGGCCGAACTTCTCCAGGTCAATGTGGCCTTCTTCTCCCGCTTGGCTAAAACTCGGCCCGGCCTGCTGCCTCAGCGCCGGCTGGGCTATACGCCTTACCTCGCGAGCGACGTGCAGGCGCTCGTCGCCAAGTACATCTTCGTGCCCGAGATCGCGCGTCGCGCCGACATGCACCCCCGGCGCGTCGTTTCCTGGCTGCGATCCGAGCGCGTGGCCCCTTGCCTCTCTCTGCAGGAAAATCGCGACTTCGGCTATCTGCTCCACCGATCGTGCCGTAGACCGGAATCAGAGTGACTGACGGACTCGCTGGCGCTCGCGAAAAAAAAGTCAGTGTTTTGGGCTCTCTCCGCAAAAAAAGTAGCGCAAATAGCAACGCGTTCTCAGCACCTTAGGAAATCGAGTCGTTTTCAAAGCGAAAAACGGGGTGATCGAGTCGTTCTTAAAGTCAAAATCGAGTCGTTTTCAAAATGCGGGATCGTGGAATATCAAAGGGATAGCCGAGTCGTTTTCAAAGTGGCCCCACAAGGGGTTTCGTTTACCCTTCCCCGCCTCGCCTTCTCGTCAACCAACGAAACAACCAACGCTACCTCAGGGGCTACCTTTTTGGAGGCTGGCCGTGACCCCATGGCAGCGGCTGCGCCCCGCAAATGGTCTGGGTGGTGGTGGCCATAGGTGTCCCGAAGTGTCTTTTCGCTCATACCCAGAAAGCCCGCTGCCTCCCACATTGGGCCGCCCGCTGCATTAGCCACGTAGCGGCAGTACCCCTCAGGGTGTGAGGCGTGACGTTACCCACGGTCACATCTAGCCCAGCAATCCGCACTGCAGAACCAAAGCCCGTTTTGACCGAATGGCTTGTCGTTCTGGCCATCGCATTTCTGTCGGCATGATAAGACAGAGGCCGCCAACTGCGGCGGCTTACAAAGTGAAGGCGGCAAAGACGAGTGCCGCGATCAACGCGGCAACGCCTACTGCCATAAGGGCTAGAAGAAACTTGGCCATGCGCCCAAACGCAGAATCGGGATTTTAGTTCTGGCCGCCAACTGAGGCGGCCTTACGTTGGCGGATATAGTCCGCTGTTTTGCCATCCCGCCATGGCTGAGTTCATCGGATCTTCGACCAGCGTTTTGTGGACATGATTGCACTTTGGGCATTCAAAGGTCCGCAGATCGTAATGGGCAGGACCAGGTTCGATTAGGGCCAACATCATGCGGCCCTGACACTTAGCGCAACGCGGCCGGTCGATAGGGAGTAACGACGGTTCGGAGCGAATATGAGATTGAGCCATGTGACGCACTCCGACGTGACGGCGGGAGCACAACACTCTCTGTCACCGATGGATGCCGGAACGGGGGCGGTGATGTTGTAGTGTTTCACGTCCGGCATCCGACATCGTGGTCAATATTGATCACATCCGAAAAGTTAACGAATTACCTGAGCCACACCCTATATTGACGGGCGTCGGCTTCGAACAAATTAGGACAGGGGGCGGACACTACCCGCCCCCGCCCGGAACATATTTACGACACGAGCAGATCGGGAACAAGATAAGTGTCTGGTGAACGGGCTACAGCAGTATGTCAGCTAATCCACAACCCGAACCCGATCGGCTTGAACTCGCGACTGACAAGCCATCGCGGCTTGCGGCGGCGATGCACGGCAAGCCGTGAAGGCATTGCTCGGGGCAATGGGATCGAAGGTGGGATCGGTCGATAGACGAAGGTTTATCTGATTATCGCGTCCACTATAAGGGGGCCGCGCCAATCTCTTTCGGCTGCATCGCATTTCGCCAAGCGATTCTTTCTGATCGTCAGAGTCGCCAGAAATGGCGTACCCAACTTACAAGCCTGAACACGACGATTCAACTTAGGCCACTTGGGGTTAAAACAGGCCGGCGCGCCCGTCCAAGCGCTGGCGACCATTCAGCAATCGCGAGCCCGCGCCGGTACACACTGGGTTTTTCTTTTCGATGTTTGGCGAAACAATCTGGCTCTGAATGAGTCGTCATTCTAGGTGGGCGATTGTTTTTGAAGAAAGACACGCAAATGATGTTTAAAGAGACGATTATCGCCTTATGTGGTGTCGCTGCGGTTGGCCTGCTTTCGCCGACGATGGCGTCGGCCGGTCCTGAAGGTCATGGCGGTGGCGGAGGCGCAAGAGCTGCGATGCAGGGCGGCGGCGGCGCAAGAGCTGCGATGCCCAGCGGCGGCGGAGGTGGTGCAAGAGCTGCAATGCAGGGCGGCGGGTATCGCGGTGGTGGCGGGTATCGCGGTGGTGGCGGCTTCGGCGGAGCGGCCGTTGCCGCGGGCGCCGTTGGCTTAGGGCTTGGCTTGGCAGCCGCTCCTTATGGCTATGGTGGTTATGGTGATGACTATGGTGGCTATGGCTACTCTTCCGGGTACAACAGCTATGCCTATGACAACGGTGGCTGCTATCTGGTGCGGCAGCGGGTGATGACGCCCTACGGTTGGCGTCTGCGCCGGGTCCAAGTGTGTGACTAATCGCGATTGATCCATCAGCCGTCACCGCTTAGGACCGGTGGCGGCATTTTGATGGACAAGCCCGGTGCGCGCCCACAGCGCATGAGCGCCACGAAATTATGGAGGCCGCCAACTGAGGCGGCCTTACTCTTTCGCGTCGAACTTAGTGATCTTCCGGTCTTGCTGCCAAAGCTCAACGTCGTGGCCATCGACTAACTGCTTTGTAGACTCAATCGCCGTGTTGTCATTTGAGCAGTCGAGTTCGATGGCCTTCTCGAAATGGCCGTCCGTGCCGATAATGTAGGCTCGATAATAAGTCATGTGACGCACTCCCTTTGCCAGGGCGGGAGCATGCAGAACTCTCGGTCACCGATAGATGCCGATACAGGGCGGTGATGGTGTAGTCTTTCACGTCCGGTCGCGGACTTATGGTCAATATTGCTCAATCTGGAAAAGTTAACGACGCAGCTATCATAGACATCGACATCTTGAAAGATGGTGGAGCGACTTGGGGCGGTTGGCTCAAAGCCGCGAACTTTCCGGGAGCAACGACCGGAGGGCTGGGACAAATTCGGGGCGATTTACACAAGCGCTTCACGGACTCCGGCAAAGATATGAAGGGCGACGGCGGGGTGAACGCGCTGAAAACGGCGGATAGAAATGCGGCCAATGAACTGTTCGATACACTAGACCAGTTGGGGGTGTTCGGTACCCGCAGGGGGAAATTGAAAGTTGGCTTCCTCAGTTAAATGTACCGGGCAAGAAGGCGGATTGGACTGTTGCGATGCTCGAAAGGCTTGGCAGCGATTCCAGTAAGTCAGATTACGTGCATCCGCCGGTGATGATGTTTGGTCATTCATGCGCGGCTTAGTCGCTTGGATTCGGAATTCTGAAAGAAAAGGCATGAAGGATTAGTTCAACAACCTGACTTGCGGTTTAATCAAATGATCGTATAGTAGCCCCAGTTAGGGCTATCTCCCCATTTTGGGCCGCGAAAAGTTTTCCCATTGGCCGGTCGCGGCCCTGAAGGCCCAAAGAATTGATCCCCCTAGGGACCATCGCATTGTAACTGACGCCTGCAATCACCATTTCCATTGAGTAAGCCTCGACATCGAAACGCGTTGACCACGACGGCAATTGTGCCGCCGAACGCATGGTCATGAGATGGAGATTGAATGAACGGATTGATTTCAGTAATGCGAGCAGCAGACGCGGCAGCACGCTGGCACGTTCACCAGCGCCGCAAAGGCGCGGCACAAGAACCGTACATCAATCATCTGCTTGAAGTAGCCAGCTTGGTCGCGCAAGCAACCGACGGCATTGTTCCGCGCGTCGTCATTGCAGCCCTGTTGCACGACGCGATGGAGGATCAGGCCGTCAAAGCGGAAGTGATAGCCAGCGAGTTCGGCCAGAACGTCGCTGAGATTGTCATGGAAGTGACCGATGATAAAACGCTGCCGAAAGCAGAACGAAAGCGCAAGCAAGTCGAGAACGCTCCGAAGAAAAGCCGTGAAGCAAAATTGATCAAGCTGGCCGACAAGACCAGCAACGTGCGAGCAGTCGCAAACAGTCCCGCGCCTGATTGGTCGGTCGAACGCCGACGTGAGTATGTTGAATGGGCCAGGAGCGTTGTGGCTGGCCTACGCGGCACGTCGCCGTGGCTGGAAAAACAGTTCGATGAAGCTGCCGCGCAGGCCGTGCGGTCTCTCGATTCGCCAGCGATAGGCGCGACGAATTGAGCGCCTTCAAATCGCCTGGGCCGTCTTATGGCTCTTGGCGACTGTCTTAGCTGCAAGGGCGTCGATCTGACGCCGAACAGCCGCGAAAGCAGCCTTGATCGCTACATGAGAATGTTCATGCCGGATGTCACTTGAGGCCGACTGGCTCACAACGATGTTTTCATGCGGCGGAATCGTCAACCAGACGTTGACCTGAAATCCGGTGCCGTGGCGATGCTTGTGGCTAGGTGCGATCACTTTCACGCGGCACCCGGTAATCCGTTGGTTATGGGTTTCCAGCCATTCTATGTCACTCAATATTTGGGCACGACCAGCGTCAGATGATTCTGAACCTTCGAAGGTGATCTCCGGGGCGATTTGCATTTGTTCCTGCCAGCGTTTGGATTAGTTCCTTATGTCAATCCATAGCACGCCGAATGGTTGCATCCGATTTGCAGTAATCGTGACCCTTTACTGCCGGGCCCACCAATAAATCAATCACTTATCAGATTTTCAATTGGCTGCTCGTTGGCGCACCGCACCAGAAACGCCTCGTTGGGACTCATTGCTCTGCTTCGAACCGCCGTCAAACTACTGCTCCACATTCGATCTGACCATCGTCTCTCCTTCTTTGCCGTAGATTCGGCGGCGCTATCGCATGAATCGGCAAAACAGCGTGCTGCGCTTCCTTCATCGACGGCCCGTTAACGGTCGACGTGTTTCGTAAATGTCCAATCTCTTGTCGGTCGCTGGCACATCCAACCTGAGTGCCTTGGCGGTCTTCAGGTTGACAGCCAGTTTGGACTTTGTCGGAAGCTGGACAGGAAAATCGGCAGGATTGGCGGCCTCATCTGCCACTGCCGTCGGTGGACAAAATCGCCGTTTTTTGGTAAAAAATCCATCTTGAACGGCAGAGATCACACGGTCTGACGAACATTGCTGCGAACGGAATTTCCGATCCCGTTCGCGGGTACGCGTTGTGTCTCTCCACAACATTGGCAGCAGACTACGCCTGAGCCGGCCTGGCCACGACGTGCTGAGGGTGACGGCCTGAAGTTTTGTCCGAGAGCCGGAGGCGGGAAATCTGCCTGTCCGGTTCGTGCCGGCAACGATCCCAAGCTGAAGATTGGGGATGACCGCGATGGCACCCGAGACGCGGAAGACCGGAATCGACGTTGTTGGCGATATGCCTTGGGGTACCCACTTTTGCCTCTTCTATGAGACAAAAGCGGATCTCCTCGACACGTTGATCTCATACTGCAAGACCGGATTGGAAAGCGGGGAGTTCTGCCTGTGGGTTGTCGCCGAGCCCTTGACCATCGAAGAAGCCATGGATGCTCTGAAAGACGCGGTGCCTGACCTTGATCGATACCTCGCCGATCCCAGCATAGAAATTGTCTCGGCCCGCGACTGGTATCTCCAGGGTGGCACGTTCGATCTCAAGAGAGTAACAGGCCGTTGGCATGAGAAACTCGCTCACGCATTGGCCAGAGGTTACGCCGGCGTGAGAGTGACCGGGGATACGGCCTGGCTGGAAAAGAAGGACTGGAAAGACTTCTGCGAATACGAAGAGGGTCTCAACGAGGCTGTCGCCAATCAGCACCTGGCCGTGCTGTGCACGTACCCGCTTGCGGCCTGCGGAGCGGTTGAAGTCCTGGATGTGGTGCGTACACACCAGTTTGCCCTGGCAAAACGACAGGGGCGTTGGGACGTCATCGAAACCGCCGGGCACAAGCAAGCCAAGGCCGAAATCGACCGACTAAATGACGAGCTCGAACAACGCGTCGTGGAACGGACCAGCCAACTGATGCGGGCCTCGGAAGCGTTGCGCGAGGCACAGACGGAGCTCGCGCACGTCAATCGCATCACGACGATGGGGCAGCTTGCGGCCTCGATTGCGCATGAAGTCAACCAGCCGATCACCGGAATGGTCACCAACGCCGAGGCGGCTTTGCGCTGGCTTGGGGCCCCTGACCTGCAGAAAGTTCGGTACTCCCTCGATGAGATCATCAAGGACGGCAACCGAGCCGGCGACGTTATCGGCCGGATGCGCGCCCTCATCAAGAACGTGCCCCCGCGGAAGGATGGCCTGGAGATCAACGAAGCGATCCTTGAGGTCGTTGCCCTGGCGCATGGCGAAGTGGTGAAGAACAGCGTCTCGTTGCAGACGCAACTCGCGGCCGGCTTGCCGCTCATTCAAGGAGATCGAGTCCAGCTGCAACAAGTGATCCTTAACTTGATCATCAACGCCGTCGAAGCGATGAGCGGCGTCAGCGAGGGGTCGCGAGAGTTGCTGATCGGCACCGGGAGAGATGAATCGGGCGGGCTGCTCGTCGCGGTGCAGGATTCCGGGCCGGGACCGAACCCGGAGAGTTTTGACCGCCTGTTCGACGCATTTTACACGACCAAGCCCGACGGCATGGGCATGGGACTATCGATCTGCCGTTCGATCGTCGAAGCTCACGGGGGACGGATATGGGTCTCTCGCACTGCCGGCCCGGGCACGACCGTCAAGTTCACCCTGCCTGTGGGTGAGAATGTGCAACATGAAGCCATGCTGGTCGCCGACCCCCTCGGCATCGTGAACGGTGGTCTGTCGTCGGTGCGAGGCAGAGCCATCAACTCATCGTAACAACCACTTTCCCCTTGGCGCGTCCACTTTCGACGTAGGCCAGAGCCTCGGAAATTTTCGCAAACGGATACGTCTTGTCGACGACGACCTTCAGTCTTCCCTGCTCGATGAGTTCGGCAAGCTGAGCGAGCTCGCTGCCGTCTGGATGCATGAAAAGATAACGATAGCTGATCCCTGCGCGTCGAGCTCGCGATCTGATGCCGTAGCTGATGATCCAGAACATGGCGGAAAGAGCCCGGCGGCCGGCAAGGTCCTTGATCGCAGTTTGCGGCTCCGGAAGAGCGGCTATTGAAACGATCCTGGTTCCCGGCTTCATGATTTCGAACATCTGCTCCAGGGTTTTGCCGCCGATCAGGTCAAACCCCGCATCAAATCTGCGTCCCGCTTTGGATATATCCTGAGCCGTATAATCGATCACCTCATCACAGCCGAGCGAGCGCACCAGCGCTTCACCTCGCTTCGAAGCTGTTGTCGTCACGTGCGCGCCCAACCATTTGGCGATCTGAATTGCAAAGGTGCCGACCCCTCCGGCACCGCCTGAAATGAACACCTTCTGTCCTGGTTTGACCCCGAGTTCGTCCCTTAACGCCTGCAGGGCAGTCAGCGCCGCCAGCGGTACAGCCGCGGCAGCCGTGAAATCCAGATCCCGTGGCATATGCGCAGCGTGAGCTTCGTCGACGCATGCTTGCTCTGCGAATGCGCCAGCACGATCCTTTGCGACCCGGGCAAACACACGGTCACCTGCGTGGAACCGTTTGACGTCGCTACCAACGGCAATAACTTCGCCCGCGAGTTCGTTGCCCAGCACAAACGGAAGTTTTGGCCGCAGGATGGCGCGAAGCTTCCCTTGTCGGAACTTGAAGTCTACCGGGTTCAGACCCGCAGCGCGTACTTCAACGAGAATATCGCATGGCCCAGGCGCAGGTGCCGCGACATCCATCAGCCGCGAGCCTTCAGGACCGCCGTAACGCTCGAGAACATATGCGCGCATCGCCCACTCCAGCCTCGAGAGTTTCACCAATTCAAATTAAGGGCAAGCCGGGCGGGATGGGTTGTGCAGACAATACCAGGCGGCTGCCGAAGGAGTTCGTCGCCGCGAGGCCACAGCTCGGCTCAATCGCCGCTCTCAGCGCGTCGGTCGTCGGCTGCCCTTCGCGTCGAGGCGCTGTGTCAGCCGGTGGAGATCAACCACCATCCGTTCATGGGTGCCTCTCCCGATCTCCTCGACTTCATCACGCGCCGTCACGGCAAAGACGATCCGTCGCCCGTCGAGCTCGGTGACTTCCGCCTCCGCCGTCACGTGCTGCCCGACCGGCGTCGCGGCGAGATGACGAATGTCGACCACCGTACCGAGCGCGCTCTCTCCGGGCTCCAGATAGGCGCGCACGGCATTGAGCGCGGCATTTTCCATCGCCATGACCATGATGGGCGTCGCCAGCACCGGCGGGAGCATCGCATCCTTGAACCGGCTAGCCAGATGTTCGGGTGCGACGACCAGCGCAAAACTTCCCTTCGCTCCTAATGGGATTGCATGCATGTCTCACCTCTCCCGGTCCTGGTTGATTGCCCAGACAGCCCGAAAATTGTTCGCGCCGAACCCGACGACAGCCATTTCGGCTGTTTGCGCGGGCCACACCTGATCAGCTCGCCAGGAACCCGGGTGCCAGGTCTTCCTGGACGATGACGTGCGCTGCTTCCGCCGTCAGTTCGCTGCCGACCAGGTCCAGGCCTTTGGCGGCGTCGAGCAGAAGGGACCGAACGTCGTCCGGCGAGAGCACACCCTTTGCGACAAGCTTGCGCACCAAGGCCTGCAGAATGAGAACGTCGATTTCGCCGTGTCCGAGCGACATTGCCTTTTCAATCATCGTGATCTCCCAGATTCTGCGGGCCGTCATGTTGATAGCTGAAACATAAGATCATGATCCGATCAGGTTGAATCAGATCATGATCTTATCTCCTTGTTTGAGCATGATCTTTTCGGAAAACCGGTGCCCACTTTGCGCTAACGCGGCCCTGCGGGTCCGGATCAAGCTCTAGCGCGACGTTTCCTGAAGATCCCTGTTCAATTGCGCGAGCGCGCGACGCAAACCGTGAAGCTGATCCACCAGATGAAGAATGACGTCGACGCCCTCATCGTTTATTCCGAAATCGGCTTTCAGGTCCCGGATGAGATGGGCCCGCGCAACGTCCATCTCGGAGAAATCCATTCCGGCCGAAGTCTGATCAGGAATGAGCCAGCGCTGCTCGAGCCAGATATTCAGCGTTTGCACCTCGAGACCCGCACGATGGAGAAACTCTGGCTTGCTCATGGTCATGATGTGCTGTCCTCGCGCGGGTTAAATGCTTTCCCTTTGTCCCAGCTTGAGACGAACGCCTCGAGCTCGGGATCAGGAGGTTTCGGCAAAACCACTTTCAGCTTGACGAGCTGATCGCCGTGACCGCCGCCGCGGCGGGGCGCACCCTTGCCTTTCAAGCGCAAGGTCGTGCCGGTGTTCGATCCTTTCGGCACCGTCATGGTCACCTCGCCGGTCGGCGTCGGAACGCGAATCCGCCCGCCCAGCACCGCCTCGGAAAGCGAGACCGGCAATTCCAGAGAGATGTCGTCGCCCTCGCGCGTGAAGCGAGGGTCAGGCAGAACCTCGACCTCGATCAAGGCATCCCCGTGACCTCCCTTCCCGGTACCGGGAGCTCCCTTGCCTCGCAGGCGAAGGACCTGCCCGTCGACAAGGCCGGGCGGAATCGTCACGTCGAGGGTGCCGCCATCCGGCAGCGTCAGCCGCTTGTTCGCGCCCATGATCGACTCTGCAAAGTCAATCGGCAGGCGGTAATGCATATCCTGTCCGCGGCGGTTCGCGCGCGCCCTTTCGCTGCGCCTCAGAAGCTCGGCGAGAGCGTCGTCCTCATCCATGAAATCGGCGAAACCGGAGCTGTCCGTGTAGGGATGACCGTGATCCGAGGCGGCGAAATCCCGATAGAAATGATGCTGAGGCCGCTCCGCGCCCGTCGCGTCGATCTCGCCGGCGTCGAAACGTTTGCGCTTCTCGGCATCGCTCAGCAGATCGTAGGCGCCGGCAGCTTCCTTGAACTTGTCTTCGGCCGCCTTGTCACCCGGGTTGAGATCCGGGTGCAATTTCTTCGCCAGCCTGCGATATGCCTTCTGAATATCGGCGGAAGACGCTGTCGCGGCAACGCCGAGAACCTCGTACGGATTTTTCACGACCTGCTCCGCAAGGCCTTCAGTTCACGTGACGATCATGAGCGCTCAGTTTCGAGAAATTTGCAACACCATTCGGCATGCGCAAAGTGGTTCGCGGTTCCGCGCTGGATCGGCGTTTCGCACTCGATCCGGATTCGTCCCAGCAAAGAGCAAACTGCCGCATTTCAGGTAATGCGTGTGGACCGTCCGCACACTCTGAATGGCCGCGATGAAGGCTGCAAACATTCGCATCGCCTCTTGCTGCGAGTGAACGCTTCAACGGTACTCGGAGGCCGAACCGGATCGCTCCCGTGGCCTCCCAGGACTTGATTTTCCCGAACCATCGCGGCCGGATCGCCAATGCCACGCCTAACGCTGCTCCGGCCTTTTCTGTTCCGCGCCGCCCGGACGGCTGCCGGCGGGCTCGCCATGCGACGGAGCGCCCTTTTGCATCTTCCAGCCACAATCCAGATCAAACTGACAACAAAAATCCGCGTATTCGTTTAGGATCAGCCACCGCATTTGGTCCTCGCGCTCGACAGCCATAGCGATAAGCAGGCCCCGAACAGATTGATTTATCAGGGAGCGAAGCGTGCCATCCGCTGTTCTACAACCGGTCGTCGCGCAGCTCACGCGCGCCGCTATTTTTCTCGTCGTCACGATCAAGCCCGAGCCGGAATCTGATACTGTCGTGCGGACCTTGTGTGGCGATCTGGCCGCTCTGTTGCGGGCGGTGGGCTTCCGCGACCTCGAGGGTCGGCTGTCATGCGTCATGGCGTTTGGCTCCGACGCGTGGGACCGTCTTTTCGGCGAGCCGAAGCCGAAAGAACTGCATCCGTTCCGCGAAATCCGCGGCCGGCATCATGCCGTCGCAACGCCGGGCGACATCCTCTTTCATATCCGCGCCACGCGCATGGATTTGTGCTTCGAGCTGGCGATCCAGATCATGTCGCGGCTCGGCGACGCGGTCTCTACCAAAGACGAGGTGCACGGCTTCAACTATTTCGATGATCGCGATTTGATCGGCTTCGTCGACGGGACGGAGAACCCCGTGGAGCAGGCTGCTGTCGACGCCACTATCATCGGCGAGGAGGATGCGGCCTTTGCCGGCGGCAGCTACGTCATCGTGCAAAAATATCTTCATGACCTGAAGAGCTGGAACGAGCTTCCCATCGAGGCGCAGGAGAAAATCATAGGCAGGACCAAATTGTCCGATGTCGAACTGGACGATGCCGTGAAGCCAACGTCAGCGCACAACGCCTTGACGACGATCGTGGAAAACGGAGAGCAGCTTGAGATCCTGCGCGACAACATGCCGTTCGGCGACGTCGGAAAGGGAGAGTTCGGCACCTATTTCATCGGCTATGCCCGATCGCCGCGCAGGATCGAGCAGATGCTTGTGAACATGTTCGTTGGCCGGCCACCGGGCAACTATGATCGGCTGCTCGACTACAGCCGCGCCGTGACCGGCACACTGTTTTTTGTGCCGTCGGCGACGTTCCTGGAGGATGTCGCATCTGGCGAAGCGGCTGCATCGCCTGCCGATCCGTTCGCCGGCGGAGGCACGACCGACGGCGCGTCCCAAACCAAGATGCCGCCGCCTGATGGCTCACTCGGGATCGGCTCATTGAAAGGAGAGACCGGACATGAATAATCTTCATCGGGAGCTGGCCCCCATCTCTGCCGCGGCATGGGCACAGCTGGAAGAAGAGGCGTCCCGCACCATCAAGCGCCATCTGGCGGCGCGACGTGTCGTGGACGTGGAGGGCCCGAAAGGCTTCGACTTCCCGGCGGTCGGCACGGGCCATCGCCGGCAGATCCAGACGCCGGGCGATGGAATCGAAGCTGCGCAACGCGAGACAAGGGCGCTCGTCGAATTGCGCGTTCCGTTCGAGCTCGCGCGCGAGGCGATCGACGATGTGGAACGCGGCTCAAACGATTCAGATTGGGCGCCACTGAAGGACGCGGCGCGCAAGATCGCCTTCGCCGAAGATCGCGCTGTCTTCGATGGCTACGCCGCCCCTGGAATTCAGGGCATCCGTCAAGGCACCAGCAACCCTGTATTGACGCTTCCTCCCGACGTGAAGGACTATCCAGGTACGGTAGCGCAGGCGCTGAGCCTGTTGCGCCTGGCCGGTGTCAATGGCCCCTATGCGCTGCTGCTGGCCGCAGAGCCGTATGCCGCCATTGGCGGAGCTACCGACAATGGCTATCCGGTCCTGCAGCATATCCAGCATCTCGTGGACGGAAAGATCATTTGGGCGCCGGCCATCGAGGGCGGCGTTGTGCTGACCACCCGCGGTGGCGATTTTGAGCTAACCATCGGCCAGGACGTCTCCATCGGCTATCTGAGCCATTCCGAGACAATCGTTCGCCTCTACTTCCAGGAGACCATCACCTTTCTGCTGCTCACAACCGAGGCGTCTGTGGTGCTCGCGCCGGAAATGCAAAGGTCCGCTTAGCATTGCTCGCAATCAATTCGTCCAGGCGGCTTCCGACGCCGTGCGCCGGGCATCCCGTCGATATCGAAGCGGTAGAGGAGACATCCCGATGCCGGAATACGATCTCTACATCAATCCGCAAAAGCCCTCCGTCGGCCTCTACGTGCGCAAAGGCGCCGGTCTCCCCGATCTGGCCGATCCCAAGGAATGGGTGTTTGATGGCACTGCGGCACGAGGTGAGTTGCCGCCGGACCTCGTGAACAAGATCGAAGCCGACGGTCACGCCTTTCGTGACATGGATTGAGCGCGTTCGGCCGCCGAGAACGGCAAAGTGGGAGTGCGAAGATGAGACGCAAATGCACGAAACTCGTTGTTGGCGGGCTTTCGCGCATCTGGAAAGACGGCCCGAACGCTGGGGTGCCGGGCTAGGGGGAACCGCTGTCGATCAGCCAAGAAATTGATAAATATAGCTTATTTGCTCGCTAGCCATTTGCTTTTGTAGCAGGCTTTTGTATTCGAGTGAAGCCGCGACAACTCGACTACGCGATTTTGAGAGCCAAGCTAAAGTCGAAACCAAGGCAGAGTGAGATAGACGCAGGCGATCATCGAGAGGACGGGAATTACCCACACCCATCCCGGCCAAACGTATCGCGCCAAACGTTCGGCGAACGACCCAGCAACGAGGGCGACGATCAGTGCCCCGAGCGCGGCCGTCGCGGCCCAGCCGTACCAGTACATCGCTGGAGCTAGAAATCCCATCGCAGGGTCAGCAACGTCTCGCGAATGATGCGTGCCCGCGAGCACGATGCCGAGCGATGGGAAAACGGTGAAAAGAGCAAGGTCCTTTGCGAGTGCGACCACGTAGAGGACCGCGAACGTGGTCCCGAATGCGAATGCAAAGCGGCGGAACGGGGCTGATGATGTCATGAGCCAAAACCCATGATGTTGTTAGCGACGTGACCGGACAGAAAGCCCCACCAAATGATGAAGGCAAGTATCGAGGTGAGCGCCGTGCGCGTCTGAGCAGGTTCGTTGGCAAGCGGCCGTCGCCAGCAAACCCAGTAGGCGGGCAGCAAAGCCAACCCGATTGCTGCGAAATGTTCCTTGAGGTCGAAGAAGCCGAGGACATGCCAGTGACCCGCACGCTCCAATTCGGGCCTGACATCCACACAGAAATAAAGGTAAATGATCCCACCCAGCAGCGTGGAAACGGCGTACAGGATTACCACGGCGTTGGCGAACGAGGCCGACGGTATGGAACGAAAGCGGCCAAAGAACGAGCCGGGTCGCGCGTCCGCCGATCCCCATGCCGCTAAAGTCTGGTGTGTTATCGCGCCAAGCAGTGCGACCGCGACCAAGCCGTGAATGATCAGAATAGCTGTCGCCAGAACCTCACTCCCGTAAACACCGGCATCCTGCTCACTTGAAGAGTTCCTCAGTCCCGAATGGCTCTGCCGACCACGGCCGGAAGCGATTGAGGATGAATTTCGTCTTCTGGCCGGGTTCAACGTCCAGCAGCACGTAGTTGTACTCCTCTTGCGGAGGCTGGCCCTTCCAGTAAAGGTCCTGCGGATAGTCAGCGGGCACCTTGATGCTGGTTCGCCCCGGCAGGATTGGGTCTTGTTCTGCGCCCCCACCGCCCAACATCAGGTATTTTACCCCATCTACGTCGTAGATTTCCGTGGTGTGGACGTGCCCGTTCAATACGACCACCTCCATGTCCTTGGCATACGACGCAATCACCTTGTGCGGGTTATCGGGAGCCGGGATCGGGCCTAAGCCTGACCGCGCAAACACGGGATAATGGAAGACGATAAACGCCTTCCGAATGCCATTGGCCTTCGCCTCGTCCATCCACTTTTGAAGCTGGGTCATCTGCTCGGCATATTTTGGCCGATCAGCGTCCCACAGCGACGGCGAACGGTAATCGTACTTGCCACTCCAGAGATAGATGAAGCGGGTGCCCTTGAAGTCGAATTTGTAGATGAGGTTTTCCGGCGTGACGCCGAATTTTTTCAGATACGGCACAGCCGAAAGAACGCCCTCAATCTTTGGGTCGGCCCACACCTCATGATTGCCCACACTCATGAAAAAGCGCCCATCCAGACCGGCTGCGCGCATCTCGTCATCCGGCGCGGGTAGCTTCTTCAACATCGTATCATTCACGCGCTTCCAGTATGGGCTGTCACTGACAGTCAAGCCCTGATTGCCCCACCAGACGGCGTCACCGCTATTGACCACGAATTTGGCGCGACCGGATTGAACGTCCTTCACGATTTCACGGGTCACCCATTCGCCGCCCTGAAGCCGGAACATCGTCCGATGCACTCCAGGAAGCAGTTTCAAGTCTTCAACGGATGCCTCAGTGACCCAACCTTTATCTACCGTCAGGGTCATCACTTCCGTCTTGGATGCGAACGGCATGACTACCTTGATCAGGTCCTTTGTGACCGGATCGAAGATCATCTTCACATCCTTCGCTACGACGGCCTCGGCGACCTTTTCCGGCATGACCAACCCGAACATCTCGACGAAGAACTTGCTGAGGTCCGGTTGTCCCTCTTTCAACGGTAGGTACATCATCGGTCGGGTATCGCCGACCGCCGCGAATGAAAAGCCGCCCCCAGTGGGAACGGGTGCTTGCGCGGTTGTTGTTTGCGCCTGCGCATTGGCAACGAGCGGCACGGAGAATGCTGGCAGCGCCGCAAGTGCGCTGAGAACAAGGCGACGACTTGGATCGTTAGGCCGGGAGTATGGCATGATGATCCCCGCTGATTGAGGGAGGGAATGCGGCACCGCACCGTTCGCGGCTCATTGCCATGATCGACGTTGTTGCTGTCACGCCCTTGAGGTAAATCAACGCTATTGCGCCCGCTGCCCACTTGGTTAGGTGGGCGCGAACCAGGCTTCGTTGATCTCTGGGTCTTGAGTCGCGACCGTCTATTGCAACCTCGCGTTAATCCATTGATAAGACGAAAGGATTCTGTCGCCCGGTCTCGCTCGTGGCTGGTGGGATGTATTGTGCCCTGCCATACTAGGACCATGGGCGCATTCGATGCAGACAGCCTGCCAGCGGACCTGGCGGCTGAACTGGAAAGCAGGTTTTTCTGGTGGGAGCCGGTTGACTTACGGCCGCGATCACGCGCGCGAATTCTCGCCCAGTCGATGAATCTGGCCTCATTCCACGATGTGCGGCGCCATGAAGAAACACTAGGTCCTCATCGGTTGGCCAAGGCGATGCGTGAGGCCGAGCCGGGATGGATCAGCGAGCGGTCTTGGGAGTTTTGGCGCGGGCGCTTGGCGCTCGCTACCGGTCAGGCGATGCCTGATGCGCCTCCTCGGAGAACGTTCGATGCCGGACAGTTTTAAATCCAAGACGGAAATCCTGCCCAAGGCTCAGAAGGAAATCTGGCCGCTTCTTGCTCCCGCTCGTCCGCTTCGGGCGATTTTAGCGATGAAAAGGTGATTAGGAAGATCGGCGATGTGCCAGACGATTTGAGTGGGTTGTGAGTCGCTTCGCCTTGAACCCTTCGTCCCAATTCAATAACCTATTTGTTGTGCTGTGCAAACTTACAACTGGCGGGGGACGTCGGTGAAGGAATTCTTTTCCCTGATCGGTTCTTGGAAATTTGATCCCATCTCTTCAGTAGTCACACTGTTGGTTGTTCCGACGGGGCTCTATGTTGCCATTGTTCTGCGGCGATTTCTGAAAGACGCGGTAAACGACGTTTACAATTTAGAGAAGTGTTTCGACATTTACGCTAACACAACTGGGTTGCTCGTCGTATTAGATGGTTTGGACGAGGTTTCGTCCTCAAACTATCCGCGGGTCGCTGCTGCGATAAACGCGATCTCCGTTAAGTTGCAGCAACTCGGTGAAAATAGCGTGATCGTGTTGACGTTACGAACTCAGTTCCATCACCAGACCCGTATGGATTTTGATCATAATTTTCCAACAGTTCTCTCCGTTAAAAGATTTACTCCGTCAAGGGCGGCAGCCAATGCGCTATCAAGCCGGGCCGAAAGACCATGGGCAGAGAATATAAACTCGGTCCCAATGAAAGATCGCTGGTCAAATTCCGGTTGTTATCCAGATTCTTTTTACATCGACTGCATCTCTCTGGGATGTCACGCGCATTTAGATTTGGCTTCCACCCCGCTGTTAAATATTCTCAGGAGAATTCCTTCACCAAACTCGGTTCCGGGGTCCAAAGTCTTGCGGCTATGCGTCAAATATAGAGGGGCTGCTTTCGCTGCCCTGTATTTTGGCACGGCAATCGCTGGCGGACTTGTGAGCGCTTGGGGAAGTCAACCTCTGTTCGTCATAGGCGCATCCATTGGTGGGTTGGCTCTTTTCGGGATATCCGCCATCAGCATTTCTGTTGGCAGCCGTTTTCAATTGTATCTGACATTGCTGAGGTTCGGAGTGAATCCATTTCTTAGTCCGGCCCACGTGATGCAGGAGGGAATACGTAAGCTTATAAATCGTCAACATAAAATCCTTCCCATCGCTCCATTTGTGCTGGATGAAGCAGGCGAAGTTCGTTGGGCGCACTTTCTCCGTCATGGTCCCTTTCGATCTTTGAAATTGATTGAGTTCAGTAGAGAACTGATTCTGAAACGTGATCCAGATGGCCGACAGCGGGTAATGTCTACAGGATAAGAGAGTTTAGAAGTTCGCCCGTCCGGGCCGGAATTCATGAGATGTTTCCGCAGGCCGATATATTCCTCGGCATGGTCCGGCGCAGCTACGCCCCGGTCTATCGGCACAAGAGTTTCGAATTCGGCCAAGCACACGCTTCCGACGGCAAGATCGCCCAGCAGGTTCACATCGTCGATGCCGACGGCGTGCCGTGGGAGGGGCTGTATACGCTTGAGCAGGAGCCCGACGGCAGCCTCAAGATAAGCGGCTGCGTCCTGGTCAAGACAGGCCAGGGGGTGTGAAGACGCACGCCGCAGTCCGACCGCCGAGCGATGCGCGGCCACGCGAGAGCCCCGCTCACGCCATGGCGAGCCGCTGCCGCGCCCGGATCAACAGCGCCACCACGATGGTGATGTTGACCGCGTTCCAGGCAAGCCCGTTCAGGAACGCCGCGGCGTAGGAGCCGTACGCATCGAAGATCACACCGGACACCCAGCCGCCGAACGACATCCCGAATACCGAGGCCAAGATCACGATGCCGACCCGGGTCGCCGCTTCGCTGGCCGGCATCGATTCACGGACGATGATGGCGTAGCTCGGCACGATGCCGCCCTGGAACAGGCCGAACATCGCCGAGATGATGTAGAGCGAAGCAAGACCATCGAAAAACAGGTAGAACAATAGCGCAATGCCCTGCGCCACCGAGCCGATCAAAAGCGTGCGGATACCGCCGATTTTGTCGGCGAGAAATCCCGAGCCGATGCGGCTGACGACGCCGAACGCCATCATCAGCGACAGCATTTCCGCGCCGCGCGCCACGCCATAACCAAGATCGCCGCAATAGGCGACGATATGGACCTGCGGCATCGCCATCGCCACGCAGCAGGCGATGCTGGCGATGCACAGCATCACCGTCAGCGTATTGGTCGAGAGCCGCAAGTCGACCCGCGGCGGCGGCGCATTGGAGTGGTCGCGCGCGCTGGCGCCGCCCAACTGCGCACGCAGCCCCAGAAGCAGGAGCGCCATCGATACCGCGCAGAAGATGCCGATCGCGATGTGTGTGCCGCGCCAGCCGATCGCCTGCGTGCCCCAATTGACCAGCGGCGGCCAGATCGTGCCCGCGACATAGTTTCCGCTCGCGACGATCGTGACCGCAAGTCCCCGGTAACGCTCGAACCAGTGCGAGACTTCCGCCATCAGCGGCGCAAAGGTCGCCGACGCGCCGAGCCCGATCAAAAAATAGATCGCGATGAATTGCCAAAGTTCGGTCGACAGCCCCGCGAGCACAAATGAAATACCGAGAAAGGCGATCGAGATCGCCATCGCCGGGACGATGCCGAAACGGTCGGTGATCCGACCGGTGACGACGCCGCCGAGGCCAAAGCCCATGAAGATCATGGTCGTGGCAAGCGAGACCGCGCCGCGCGTTGCGGCATATTCGCTCTGCACGATTGGCAGAACTACCACCACCGACCACATGCCGACGCTGCCGATCGAAGCGATCAACAAGGCAAAGACGAGCCGCACCCAGGCCGGACCGGAGTCAGGGGTGAAGTGCGATGATTCGGGGGATCGTCCAGCGGGAGCGTGCACGAGCAGCAAACTCCTCGCCCATCGCCCAAAGGTCAACCCACGTTGCCGCGATATTAGGCATGCAGGTCCAGTGCAGCAGGAATCTCAAGCCGCAGGCGCTGCGAGCCGCACCAAATTTGTTTGAATGTCAGTGCTTGTTTCCATAGTCCGGATCCTGGGACTGGAACGGACCGCACTTGGCCGCTGTGCCAAAGCGCTGGTCGAAGTCGACCGTGCCACCTTGGACGGGTATGCGCGTCGTCGGCAAGCCTCGCGTATACTGGTCGACGATCACGGACTTCCCGTCCGCGCTCAGCGTGACGCGCGCCGGCTCCAGCGATTTGCCCTTGTTGGCGTCTGTCAGGTCGAGTGCGTAGTAGCCGATAACGGTCTGGTTCGGCCGCATGGCGTGGCCCCCGAACGGGACCGACTGGCGAGGATTCCCGAACACCACGGACTGCGGAAGATAGAGCTCCATCCTGCCGCCCTCTCCTTCGCACGCCAGCATGCGAATCATCCAGGCTTCCTCGCCTGGAGATTTTGCGGCGACCGCTGCTGCAGAAGAAAGCATCACGGCGGCAAGTAGCCCGATATGCGCGGTACGTCCCAAGGGCATCGGCCGTCTTGTTGATCGCGATTGAGGCGAGATCGCTGTTGGTCTCGGCTGGATCGTTGCCGGTTCAACGATGCTGACCTCCCATTAACGCTTTCCTAACCATAAACCGGGCAAAAATTGCCCAGTGGAGAAGTTGAGTGTCGTCAGCCGCGTAAAACGGGGGAGTACCCGTGGACGCCAGTGCGGTGCCTCACTTTCGAAACGGTGGTCCTACGGCCGCCGCGCAGACGTTTGGCAGCCGCGAACGGCATTCGCGGGGAGAAGCAGGTTCCATGGTCGATGTCACGGCAGGTCAGGGTGGAGCGGCGCCCGGGACCGGATTTCCAAGTTTCAGTGAAATCGGCACCATCCTGAAGCGCGGCGATCTCGCGCTGGCGTTCGGCATCCTGACCATTCTGGTCGTGCTGATCCTGCCGCTGCCCTCGATCATCCTCGACCTCTTCCTGGCGATCTCGATCACGCTGTCGATCCTGATCCTGATGACGTCGCTGTTCATCCAGGCGCCGCTGGAATTCTCGTCGTTTCCGACCATCCTTCTGATCTCGACCATGCTGCGCTTGTCGCTCAACCTCGCCTCCACGCGGCTGATTCTGTCGCGCGGCCATGAGGGTACCGACGCCGCCGGCCATGTCATCGAAGCCTTCGGCAATTTCGTGATGGGCGGTAATTTCGTGATCGGAATTATCGTCTTCGCGATTCTCGTGATCGTGAACTTCGTCGTCATCACCAAGGGTTCGGGACGCATCGCGGAGGTCGCCGCCCGCTTCCATCTCGACGCCATGCCGGGCAAGCAGATGGCGATCGACGCCGACCTTTCGGCAGGCCTCATCGACGAGAAGGTCGCCAAGGAGAGGCGCAAGGCGCTGGAAGACGAAAGCGGCTTCTTCGGCGCCATGGACGGCGCATCGAAGTTCGTGCGCGGCGACGCCGTGGCGGGCCTCCTGGTCGTGTTCATCAACATCATCGGCGGGATCATCATCGGCGTGGCCCAGCAGAGCCTGAGTTTCAGCGAAGCCGCACACACCTATACGCTGCTGACGGTCGGCGATGGCCTGGTCACACAAATTCCGGCGCTGATCGTCTCCACCGCGGCGGGCCTTCTGGTCTCCAAGGCCGGCGTCAGCGGCGCCGCCGACAAGGCGCTGATGAGGCAACTTTCCGGCTATCCGCAGGCGCTCGGCATGTCGGCCGGCGTGATGCTGGTACTGGCGATGCTGCCCGGCATTCCGATGGCCCCGTTCCTCGCGCTTGGCGGCGGCGCCGCGGCGCTGGCGTTTTCGGCACGCAAACACAAGCGCGTCGCCGCGGCGGCCGCAGCTCACGCCGCGGCAGCTCCGGCGGCCGCTGCGGCGGCCAACGCGGCCGAGGAGCCGATCTCGACGGCGCTGAAGATCGACGACCTCAAGATCGAACTGGGCTACGCGCTGCTGCCGCTGGTGAACGGCCCCGACGGCACCGACCGGCTGACCGAGCAGATCAAGGCGTTGCGCCGCTCGCTCGCGATCGAAATGGGCTTCGTGATGCCGTCGGTTCGCATTCTCGACAATGTGCAGCTTGAGGCCAACTCCTACATCATCAAGATCAAGGAAGTGGATGCCGGTACCGGCCGGATCTGGCCGAACCAGTTCATGGTCATGGACCCCGGCGGAAGCCAGGTCGACGTGCCGGGCATTCACACCACCGAGCCCACCTTCGGACTGCCGGCGACCTGGGTCGACGCCAGCCTGAAGGAGGAAGCCTCGCTAAAGGGCTACACCGTGGTCGACGCCGCGACCGTGCTTTCGACCCATCTCACCGAACTTCTCAAGAACAACATGTCGGACCTGTTGTCTTATGGCGAGGTGCAGAAACTCCTGAAGGATCTGCCCAAGGAGCAGGGCGAACTGGTCAAGGACATCGTGCCGGCCCAGGTCACGATTTCCGGCATTCAGCGCGTCCTCCAGCTGCTGCTGGCCGAACGTATCTCGATCCGCGATCTCTCCACCATTCTCGAAGGCATCGCCGACGCGCTGGCATTCTCGCGCAATCCGGCGACGATGGTCGAACATGTCCGCGCCCGGCTGGCGCGCCAGATCTGCGCGCAGAACACGTCGGCCAACGGCTACCTTCCGCTGATCGCGCTGTCGGCAAAATGGGAGCAAGCCTTCGCCGAGTCGCTGATCGGCCAGGGCGAGGAACGCAGTCTTGCGATGCAACCGTCCAAGCTGTCGGAATTCATGACCGTGGTGCGCGAACGGTTCGAACAGGCAGCCCGCGAAGGCGAGGCGCCGGTGCTGGTGACCTCGGCGGCCATCCGCCCCTTCGTGCGCTCGCTGGTGGAGCGCTTCAGGGCGCAAACAACGGTCTTGTCGCAGGCGGAAATCCATCCGCGAGCGCGGCTGAAGACGGTCGGCAGCGTCTAGGCGCCTTGATCCGGCGAAGCAGCGCCAGACGCTGGTTTTTTCGCCACAGGCAACTGATTTCTCGATTCGCACGGCTGGAAGCCATTTTGGGCTGCAAGGCGAATCACCATGTTAACTGATTGTAATATCAATAGATTTCGAAAAGACCAGAAGCAGGCGCGGGTTCCAGTCGCGGACAATCACGTGTTATCACTGCTTTGTGATCGCCTCTTCGGAACCGAAAAGCGAATCCCTACGTTTCCTGCCATGACATGGTGAACCTGCCAGCGGGCCTGTGAGACCAATCCGCAAGAAGGCAGTGGCAGGAGGCTTCCATGAACCATTCGATCTACAGCGCGGATCGCTCGACCCACCTCAAGATCGTGGTCGTGGCGCTCGTGGCTGGGATCGCGGTGGCAGGCTTCGGCATCTCGGCTCGCAGCACGTCCG
>Ga0210405_10001853_pt1 | contig 22914 bp, 26 predicted proteins | sample IncBWH11MmetaG_FD_155492 | JGI IMG/M metagenome (GOLD analysis project Ga0210405, IMG submission 155492) | Forest soil microbial communities from Barre Woods Harvard Forest LTER site, Petersham, Massachusetts, United States - Inc-BW-H-11-M | ecosystem: Environmental > Terrestrial > Soil >... | reverse complement strand
CTTTCAAGCACCAGTAAGGCCGAAGACCTCTGGACCACACGCCTCGAACAGCATACTGCCAACGGTTCCCGTTTTCATTGATCGTTGTGGCGCTGTGCGCCATTCAAAACTCATCCCATCTGTTTACGGCAGTGACACGAGGAACCTGATCGATGAGACGCACAGCCTGAGGTAAGCTGCGATTCAGGTAAGATTTTGTAGATGATCGCCCGGAAGCTACCCATCGTTTCGCTTTGTTTCGTTCTGGTCTTGCTGCTCTCAATCGCTCTTCCCGCGCAGATGCAACAGCACTCGCCGAAAGACCACCCTCCCTCGTCACTCAAGCTCGTCTCGATCAAAGTGACTGGCACTAAGCGTTACAAGCCGCAGGATGTAATCCGGGCCAGCGGCCTGCAACTCGGCCAGGTCGTGCACAAAGAAGATCTCGAGGATGTGGTCCGGCTTCTTGGAGAAAGCGGGGCCTTTACCGACATTTTGTACAGCTTGGAGTTCAACCCCGTCGGTACCAAGCTGGAGTTGACGGTCCGGGACTCCAAAAAGTTTGTTCCGGCCAACTTCGATAATTTGGTTTGGTTCAGCAATCAGCAGCTCTTCAACAAGCTGCATGCCAGCGTCCCTCTGTTCGATGGGGAAGTCCCGGTCACCGGCCAAATGGTGAATCAGATATCGGACGCCCTGCAGGCGTTGCTGGATGAGAAAGAAGTGGTGGGACAGGTTGACGCACGGCGAGTACTCGACGCCGGTACTATCGAGGCTTTCACGTTTACGGTGACCGGACTCCATATTACGATTCGGAACATCGAATTCACGGGCGCCGATACAGCGGATTTACCCTGGCTCGTCGCCGCCGCAAGGCGACTGCAAGGGGCAGAATACGTCTTGCCCATTCTTCGTACTATGGCCGACAAAAACTTACTCTCGGTTTTTCGTGAGCGCAGCTATCTGAAAGCTGCGATTGGCGATCCACAAGCTCAGGTGGTTTCGACCGAAGATGAGCACGTATTGGTGGACGTCACCTTCCCCGTGCATCCCGGAGCGCAGTACAAGGTGAGCGGACTTGAAATCGCCGGCTGTAAGGCTATACCCGCGGAGAGCTTGCGGGGCCTAATCCATGTTAGAGCCGGGGGAACAGCGAATCCGATTCAGCTTGAAAAAGACCTGGGAACCGTCAAACAGCTTTATGGTACACGCGGATATGTGGCAGCGAATGTGACGATGGAGGCGAGACCAGACGACTCGCAGCCTACGGTGCAGTATGTTGTTCGCATTTCTGAGGGTGACGTTTATCGCATGGGAGATCTGAAGATTCGCGGGCTGGATTCCAGGGAAACCGCCCGGCTAGAGAACGAGTGGACCCTGCGACCGGGAGATGTATACGATTCCAGTTATCCTGGGCGGTTTGTGGAGCAAGCGTACAAGGAAATCGGGGACTGGATTACCAGCGTCCACGAGTCTGTCGACGAAAAGGAGAGAACAGTGGATGTTGCGGTCCGCTTCGATGGGAGGCCATAGGCCACAGACCGACTAAGACCGCTCGCCTCTTTTAGAGATCTCTCCAAAAAGCGCGGTAATGAGCGCAAGCCATGACAATGTTTGACGTGCCTACAGAGGAGCATCGGTTTAGAATGGCAATCAACGCGAAAGCCTCACTCCCGTGACTGACGATACGCTCACAATCCTGCCGGGTTCGCGCTTTCGAGCGGCCATGGTGCTGGCTATTATTGCCGATGCACTCCAAATACTAGTTTCCCTTGTTCGTCGAGGGCGGTCTATCACCTGCCGATGACATACTCGACTTCGGCATCGCAAGCCTACTGGTAAACCTGCTCGGCTGGCACTGGGAATTTCTGCCGTCGTTTCTTGCCAAACTCGTGCCAGGAGTTGATCTGGTTCCTTTCTGGACGTTGGCTGTCGCAAACGTCTATCGGAAATCGAAGCGGATTGCGGTCAATGCAGAAGAACATCGCGAGGTACCCAGCCAACTTCCTTCGAATCTCATCGGAAACGACGAAATCACCTGCGGAAACGTCTATTCAACACTCTGGGACGTGACGGCGTTTGAAGAGACTCAAGCGCCGTAGTAAAACAATGTCGTCGTGGGATGCCGTAGAACATAGGCTCGCTGTCGGCATCGAGGGCTGCATTGTTTCTGCCAGGGACGGTTCGGTCGAAAGTGCTTTCCGCAGCCCTGGCAGACGCGGACTTCGCTTTGACTCCTTTCACTCACTTCATGCGTCACATTGCTGTCTGAAAGTCGGCATGACGCATTTGCGAGCATTCTGCGCTGTGCCATGAATCTCCTCTCTGGCCCTTGAGCCCACTAACGCGGGACAACTCTCGGAGGGTGTGCCTCGGTAGTCTTCTGCGCCCCATCATCCGACTTCGACCGTGATCACGTGAGGTTGACTGTTAGGTGGGGTTGGAGGATCGTCGATGGATTCGCCGGGAGCGGGTAGAGGGACAGGCTCGATGGTTTGATCTTGTTGTTGCGGTTGCGGGAATAGTTCGAAGACTTTTTGCTGGGGTGCAGCTGAGCCTAGCCGCTGAAATAGGCTCATGTAGATTCCTCCAGATGCTTCGCTGTCTGTTTCTCGTGCTTCAACTCGTTGGGCGAGAGCCTTCAAATGAATCCCAGCTAGGACCCCAATCGAATTCGCGGCACGTACATCGAGTGAGCCTCGGCGAACTAGATTGATTGTCTCTTCTAAGAGCTCGCATACTTCTTCGATGCTCTTCAGCGGTCTGGGTGGGAGGTCGAGCGCGTCCGGTCGGGGACGAAATTTCACCCTCCGACCGCGCTTGGAGCCCAGTTCAGCCGCTCGTTCAGGATCCGCATGTAGGGCGCACTTTGTCGCTCCTGTCATAGCCCACGCGCCACAGCGTTTGCCGCTTCTATTCTTCGCTGAGCACAGTTTAGACATCGTTCAAGCCCTCGCCATTTGCCGCTCCTCATCGTTCAACGGCCGGGGTGGCACAGCCCGGAGGAAATAAACCATGAAACCGACGGAGGAAATGAAACTGCTATCTTGCTCCGCTGCGGATCCCAGACGTTCATTCGGAGTCCCCTTTCTTGTTGCGCGGGGGGTGCGGATTTTGCAGGACTTTGCCGCAATCTGCCGAGCCATCTTGTTGAACTTGTGTAGAATCAGTGGCGGATTGGCGACTCATAATCCGTAGGTCGGAAAGTCGACTCCCGCCTGGCACCATTCTAGAGGGCTACATAATATCGTGTTACGATATATACTGTGAACATAAACATGACAGGACAACGACCATCAACCGGGACCGGACAGGCACCGGGATCAAGCCGACGCACGATCGCTGCCCGAGAAAACGGCAGTGAAGGCGGCCGTAAACGGGCCTCCGTTTACTCCGGAGACGTGTTGTCGAAATGGGCCTCGCATGGCGGTAAGGCGGTCCTAGCGAAGTACGGACCCAACTATTTCACCGAGCTGCGCAAACGACGCAAGAACTATCCCAAACAGGATGAATCCCCAGTAGTCCAACCCAACTGGCGAAAGATTCAGGCGTGGGAAAAGGGCCAAAAGGGCGGCCTGGCACGTGCCGCCAGATACAGTTCGGAATGCTTCAGGGAATGGGGACGAATCGGCGGGATTGAAACCCGCACCCGCTACGGCAAGAAGTTCTATCGAGAGATCAGAAAAAAACGGAAGTACTACAAGAAGGGCTACCTGACGCGAAAAACCAAGATGCGGTTGCGGAAGAAATATGAACGGCTCGCGGGTAAGGCCAGTAAAGAACAGAACTCAGCAATTGCTGGGCTCTGGAAAGTCGCAGCCAAGAATTTTGTCACGTAATAGGAATTCCGCGATGATGACGGAGTGACGTAGGTGACAGGAATTTTGGGTAAGTTCGGCTGTTTTCGTATTTCAGTAGAGTTATCCCGACATCACGTCACCCATGTCACTGCGTCACGCAGTGTGAAGCCGCCGTGAAGGGGCATCCCGATTACTTACGCAAGTTCTATGGAAGAGAATACTTCGAATCTCCGACCTCCTGGCCCCGAATTCAAAGACCCCAATAAGAAGGCATGAGGAGGAATAGGCGCAAGTTGCACGAGTGCAACGGGATGGGCCACCTTTAACCATCGGCGAGGTGGGCCGAGAAACACCCATTAGACACCCACTTGCAAGGGTATGGATGCGAGGGTTACGTCACAACTCACGTGACAATTCCGAGCACGTCATCTCTGTCCTGGTCCGGAGTCCCGAGAATTTCCGCCCGAGGTTAAAGCTTATCGCTCGACGGGTGGCTATTTCCTATTGGGTCCCATCGGCCCAACCGAGAAATCTACCCCCCCTTCATCGCAAGGGTGTACCCCCCTTTTTTGTCTGGGAGTCTCGAACATTGTGTAGAAACATTGGAGAAGGGGAGCCGATGGTGTGTCAGCGTGAACGTTTCAGGTCCGCCCTAGCAAGCGTAGAAAAATTCGGCTGGTGTCTTAATGCAGTGTTGCCGCTGATTTCCACAGAGGTCAATCTCGATAAAGAGGCCAAGGGAACGGATGCCCTTCGGGGCACCTCAATTCCGAGAATATCCAAGTCGCCTTTTCTTTTTCGAGTTCTGCGGCGGTGGTACTGGAGCTCAGCATTACGTGTACTACTAACTGAGCTGAACAACCTACCCAGCCGCATCCGATGGGCACTTCAAATACACGCATGGGAGCTTGGGGGTTATAGGGGCCAACCCCCGACGCAGTCGAGCGCGACTGCAAATAGCCAGTGTCGAATCTGTAAACCCGTTTACATCTCATACACGCAACAACTATCGAACTTTCAACCGACGCACACGGTTGTGGACTCGTATCTGGTATCTCAAGCTTGGTGGGCCGGATGGCGGTCATCTCGCCGCATGGACAAAATGCAAAATCAACAAGGAAAGTGTTCATCGTGTTGTTGGCGGTATGGGGATGGAGATGATTGCAAAGATGATCGTTAAGAATATGAAAACACCCAGCGCGATCAGCATGAGCCTAGAGAGAAGCGGGTGCTGGCGACCCTCCTTTTCCCATTGACTGCGGAATGCACTCCACCGATTCATGCAAATCGCCTTTTACGGCCACTCGTGGAAAAACGGCCCAAGGGGTCAGCTTGGGCCTGAATGGAACTTCATTCCGTTTAACGATCTGTGAGTTGAATCCAATTCTACACCGGAGGCGTGCATGGCGAACACACAAGCTCACGCTTTCAAGACTGTCGCAAGGCTAATGAAACCTGAAGAGTCCGAGAATCGACAAGCACTTCGGCATTGGTTAGCCCGCTTCCATCGCGGCAGAAATTGAAATACACCTATCTGGAGGGTCTTCAATTCCACTTGGTGACATCCATTCCTCGCATAAAACGGGGTTAGGACCCAAGGTCGAGGGACTGGTGCAAGTTTGACTCCCGAACGGCGCAGAGGGATAATTGGTCCCGCCTATCAAGGAGGCCGTATGAAACGTTCCTCCGGGCCCCGTAAGACAGCTTCCAAGTTTTCTTGTCTAGTCCGTCAAATCCTCAACCTGCGCGCACTAGCGACCCTCACAGCCGTAGTGAGCACGATTACCTTGAGCCAGCCATCCGAGGCGAAAGTAGTCTACACACCGGCTAATGTTGTCATTAGGAACAGTACCTACAATCTCGATCTCAACAATGATGGAATAGCCGACTTCGGTATTCCGGAAAGCGAAGTCCGTTCGACAACTTGCCCCCTGGGGGCGCACCTTACTGCTTTGCTAAACGTCACGCCCACGCAAGGCAACGGAGTCGTGGGGAGCGGGGGTCTCGCCGCAGCGCTAAATTCGGGTGCGCCGATCGGCCCTCGTAGTATGTATTCCGGGACAGAGTTACTGATGGAGTCTGTCAAAATCGGTTGGTTCAGACATTTTCTTGGTTGTAGCTACGAAGACATCGAAAAAGGTAAATGGCTCAATGTTACTGATCGCTACCTCGGACTAAAGTTCCAGCTTCATGGGAAGCCCCATTTTGGGTGGGCGCGGCTGAGTGTTCAATTCCGTGTGGTAGTCCATCGATACTATTTCTTCATGGCCACTCTGACCGGCTACGCTTACGAAACAATTCCAAATAAGCCAATCATTGCCGGGCAGACAAGGGGCCCGGACGATGCCGGGGTTGAAGAATCCAGGAATCTACCGGCTCCCGAACCTGCATCGCTCGGACTGCTGGCACTGGGTGCTCAAGGCGTCACAATTTGGCGGCGGAAGGAAACGTTGCAAGCTACCAATTAAAACAATGATCGTTCGAGGAGGATGTTTTATGAAACGGTCTCCCGCATCGAGTCAAGCTTCAACCAACCTTTCCGCGTCAGTCCATCACCAGCTCAATATGTACGCGATTGCGGCAGGCACGGCGGGAGTGAGCTTGTTCGCCTTGGCGCAACCCGCCGCGGCAAAGATTGTGTACACACCCGCGAACGTCACGATCGGACCAAGGGCAGTCAAACGCTACCATCTAGACTTCAATCACGATGGAATAACCGATGTCACCATCAGGTATTTCAGCCAACAAACTTGTCTCAATCAGTATATTGACGAGATCCCGGCCTCGGGCAACGGAGCCGAGGGCAAAAGCGACCCACTGGCGCTCAGTTCCGGAGCCCCTATTGGCAGGAGTGATCGATTCTACGGAGGCTACGGATTTATGGCCGGTACCTGCCACGCCTTTGGATACGGTAACTGGTTAGGTGTCACTGACCGATATCTCGGACTCAAGTTTAAGATTCACGGAAAAATCCACTTCGGATGGGCTAGGATGAGTGTCTTCGGCGGCCCTTGTGGACTCTGTGCGCATCTGACGGGCTACGCTTACGAAACCATACCCGGCAAGTCGATCATTGCAGGTAAGACCAAAGGACCGGCAGACGATCCGACCAACGAAAATTTTGGCCCCGCTGCTTCCCTGACCAGTCCCATTCCAGACAGGCCGCAACCCGTATCGCTCGGCATGCTCGCTCTCGGCGCTCAGTGAGTCCCGCTGTGGCGGCGGAAGGAGTCGGTAGGCGCTATCGCTTCTTCTTCCTAACCTTGGTTTCTTGTCTCAGACGCTGCCTGTACCGTGCTTTCGCCCGGCGATAACCCGGACGACTGTTGTGGCAACGACTGCAACCGGTACTATGTTGGCCCCTCAGCCAACTGCTGGGTTGGATCGGTCGGTGATGCTTGCGACAGAGCCGCTTTCTCGGTGGTGGAATTTTGAAACAAAGTTCGCAACCCTTATTGCGATACCCAGACCACCACCGCTTCCGCAAGATCGGACGTCCATGTTGTTTGCAGAGTCGTTTCTTTGGCGGTGGCACTTCCTGGGTCCGATAGCATTCGCTGCAGCCCGTGTTGCGATGGCCAGACCGCCAACGGCTCGGTCGGATTGGCCTGCCGTGAACCTTGCAAAGCCGTTTCTTGGGCGAAGGTGGTCGTTTCCCAATAGTTCTTTTTGCAGTCACACCCTTAGCATAACCTAGCTCTTTCGTAGAGCCTCAAATAGCGGTGGCAGTTTGGAATGGATTGACTTGGGTATAATTTTCGCTGCATGGATGGGGGCATCCAAGAACGAGTCGAAGCGCTGAGGCAAGAGATAGCCGAAATCCAAAGACTGAATCTTGCGTACTTGCAAACGCCCAGACCGGGCTACGGTGCAGTGCACGATCACGCAAGGCGCGAACAGAGATTGAGGGAAATCATGAACGAATTACAGTCTATGACTGACTGGAAGAGAACCTGACGCATTCAAACCTGTCGCAACTGATTCCGCTCGAGGTTTAAGGTGTATTCGGGTATTCGTCGGTTATCTGTTCTATTCGATAGCGAACGCGATTTCATTACTGAACGATTACCGTGGTTATCTTCAGTTGAGATAGGGAGCAGCTTACCTTCATCTCATGAGTTCTGGATGGAGGCGGGCAGCGGTATTGGTTCTATGTGTTTTCGCGGGCTGCCTCTCCCTCGCGCAGGAGGCAGAAAGTAACCGCCAAGTTGTAATCCGCGTCACTCCGCAGTACCCCAGCCTTGCCCGTGGTATGAAGCTACAAGGGAGCGTGAGGGTGGAAGCAGTGGTCGCTCCGGACGGCTCCGCAAAGACGGTCGAAATCAAGGGAGGGCATCCGCTACTAGCACAGGCAGCTCATGATGCCGTTCAGAAATGGAAGTGGGTACCCGCGCCCAAGGAGACCCGCGAATTGATCGAGGTCAAGTTCAACCCCTATTATAAGGTTAAACGCGACGACGAGCCCAGCCGGTGAGACCAGTTGAAAATCAGTTTACTCTCAACTCCTCAAGCCTCGGGTAAGCCATCAATACATTCCCCAGCACCTTTTCCTGACGGCGAATTGTCTCGGCTTGCAACTTCACGATTTGGGACTGGTCACGGATCGTCTTCCACGCTGTCGCGAGGTCGTCACGGGTTGGCTGCCTCTTAGACTGCTTCATCACGCCCTCCTGGAACTTTGGATATGTTGGCGCATGATGCAGTTGCCCTCAATAGTGAAAACGTGCGTTAACTGCGACGGAATCCGAAGGCCGTTTTAAATTTCTTTAGGGCTCTGGTCTAGGCGATGGGCGAAGGTTGATGCAGTTTGAACAGTTGCATTGATAGGAAGGATGGCTTGGCATTGCGATGTGCCCATAAGAACTGCAGATGAACCAATTTTCCTCAGCCCTTGCTGCCATTATCCTGAAGTTGTCCCCTTCGAAACAGTACGGGCATCGGATGGTTTCTGGCATAGTCTGATACAGCGCGCGCCGTTCCTCAGGTACTCGTTTTATCGTCCGTAGTCGCCGTTTTAGCGGCAAAGAAGGCCAACGAAGACTATTGTCGATACAACACTCATTCGGAATTGTATGCTTGTCGGACAATCTCTTCTGTTCGATAGCGAACGACGGCTTACGTCACTAGTTTGAAAGGTAGCGCCGAAAACGCTGCTTTTGCAATTCGGCGACCGGGCCTGACTGCGCTTTGGACGGAACTGGGAGTTGCAGAATGCGCCGTGCAGCACTAGAATCCGCCGCATCAGGCCGATAACCGTTTCTCAATCAGGAAGGGACATGAATGCAAGAACGATCGTACTGAGTCTGGTGCTGTGCTTTGTCGGGGTAGCAGTGTGCTCCGCCGACGATGCCAACATGGGCACCTGGACGCTAAACGAGGCCAAGTCGAAGTTAGGCCCGGGGGCACCCAAAAAAAGCACCGTTGTTTACGAGGCTGCGGGTGACAAGGTGAAAGTCACGATCGATGGCACCGACAAGGGCGGCAATCCGACGCATACCGAGTGGACGGGCAAGTTCGACGGGAAAGACTATCCCGTCACCGGCGATCCGAATTCAGACGTACGGTCGATCACGAAGATCGACGACCGTACGCTGGGGTTCAACGTCAAGAAAAGCGGTACGGTGACCACTAGTGGTCGCATTGTCGTGTCTGCCGACGGCAAGATCCGAACGGTTACCACGAGCGGAACCGATTCGAAGGGCAACGAGGTTAAGAGCACCGCGGTGTACGACAAGCAGTAGGGGATCTCTGATCTCACTCTCGGGAGACTGAGTGCGAACACATACAGCGGGCTTGCGTTCAGCGGCAGGCCGTCGGAACGCCGTTCTACTACGGCTCGTGATAGGGAGGCCCGTCGTTCTTATTCTCCGTGAGTCCCGGTTGCGCTCTGTGGCTTCACGCGGTTAGGGACCTTTTTGCCGAAGTCCGAAATCTTGTTGGCGATGTCGGCTCGCGTTTCTTGACCGCTGGCCGGCGCGATTAGCAGCCCAACTCCTGCGCCGATGGCCGCTCCGATCAGAAGAGCACCTACTTTACCCAATATTTGGGAATCTTCTTTGCCGCGAAGAGCGTCGGTGGCGCGGCCCAGACGCTCGGACGCCGTTTCATACGTCTCCCGAGCTCTGCCTTTGATGTTTTCCACATTGTCCGGCAGACGCTCACGTAGGTTATCAAGCAGATAGAGGCCGGTGCTGAGCAGTACGCCAAAGAGTGCCCGCTTCTTGAATTTCATTTGCGTATCTCCAGGCAATAGTATCGCCGAGGAATAGATGCAGAAATGACTTCAAATGTTGGCAGGGATTTGCACACGAGTGAGAAGCAAGGTAAGGAAGTTTCTACATTCACAACCCGATGGGAAGGGTTTTTGGCAAAGTGATAAGATGCCAACCCGTTATAGAAGAAAGTGTGTACGGTTCGTCCGGCGTTCGAGCCTCTCAGTCCGCGCAACCCGCAGCAGCAGAGCAGCACCGGGCAAGCGAAGGATGGTCAGGCAAGAGGAAACTCAATGAGTATTACCTACGTTCGTTCTCTGTTGTTCGCGCTTGTAGTGCTGGCAATGTCCGCCGCTTCGTTTGCCCAGGTGGGCATATCGATCACGATCGGTCCCCCTGCTCTTCCCGTGTACGAGCAGCCCCCTTGCCCCGCCGAAGGTTATATCTGGACGCCCGGCTACTGGGCCTACGGCGACGACGATTACTACTGGGTGCCAGGTACATGGGTTCTGGCGCCGGAAGTCGGTTTCCTGTGGACGCCAGGGTATTGGGGCTGGGGCGGCGACAGATTTATTTTTTATGAGGGCTACTGGGGTCCGCGCGTGGGTTTCTATGGCGGGATCGTTTACGGCTACGGTTACTTCGGCGAGGGCTACGAAGGCGGACGTTGGGACCATGACCGCTTCTTCTACAACCGTTCGGTGAGCAACGTGAACGTTACCAATATTCACAACGTTTACAACACAACCGTGATCAACAACACCACCGTGAACCGGGTCAGCTACAACGGCGGCAATGGCGGGATCAACGCGCGTCCGACAAGTGAACAAGAGTCTGCGGCACGCGAGCGACATATTCCTCCTGTAGCTGCTCAGACTCAACATGTGCAGGCTGCCCGTGCTAACCCAGAGCTACGGGCTTCCGCTAACCAGGGCAAGCCGCCAGTCGCTGCTACTCCTAAACCTGGAGCCTTTAAGGACCCTGCAGTCGTACCGGCCAAAGAGGCAGGAGCGCCTTATCATCCTCCGGCCAATCGTGCCGCGGCTCAGCCACCCGCCAATACGCCGGCGCCGCGTCCGGAGAACAACGTTCCGAAGCCTCCGGACGCATCCCACGCCAAGGACCTCCAACCGCATCCGCGCCCCGCTCCTCCAAACACGGGGAACGCGAAAACGGACCAGAAGTACCAGCAGCAGCAAGACAAACTTTACGCGAAGCAAAACCAAGACCACCAGAAACTCCAGCAGAAGCAGGAACAGGACCACCAGCGGCTGGCGCAACAGAATGCAGATGAAGCGAAGAAGCAGCAGGTAGAACAGATGCACCAGCAACAGACGCAGCAAATCGAGCAAAAACACGCAGAGCAGCAGCAGCACTTGCAGACCAAACAGCAGCCAGCGCGCCCGAATGAGTCTAAGCCTCCGCAGGAGAAGCCTTAATCGTTCATTGAACGCGCACCGGGCTGGGCTCTGCCAGCGGGCAGATGCCCGGCCCGCGAGCGTCAGCAACGCCGTCGTGGCTGCTTACGCACTGTATCTTTGTCGCCCGCCACTTACGTCATCGAGAGGGGCAAAAAGAAAACGCAGATCGAGCAAGTGTTCGACCATCTCCAACAAGCTAGTCGGAGACTCACTTTTGGATATGAACACATCCACCGATTCCAGTGCGCTCTCCGGTAGCCCCTCATCTGCAGACAGCATCGCGATGGGAACATCGGGTTGAGAAGCTTTCATGCGTTCTGCAATAACATCCCCATTCGCTTTCGGCATGTGATAGTCGAGCAACACCAAGTCAGTTGGATGGGAGGCAAAGAGTTGCAGGGCTTCCTCTCCGCTTGCGGCAACTAGAACGTTGTATCCGCGCCCCTCAAACAGTATCCGGCGACCCTCAAGCCCATTCCACTCGTCATCAACGCAGAGAATTACTGGCTTTTTCGTCACGTCATTCCTCCTGATTCTTCTCGCCATGAGGCAAGCCCAAGAAAGAGTTGCGTTCACTGCTCCGAAATCGCGCGCCGTGAGGAGTGAAGAAGCATAATTTGCGCCAAACTCCAAAGGATAGTGAGCAAGGCTTACGTCGTCTGGGAAGCTAAAGAGGGTAAACATTAGTCAGCGATGGCGACTGTTTTACCGTGTAAAAACATCGGGTCGCCAGTGGCAGCCGGAGTTTCTTCAAGACGAACCGTTGCCTCAGGGCGTGAAACTTTGCATCGAACGTGGCCTACAGTGTTTCCTTTAGATCGCCGTGCGAGAAGTTTTGTCGTTTAGAACGGCCGGAATTTCCTGCTCGTGAGCCCTGCGAGTCGTGTATCTACAGAAAGTACAAGACTTTGTAGAAGTGGCACCCTTCTTGCACTGAGTGACTCGTGCCACTTCGTGATCGTCAAATGCATCGAGGAGTGACCATGATGAAAAATGAATACGAGCCATATTCTGCGGTCACGTTCCTATTGCTTGGCCTGGGCATCGGGACAGTTTTGGCGCTTGTCTGCAATCCGAAGATGAGACAGAGGGCCAAACTAGAGGGGATCAACAGTTGGCGTACTCCGGGTACGGAACCGCAAGAAGAAGCAGACGAGCGAGCAGCCTGACAGACTGCGGGTGCGAACGTGACTACAGTTTACGACTTACGACGTTTGGCATGTGTACTGCGCCGCTCGCTTTAGATGGCAAGGAGGCCACTATGAAAAAAGCACTCCGAAGAGTCGATCCATTACTGTGGGTGTTGTTCTTGCTTTCTGCTTTGCTTTTAAGCCCCGCGACGTACGCTGAAAACGACGTGATGGGAGAGATTCAATTTGAAGGAAAGTCCCATCTCGAAAAGACTTCTGGGGTCTGGGTTGACGGAGAGTACGTAGGCTATCTGAAAGAGCTCAAGGGATCCAAGAAGGTTCTACTTTTACCTGGCGAACACGTAGTTACCGTGCGCCAGGACGGTTATCAGGACTTCACGGAACGAGTTGTTCTCCAGCCTGGACAGAAGGAAGTCGTTCGCGTGGCCATGGAGAAGGCCCTGACGGGACCGCTCCCTCAAGTGACCGCCACAGTCAAGATAGCGGTCAACCCATCAAGGGCCGCAGTGTTTTTGGATGGCCTCTTCGTGGGACACGTCGGGGAGTTTGAGGGCATGGGTCGCGGGATGCTAGTGGCGCCGGGAACACATCAGATCAGGATCGCGCTTCCCGGCTACCAAACTTTTGAGACGGATATTAATCCGATCGCCAATCAGAAGGTTGAAATTAAGACTGATTTGGTCAAGAATGGCGCTCCTCTGGCGGAGCCCCTAATTAAGACAGAAACCGGTGACGCCACACCGCCGTCTGTCGCTGGTGATGCAGCGGCGGCTCCAGCGCGCTGAAGCGCACACGGGGACCGCAAGTAGATTAACCGCTTTCGGGAACTCGAACATAACGGGTCGGTGCTCCGGCGCTCTACCTGAGCGCGGCCGGTATACCGCAAACTGGCCGCGCCACGAGCCCCAGGGGCGGACGCGTTCAAAATCTGTTTTCGGTTCACTCGAACCACAGATTTTCATGCGTCAGATTGAGCCACTTACCGGCCTGAAATTCTTGGGGTTTTTGGAACAGTAATCGGCGCGTCACTTCGTGGCAGCAGGATGTGGGCTGGAATCTCGTGCCTCCGCGCTTCGTAACCAGGGGCCCTGGGAGCAAAGCCCGCTCAGCGCGCATTAAACCAGCGTTCGCAGAACCGATGTCTGGACTCGTCCAGCTCTTTTCGCTTTACTTTCCGCTCGAAAAATAAAGCTGTTTACTTGCAAAAGCCCCAGTTTACTTTTCATCGCTGCCGGCAGTAGTGTCCTTAGAACACGCTTGGGCGGGCTCGGGATGTGGGTCAATCAAGACCCCACTCGCTGGGAGTAACCCGCCCTTATTTATTGACCCACCGCGATGTCCACATCCAAATCATGAATCCCATGCACCCGGGAAACAGCATCACACTGATTGCGGTGGGGTGGGTGGATGTGTGGTTGTCGAGGCGGCAGCCAAACTCCTGACGCAACCCGCCCTTGCCGCTTTGCACAGTTCCACTGATCGCGGAAGTTGCATCTGAGGGTTTAGCGGACCGTGTGAGTCCTTCCACGTCCGTGCGCCTTACCCGCAAGAGGCTTCTTCTTTCCCCTTCCCCCAGGCCTCTTGCGGGTTCGTCTTGTCCAAACCTTCACCCACCTGCGATCTATGCACGCTGAGCCGTGAAGAACGCACGCGCGGGCGATCCTGCGCGCGCTCGCTGAGGCGAATGATTTGCGAATAAGGAAATCGGAGTCCCATGTAGGTGTCGGGCCGCAAACTCCCCCAGGTGGATTCGTAAAAAACGGGCCCCGGAACGAAGGAAAGAAACCGGAGCCCTAGCCATCTCAAGAGTTGCCGCCCACTATACGCCTCTTTTCCTGTTTTACAACTCTCTGTTGTAACGCGGCCATGGGCCAACCGGGACAATCGGACAAACATCTAGGTGGGTCCGGAGCAGGCTGGAGCGATCCGGGGAATCTCTTGTCCGGTAGTGGTGCAGCTTGGAATCGAAACAGAAGGTTTATCAAACGACGACAATCGCCCTTGCCAAGGCTGCAAACCGCGAAGGCCCGATCAGCCAAGAAGAAAGCCTCCCCAAAACCTGTCTCCGGAAAGGCTGGCGATGCGAAAACGTAATCTGCGGGTGATCAAATGGCTCGGCACAGTCCCGGCTATCGGAGTCTGCACTCTTTGCAATCGCCAGTTCACAGTTCCCATGACCGCCATCACGAGGCTTGCGGACGCGCAAGAAGCTCTAAGGCTTCAATTTGCTCGGCACAAATGTGAGCGCGAGGAAACCAGCGAAGCCGCTGCTCAGGCAGTCAAGAAACGACCAGAGAGTGAGAAATAACATGGAGGATTTAGTGCGGGTTAGAAACCGATTACCGCGGGGCGGGTTTGCTCCCAGGGGAGTTTGGTTTGGCTGCCGACTTAGCGTAATCGGCAACCAGACAAGCCTAGACCCGCCCCAGCGCTGCGTTTCACTAGAAGCTAGCACTTCTGCGATTCATACCACGGTTCGATGACGAACACTCGACGGGACTATGTACGGGAATCTAGTCTCCCGGCTCGTGGCTGAACGTTTCGACGCTTTCTGAGGCGAACCCGCCGGACCGCCGCAACGATTAAAGAAGGCAGGTTAAGCTCGCTCCCAACTCAACGATCCGGTAGGGACAACCCATCGCACGAGGCTCGTGCAGCTTAAGAATTCCCTGGGTTGTGGGGCGGCAAGGCGTGACCGACAAGTCACAAACATTGTGCCGCATCTGCGGACAGCCGGTAGAGCGGTAGAGCTTACATTCGATATTGCGGGTGACGAGCGTGGCCAAGCCATACACGAAATGTGTTACGTCAAACAAATGGCTGACTCGAAGGATAGGCCGAAACCCATTCCCTTTAAGACCGCATGGCCGCGTCAGTGAGTTTGGGCTGCTATGCCGTGTAGTTCGTCACATAGAGCATTAATCTGCTCCTGCCTCTCCTCGAATCCGCGACGTTCTGCGTCCGTCAACGTCGTAATTTCCGCCATATCGGCTTGGTCATTTACCAGATGAGCGAGTTCGAGGCGGAGCTGTTCAGGATCTCGGTTCATTACCCACACTCCTGGGACGAACGGCGCAGGTGAGATGGTGGGGATCTGGCGCAGGTTGGCCGGGCGTCACATTGTTGACCTGTGTCACGAAACGTGAATACAGTATCCACCGTATTGCCCTCAACCGATGTGCGCGTTAGTTTTGAAAATGTACGCTGCGGTCATGGGTTAGCGTCACCGGCACTTCATCTTTATTTGCCGTTGGCATTCGGACCCTCACGACCGCCCCTACCACAACCACGTTAAGGCCGGACGACCCACAGCGTTCGGCCTTTTTCTGTCTCAGCGTGTGCGTCGTCGCCAACCCAAGGATCACCCCCTACCCCGCCCGTGCACTTTACCTCATCGGTGCCATTTACACGTTTCAGTGATGGATCTAATGTGTCGGCGAGCGGTTCTGGGGAGGGCTGCTTGGAGCGTCCTAGACTAGGCAAGTCTGGGGCGCTCTGTTTGCGGTCGGAGGATGCCTACTAACCCCGAGGCTTGGGCTTTTTCGACGCCGCGCCGGGATTCAACACATCGCTAACCTTCAGCTTAGCCAAGCCCAGAATCATGAACTTTCAGTTTCGGTGGACCGCCGACAATTTCGCAATTGAGCGAACGACAAGAGATGCACAAGCTTTCATAGCCGCTCAACATAATACTGCTAACTCACACTGGCAAGTCACTGCTTGATCGGTAGCCGCATCGTGCCATTGACTGCTCGCCGCGCCACGACTAGATTCGCATCTTCACGCGACAGGGGAGGTAGGCGATGAAGGCACTCGTATCTGTTGTCTTTTTTCATAGCGTTCTATGGACCCCTCCGATCTAGAAAGCGTCTCACCGGCGAACTGAGGAATTTGTCAACTGGCTTTAAATGGGTTCCGGGCAACTAAAGAACATCGACGACGATCAGCGTGATGTCGTTCTGCTGGCTGACCGCCGGGGGCTGCCACTTGCGGAGTTCGGAAAGTTGTTGCCGGAATGCGGCTCCGGAATTGTGCCATCTCAAATCGACTGGTACAAACCATCAGGCAGGCTAAGGCCAATCCCTCAAATCAGCAGCTGTGAGCAAAACTGACCAGCAAAAACTCATCATCCTTCAGCATACTTGCTTAGATCGCATATTTTCGACTAGGAGGGATTATGTTAGGTTACGGTTTGGTTGGAACACTTGTCGTGATTCTGTTGATTGTTCTTATCGTGCGCGCTATATGAACCCCGCGTGGACATATCTCGGCGAGACTATTTCGTCTTTCTGGCAACCGTTACGAACTCTTGCGTCAAATGTTTGCTGTCGATGAACCAGGCGGCACGGTTGTATGCCTCTTGGTAATAGACTACCGCCAAGATCGGATACCCCGAATTAGCTATCAACGCTTTCGCCGCATCATCAGCGGTCATGTTCGCACTGACGGGTTTGGTGTCAATCTCCTTGGCACAAGTCATCATTTGCTCTGCTCGATGAACCAATTGCGTCACCGGCAGGCGCTTTACATCATCGGCTGTGGACGTGAACCATGCCTCTCGATACGCGCGACACGCCTCAATCGTGTTTATTTCCTGTGATGAACTGTACGTTGGAACCATCGCGGCTAATCCTAGAACGGCGACGCAGAGCTTCATGCGTATCCCCTTCCCAACGCGCGGGTAATGTCCAAAGAAGACGTGAGGCGTCACTGATAGTACGTCATTGTTCCAGTGAACTCCACATGCTTCACCTGGAACTTCCACGCGGAAGTTTCCAGTAAGTTCGTGTGCGGCCCGTGTCCGGATTGACATGCTGCTCAAACACGATCCCAAGCTTGGCAGCCTGCTTGCTTCATCACCTTCGGACCGAGATGCTTTGCCCATACCCCTCTCATTGCCACGGATATTTTAGCGCCGCCGAAAATGAACCGATCGGATATCGGCGGTTGAGGGGAGTCGCGCTGCTAACGAAGGAATACAGAGACGCTTTTGACAAGCTGCCCGCGGAATTCAGATACAAAGACGCTGAAAAGGCGCTTGGGAAGAGGGGCAGGCCCGTCACGACGTTCTTAGGGAGTCTTCAAGCGACGGGGGTGGCGGAAAAACATGGGCAGAGGAAGCAGGCGAGATATCTCAAGGTGCAGGGTGCGGAATCCCAGAGTGCGCACTCGCACTCTCCTGACGTTGCGAAGATCATCGCGTATTGCTCGAAGTACGAGCCGGATAAAGTCTACTCGGAGGATGATTTTCGAGGGATAACGGGACTCAAAGGTGCCGCGCTAACGCAACTCATCGACGGGTTGAAAAGGCAGGGATGGCTCACTCCTTCGGAAAAGTGCAAGATCTGTTACCTATTCGTTGACAAAACTATAGTCGGAGCGAACGAGGATATCGCTCCCGAATAATGAACATGAGCACTGCGCACACTTCGGAATACAAAATCGACTTCGACGCTGTTCTCGGACGCGCGAAGAGCGATCCGTCTGCGGACTCGGAATTCCTCGACTTCCGCGGGTTGGCGGCGAAGCTCGGCGCAAGCGAGCAGTGGGTGCGGCGCAACGTGCGGCGGACGTACACCCGCGATCCGATCCCGCATCTGCGGTTCGGGAGGATGATCAGGTTTGTGTGGGATTCGCAGGAGATGCAGGAGTGGATCGAGAGGCGGAAGGAGATGGCACAGGGCACAAAAAGCCACTCAACAAGCCCTGATCCTGCATCCTATAATGTGAAACGCACCGAGTTTGGGCCTAAACGGAAGGAGAGGATGCAATGAAGGCTCAGACTCAAAGAGGACATTTGTACAAGAAGAACTCAAGCTGGCATGTTCGTTGGAGGGAACTCGAACGACAGCCGGATGGAACAATTAATCAAGTGAACCGCAGTCAAAAACTCGCGAACGTCTTTGACTACCCGCAGAAGCGTGAGGTTCAACCGTTGTTCATGGAATTCATCGGCAAATTGAATACGGTCGGATTCAGCGTAGATGCGAGTATGACTGTCTCGCGATTTTTTGAGGAGCGGTACTCTCGATGGGCAGTGGACAATCTTGCCGCCAGTACTAGGAAGAACTACCGCCAGGTGTGGTGTCAGAGATTGGCAACGCGACTTGGCTCGCTACGCGTGCGAGACGTTCGGCCTATGCACATCGAAGATGTACTCGCTTCGATCGTTCGTGATAATCCGAAGCTCTCCAAACGAACCCTTCAGCGCTCGAAAGCAACGCTGAGCGGAATCTTTACTCGTGCTGTAGCCCTCGGTTTGATCGATCGGAATCCGGTTAGGGAAATCGGTTTGCCGAGAACGAAATCGCGAGAAGAAGAGACGCACGCCTACACTCCGGAGGAAGTTGAGTACATGCTCGCTGCCCTCCCGAATCCAGCCAAAGCGGTTTGCGCAGTTGCGGCTTACGCTGGATTGACTGCCAGCGAGATTCGGGGATTGCAGTGGTCAGATTACGAAACCAAAGCTGGGATGCTGTACGTTCGTCGTGGAGTTTGGCGCAATACGATCGGAGAAACGAAGACTGCGGCGAGGAACAAGCCTGTTCCGGTCATTCCTAAGCTTAGACGAGTGCTGGAAGATTATCGCGCCTCACTATCTGTGGAGGGAGAATGGATGTTCAGCTCTAGCGTTGGAACTCCACTCGATCTCGATAATCTGGTGAAGCGGGTGATCCAGCCTTCTCTGCATTATTGTGCTCAGTGCGGAGTGGTACTCGGCAAGCATGACGACGCTGAACATCAGTTCCAGTTGGACAAGGCACGTCCCGTCTGGCATGGGTATCACGCGTTTAGGCGCAGCTTGGCCTCAACGCTGTACTCGCTCAGTATTCCCGAACTGGTGATCCAGAGAGTGCTCCGTCACAAACCGGGATCGAATGTGACCCGGCAGCATTACATTAAACCGGTTACCTCAGATGTGCTTAATGCAATGGAGACATTGGAGAAATCGGTTGTTGGTTCCCCGCTCGTTCCCCAGGTGTTCGATCAGCCAACGCTAATTCATTGATTTATTTGGTGGCGGCGCGTGGACTCGAACCACGGACCTACGGATTATGAGACCGTCGCTCTAGCCACCTGAGCTACGCCGCCACTTTTAGTTACAACGACTTGCACGGAATATGAACTTCGTCGGGTCGCATCTTGTCGCATGTTCTTGCGGAATCGCCCCGTCAAGCCGTCACAGATAAGTCTCGAGAACAACGCCGCGTTACATGTTTGATTCTATCAAACACGGAGATCTGCGACTCCCCTGTAATTTTTGCTAATTGACAGAAAGCGCATAACGGGCATGATAGTGGTACAGAACAAGGCTTCGTTTTGGTTTAGATGGACACGATCCCAGGGGAGCAAGGAGCCCACCAGATGTCAAAACTCGCGGTTTTGGTGGTTGAGGATTTCGATCCGTTTCGGCAGTTTGTATGTTCGACGCTGGGAAAAAGACCGGAGTTGCAAATTGTCGGAGAGGCGTCGGACGGGCTGGAGGCAGTTCGCAAAGCTGAAGAACTGCAACCGGACTTGATTCTGTTGGACATTGGCTTGCCGAGTCTGAACGGAATCGAAGTGGCTCAACGAATCCGCGAACTCTCCCCGAGGTCGGAAATACTTTTTGTGAGCCAGGAATCTTCTGTCGATGTGGTGCAAAAGGCTCTCAGCTTAGGGGCGGCGGGCTACATTGCCAAGGTAGATGCCGGAAGCGAGTTGCTGGCTGCTGTGGAAGCGGTGCGGCAGGGTAGACAGTTTATCAGTAGCGGACTGTCTGGTCACCGTTTCACAGAGACGTCGGACGCACAGCCTCTTCCGTCGCCCGCCCCAACCAATGAGATCAGTCGCGCCCACGAAGTTGAATTCTATTCTGATGATGAAGCTTTTGTAGTTGGCTTTGCTCATCGTATCGAAGCTGCTCTGGAGGCCGGGAATGCGCTCATAGTAGTCGCAACCGAGTCACATCGGAAGAGCCTCCTTGCGAGGTTGCGGGAACAAGGCGTGGATATCGCCGCTGCCATTGAACAGGGGCGCTATCTCGCTTTGGATGTCGCCGATACGCTCTCGACTTTCATGGGAGAACTGCCCGACCCAGTGCGATTTTTTCGAGTGGTTGATGATTTGATCGCAGCGGCGGCTCGGTCAACAGCGGGGGAAGAGTCGAGGGTGACAATTTGCGGGGAATGTGCGTCAATCTTGTGGGCGCAAGGGAATGCGGATGCGGCTATTCAGGTGGAACAATTCTGTAACCAACTAACTAAGCGATACGAAATAGATATTCTTTGCGGGTTCTCATTGAGTAGCTTTTACTGCGACGAAGATAAGCAAGTCTTCCAGAAGATTTGCAGCGCACGCTGAACTATTGTCCGTGGTAATGAATTCCCTACCTGCCCAGTGAGAGGCGCGCGAGATCTAGCCTTGGCCTCGCCCGCGTTGCGCCATTCAGTCAACAGCGCTCAACCCGAGATCCCAATCCCGAAAGAATCCAACGATGACTTAGCTTGCAACTCGTCCACAGAAAATTGACACTGGTTGCATGAAAACGATTGCGGTCATCCCGGCGCGCCTTGCCTCTACGCGGTTGCCGCGAAAAATGCTGCGCCAGATAGCCGGGCAAACGCTGCTTGGCCGCGTTTACGAAGGCGTTCGATCCTCGCCCTTGTTGAGCGACGTCATCGTCGCGACGGATTCGGACGAGATCATGCAAGTCTGCCGTCAACATGGATGGAACGCGCGCATGACCTCTCCGTCCCATCGCAGCGGTACGGAACGCGTGCGCGAGATTTCAGATTCGGTTGCGGCGGACGTTTACCTCAACATTCAGGGAGACGAACCGCTCACCCGGGCCGAGCACATTGCAGCGTTACTCCTTTTGATGAAGGATACGAATATTCAGGTGGGGACGTTAAAGACTCCGGCGTCATCGGAAGACATCAATAATCCCAATGCGGTAAAGGTTGTGACCGACGCTGCTGGCAGGGCGCTCTATTTTTCACGCGCTACCATCCCTTACGACCGTGACGGTGGAAACCCAGGGTATTTCAAGCATCTCGGCTTTTACGCCTATCGCAAGGCCGCGCTCGATCGTTTCTGCGCATTGCCTGAGTCATCGCTGGAACACAGCGAGCGGCTCGAACAGTTGCGCTTCCTGGAGAACGGGATTTCGATCCATGTTGCCGAAACGCCCTACGATACGGTTGGGGCAGACACCGAGGAGGATTTGCGCCGGGTGGAGAAGATTCTTGGGGAACGCCAGACGTAGCAAGCTACGTCTCTACGGCATTGTTATTTTCGCGCTACCGCCGCCTGCTGCTTCGCCCATGCTTCCGCAGCGGCCACACGCCGGGAAATCGCGGGATGCGACTGGAAGAACCACTCGACCCATCGCGCAGGAGATCGCTCTGCCAGATTCTGGTCCGCGAGCTTGTTCATCGACGAAATGAATGGCTCCACGCTGGCGATGGACTGGAATGCGTAGCGGTCCGCCTGCCGTTCGTTATAGCGAGAATACGCATTCAAAGCCGGCAGCAGGAGGAGTGACAGAATAGTCGAAACCAGCACCAGCAAAGGCAGATTGGCGAAGTCGGAGACGGTTTCAAACATGTGGGTTCGTTCGACAGCATAGTGCAGCACCCAGTTTGCCGCCCAGAATCCAAGCAACGTGATCCCCGCCTGCACCGCGATGCTTTTCAGAATATGCCGGTGTACGTGATGCCCCAACTCATGCGCCAGCACGGCCTCAATTTCGTCGGCAGAGAATTGATCGAGAAGCGTATCGGCGAGGATGATCCGGCGGGTGTTGCCGAGCCCGGTTAACGCCGCGTTGGCCTTCTTGCTCTTCTCCGAGAGGTTCCATTTGTAGACGCCGCGCACCCGCGTTCCGGCACGCTCACTCAGTTGAACAAGGCGGGATTTGAGGTCGGCATTGTCGAGTGGCTCGAATTTATAAAAGATCGGGAACAGAACCACCGGAGCCAGTTGCGCCATCAGCACGAACAATCCCAGAAAAGCAGCCCACGCGATCAGCCACCAATACTGCGGGAACTGGCGAATAATGAAGTAGAGCAATTCGACCACAATCGACGCCAGCGCCGCGCCGACCAGAAATCCCTTGATCTCGTCCCACGCCCACGCGCGCGGCCTTTGATTGGAAAGATTGTAGCGATGCTCGATACGGAATCCGTAGTAGTCCAGCCCCAGTCCGAGCAGCTTGCCGATGAGCATGAGCATCACGACGTAGAGAAAGACCGCAGGTGTGTAGTGTTCGTAAGCGCCATGCATTGCGAAGTCTCGCAGGGTGCCGTTCCATCCCGTTGCCAGCAGCACGATGAGAAACATCAGTCCGAGGACAATATCAGCGACACCG
>Ga0210405_10001852_pt1 | contig 22922 bp, 21 predicted proteins | sample IncBWH11MmetaG_FD_155492 | JGI IMG/M metagenome (GOLD analysis project Ga0210405, IMG submission 155492) | Forest soil microbial communities from Barre Woods Harvard Forest LTER site, Petersham, Massachusetts, United States - Inc-BW-H-11-M | ecosystem: Environmental > Terrestrial > Soil >... | reverse complement strand
CTGCCGCATTTGCGACTCTCGCGTTCGCGGGCTTGAGCATTCGTCTCTTCGCCTTCGTCATGGCGGGTGACAATTTCAGTCTCAGCTTCGCCGCTGTTGCGCTTGTAGCGTACATGTCGAGCCTCACCAGTCTGGGATACACGGCCACACAGTATGCACTTTTGAGTTCGACGTATGCCTGGCTGGGGAAGATTTTGAAGGGATTTTCCGGCGCTGCGGTCGAAAGGCTGAGCACCACGCACGGCCTCATTCACGCCTACGGCATTTTCTTTATCGTTTGCGGATTGACCGGCGTGCCTGCCGTCCTTCTGTTCGCGGCCTTGGGTTACTGGCACGAGCGGAAGCTACCGACCCCAGCCGCGGCCTAGGGCCGCCATCACTCATAACGCAAAGCCACTGTCCGGGAAAGTGGAAGGGAACTACTTTACGGCGAGAACCACAGGCGCCCCACGACCGATACTCAACGTGCGCGCGGCATTCCCCTTGTTGATGGCAATTTCCAAATACCCGCTTGAACCAAAATACGCGATCGTTTCGCCCGCCTTGCCTCGCGCGAACGTATCCACCAGCCGGCTCACGGCATGGGGCCCTACTTGCATTTTCAGTCCGCCGCCGTTCTGAGCCTCGCTGGACAAATCCTCGGCGCGAAAGTTCGTTACCAGATTTCCAAATGGATCGACCTTCAGCACCAGGCCTTTTACGCCTGCCGCACCAGGTTTCGGGCGAGGGAGCGCCATTTTTTTGTAATCCTGAATTTCGTCCCCCATCGCGGGAGTTTGCCAACCCTTGGAAAGCCACGCCGCCACTGGTGCAAAGATATCGCGTCCATGGAAGGTCTTGCTGAGCGGCTGGAGAAAATAGTGTTCCGCGTTCGCGTGGCGCACCACTACGTTTGCTTCGCGTTCGTAGACCAGGGAGAGCACGCCGTTATCGGGCGCAACGAAATAATGATTCTGTCCAGCGACGAGCAATGGCCGACGCTCGGTTCCTACACCAGGATCCACGATCACGATGTGAATCGTCTTTGGCGGGAAATAAGAGTACGCTGCGCCGATGGCCAGAGCGCCATCGAGCAAATCGAAGGGCGCCACGTGATGGGTGATGTCCACGATGGTGACGTCCGGATTGATCTTTAGAATGACTCCCTTTACTGTGCCGACGAGATGGTCGTCGGTACCGTAATCTGTCGTCAGGGTGATGATGGCGTTGGCCACGAGGCTCTCCGGCTCTTGGGCATTGTGCGCGCACAGCGCGGCACGAGGGAGGAGGGAAATCCCTACCCTTTGACGCTAGCGGAGGGAGGCGCCGCCGTCAAGAAATCGCGCGGCGGCTGCTGTGCAATCGCCAACGGGCCAATCGCTCCAGTCCTGATCAGCTCCTTCATTTACAGCTAGTTAGCGAATAGCTCCACCTGCTGTTCCGATCAAGCCTCGACAACATGCCAGTCACAAGCCTCTTATTCCCAGCCTTGCACTGCCCTGACTGTCAAAAGTGACAGTAGGCCGCGGCGACGTGGGATTGATAGCGTGCTCGGAGTGATGGTCGGACAGACATGTACACCGAGGTTAGATACGGCAAGACTTTTCTGTCCGTCCCGAGTGTCCACAAAGATTACGTCGCCGCTAAATCGGAGGCAGGGCAAGAAGGCCATAGGGAGAAGGCGGGGAGTCGCGGCAAAACTTGCCCGTCGCTCTTGTTCCAGTGGTGGATGAATGTTTCTGAATCGATGAATTTGGGAACACAGTTAATTAGCAGTTCCTCGGAGGAGAACAGATGAGAAAAAGAACAGTTGTTTGGGTGATGCTCCTGACGATGCTGACGTTTGTGCCGGTTGGGCGCTCCCAGGATGCTCCGCCACCCAAGAAAGCTGCGAAACCGGCCACTTCAACGCCTGCGGCAGCGAATCAAAAAACGAATATCCAGGCGTATATAGAGCTCCTGCGTTCCGATGTGCGCCAGCAAAAAGCCGAGATCATGGGTTCGGTCATGCTGCTAAGCGCGGCGGATGCCGCGAAATTCTGGCCCATCTATACCGAATATGACGCGGAATTGTCCAAGCTGAATGACCAAAGGCTGGCGAATATTCACGAATATGCCGTGAGCTATGCGCAGATGACGGATGCAAAGGCCGACGAGCTGATTCAGAACGCGATGTCTTATCAAAAGCAGCGTGGCGAGCTTCTCGCAAAATACTATGACCGCGTCAAGCAGGAATTGGGCGCCATTACGGCAGCGCGCTTCGTTCAAGTCGAACACCAATTGCTTTCCATTATCGATCTTCGTATTGCTGCGGAATTGCCGATTGTTGGAGCGGGGTCTTGAATTCCATGAGGAGAAGACTAGAAATGCGAAAAGGATTTAGTTGGGCCGCAACAATCCTGTTGGTGTTGGCAACTGCATTCCAAGCCTCGGGGGCTCCGCAGAACGTAAAGAGAATCACAGTTCCCGCAGGAACGCGGATCCTTATCCGAATGATCGATTCCATCGATACCACCAAACAAAAAACGGGGTTTAAGTTCACTGCCAGTTTGGAGACAAATCTGCAAGCCGAAGATGTGGTGGTGGCTCCGAGAGGTACGATGGTGTATGGCCAGCTGGTTTCGGCTTCCTCCGCAGGCTCAATGAAAGGCAGCTCCGAACTGACTTTGGAACTGACTGACATTAAGCTCAACAACAACTTGTATCCGCTTCTCACAAGTACGTATGAAATTAAGGGGAAGGGCGAAGGCGGGAATACAGCGAAAAAGGTTGTTGGCGGTGCAGGACTCGGCGCGCTCATCGGTGGGATAGCAGGCGGGGGAAAGGGAGCCGGGATTGGAGCCCTCATAGGTGGTGCCGGTGGAACAGCCGTCGCCGCTTCCAAGAAAGGGCAGCAACTCTCGATACCAAGCGAATCTCTGTTGGAATTCCGGCTTCAACAGCCAGTGGCACTGCCTGTTACAAGGTAGCCGCACTCTCACAATCCGCGTGGAAGACGCTCTCGCTTAGCAAACACCACGTGTGCCTGTCGCGCGGCTCCAGAAAAGATGGAGCATGGCATGCGTCGAGGGTTCCATGGCGAATTGGCTTACGCCCTGCAGTCCCAAGCCGATTGCGATCGTACGGGGCTGCAGGATGATCTGGCTTCAGTGCTGCCACGAACGATAGCTTTCGGGATCGGGCAGTTCCTGTGCTTGCGCATAAATTAAACCTGGGGCAAAGTAGAACTATGAATACTTACAGCGTAAAGATTCGTTACGAAGACCGGGCCAAAGGATCAGAAGGAACGACCGCCAAAGTGGAAGCGTCGAGCATTGCAGGTGCCATCGCGAAAGCCGCAAGAGAATTCGTGAAAGGGCTCGACCGTAAACAGCGCTTTGACGCGAACAAAGGCCTGCAGGTGGAAGCCGTGAGAGTCGTGACCGAGAAGTCCGAAACGGCGGAAGCGGGACAATAGAATCTCAAGGTGGCTCGCGCCGGAATTCAAACGCCGTAGAGAAAGCTATCCGGACGGCCATTGTCAGTTCCGCTCCGGACGGGCTGGCTCAAACCTCTGTACAGATAAGCGACGGCTGAAATAGAATTATCAGCAACGAGCGGGCGTCGTACAATGGCAGTATAGAAGCTTCCCAAGCTTCGGACGTGGGTTCGATTCCCATCGCCCGCTCCAGAAATTCCGGGTCCGACCCGGACTCACGGGTAACAGCTGGTCCGACCCGGAACATGGGTCAGTTCCCACAAAGATCCTGGTCAGCAAAGCTTCGTAGACGGCTAAATGATTGCTGTTTTAGGCTCTCCTGACGATAGAATCCCTTCCCGGAAGCAATTTGAAATCCTTGACCGATTCCGGCTATGTCTGGATTGGTCCAATACACGATGGGAGCACTCAGATGAAAACGATTCAAGGTCCGGGAATATTTCTTGCGCAGTTTGCTTCCGATGGCGCGCCTTTCAACACGTTTGATGCGATCTGCGCTTGGGCGGCAAAACTCGGGTACGCTGCCGTGCAGATTCCCTCGTGGGATGCGCGACTATTCGATTTGAAGCGTGCCGCGGAGAGTAAAACCTACTGCGACGAAATCGCCGCGATAGCTGCGCGGCACAAACTTGTCATTTCCGATCTGTCGACACATCTACAAGGCCAACTTGTCGCCTGCCATCCCGCCTACGATGCGATGTTTGAGGGATTCGCTCCGAAGAAAGTGCATTGTGACAGGAAGGCGCGGCAGGCATGGGCCGTCGAACAACTGAAATTCGCGGCGCGCGCTTCCGCGCACTTCGGCATGAAAGCGCACGTAACGTTTTCCGGTTCGCTGGCGTGGCCGTACATTTACCCGTGGCCGCAGCGCCCCGCCGGACTTATCGAGACCGCCTTCGACGAACTCGCCAGGCGATGGCTTCCCATTCTCAATGCTTTTGACGAAGCCGGAGTCGATCTCTGTTATGAAATTCATCCGGGAGAAGATCTTCACGACGGCGAGACTTTCGAAATGTTTTTGGATCGCGTCCGAAATCATCCGCGCTGCAATCTGCTTTATGATCCCAGCCATTTTGTCTTGCAGCAACTGGACTATCTTCAGTTCATCGATTTTTATCACTCCAGCATCAAGATGTTTCACGTGAAAGACGCGGAGTTCCGTCCATCGGGCAAGCAAGGCGTCTATGGCGGCTATCAGCCGTGGTTGCAGCGCGCGGGCCGTTTTCGTTCGCTGGGTGACGGCCAAGTGGATTTTCGAACTATATTCTCAAAGCTCACTCAGTATGATTTCCCCGGTTGGGCCATTCTTGAGTGGGAATGCTGCATCAAGAGCAGCGAGCAGGGAGCAGCCGAGGGCGCTCCGTTTATCCGCCGCCATATCATCGAAGCTGCGAAGACTTCCTTCGACGACTTCGCCAGTTCAGGTGCCGACCAGAAAGCGATTCGCGAAATTCTCGGTCTTTCTTGACGATCTAGGCTGGAAACTACCTCAATGGCTAGCTTTGGCCTCTACTTTCGCGGGTCTGAAGCGTTTACGTTATAATTCGATTGCAGGCCATGAGCAGCGACGCTTCACCATCTATCTCCTCCGGACTCGATTGGGCTCACCCGCTCGTCCGCGATTGGTTTGTCGCGCGCTTTGGAACTCCGACAGAGCCGCAACAAATGGGTTGGCCAAGCATTCTGGCCGGGAACACCACACTCATTTCCGCTCCTACAGGTTCCGGCAAAACGTTGGCCGCATTTCTGATCTGCATCGATCGCTTGGTCCGGAAAGCGCTCAGCGGGGAACTGGTCGACCGGACCGAAGTTCTTTATGTCTCGCCACTCAAGGCGCTCAGCAACGATATTCAGAAAAACCTGGAAATTCCTCTCGGTGAGATTTTGCAACTTGCTGGACAGCGCGGCATTCTTATGCCGGAAATTCGCACCGCCGTCCGTACAGGAGACACGCTCGCCAACGAACGCCGAGCCATGTTGGCGCATCCTCCGCATATTTTGGTCACCACTCCCGAATCCCTTTATATCCTCCTAACCGCAGCGAAAAGCCGCGAAGTTCTCCGAACGGTCGAAACTGTGATCGTGGACGAAATTCACGCTGTTGCCGACGATAAGCGTGGCGCCCATCTCGCGTTGTCACTCGAACGCCTCGACAACCTAGCAGGCAAGCCTCTAACTCGCATCGGTCTTTCCGCCACCCAAATGCCGATCGAACTCGTCGCTGATTTTCTGGGCGGCAGCGCTCGGCCCGCTCCGGCCATCGTGCAAGTAGGCCATCGGCGCGAACTCGACCTCGCCATCGAGGTTCCTGCAAGTGAACTTAGCGCCGTCGCGTCCAATGAAATGTGGGGCGAAATCTACGATCGCATCGCTGCGCTGGCCGCGCAACACCACTCCACGCTCATCTTCGTCAATACGCGCCGACTAGCTGAGCGCATGGCCCATCACCTCGGCGAACGCATGGGACAAGGCGCCGTCGCCACGCATCACGGCAGTCTCTCGCGCAAGCTGCGCCTTGTCGCCGAAAGAAAACTCAAAGCTGGAGAAATCCGCGCACTGGTGGCCACCGCCTCACTCGAACTGGGAATCGATATCGGCAGTGTCGATCTGGTTTGCCAGATTGGCTCACCTCGCTCTATTTCTGCCGGTTTGCAGCGTATTGGCCGCGCAGGCCACTGGCGCGGAGCGATACCAAAAGGCCGGATTTTTGCCACCACACGCGATGATTTGCTGGAATGCGCAGCACTCGTCCGCGCCATCGGCCAAGGCGATCTGGATCGTATTGCCATTCCCGAAGCTCCTCTCGACATTCTGGCCCAGCAAGTTGTCGCCATGTGTGCCGCTGAAGATTGGAAGGAAGAGGAACTCTTTCAATCCGTCCGGCGCGCTTCTCCGTATCGCAATCTTTCTCGCGAAGATTTCGAGACAATTGTCGAGATGCTTTCCGAAGGCATCGAGGGCGCGCGCGGACGTTATGCTGCCTACCTGCATCGCGACCGTGTCAACGGCATGCTGCGCGCGCGCCGAGGTGCCCGCCTCGCGGCCATTACCAGCGGCGGCGCCATTCCAGAAAATTCTCTCTACACCGTTGTCGCGCACCCCGAAGCCACCGTTGTCGGCACGGTTGATGAAGACTTCGCCGTCGAAAGTCTCGCGGGAGACATTATGTTGCTGGGCAACACCTCCTGGCGCATTCGTCGCGTGCAAGCCGGCAGCGTCTTGGTGGAAGATGCGCAAGGCGCGGCGCCTAACGTGCCGTTCTGGCGCGGCGAAGCGCCATCGCGGACGGATGAGCTCTCCGTGCACGTTGCGGAATTGCGCGAGAAAATTGGCGCGCTTGTGCCTCGTGTTTCTTCCGAGAACTCCAGCGCGCAGACTGCCACAAGCGTCGCTGCTGCCGTGAACTGGCTAAAACTCGAATGCGGCCTCGACGATGCAGGCGCCGAGCAGTCCGTCGAGTACATCGTTGCCGGTCGCGCTCTGCTGGGAGCCGTTCCCACGCAAACCACGGTAATCGCCGAACGCTTCTTCGACGAAAGCGGCGGTATGCAACTCGTCATCCACGCCCCGTTCGGCGGTCGCATCAACAAAGCCTGGGGCCTCGCCCTCCGCAAGCGCTTCTGCCGCTCTTTCAATTTCGAATTGCAGGCCGCTGCCACAGACAATGGTCTGAACATTTCTCTCAGCGAACAGCATAGTTTCCCGCTCGCTGACGTTTTTCATTTTCTCCATCCAAATTCATTGCGCTCTGTTCTCGAACAGGCGATCCTCACCTCGCCGCTTTTCACCACTCGCTGGCGCTGGGACGCCGGTCGCGCCCTCGCGCTGCTTCGTTTTCGAGGCGGCAAGAAAGTCCCGCCGCCGATCCAGCGAATGCGCGCCGATGATTTGCTCGCCGCCGTTTTTCCCGAAGCGCAAGCCTGTCAAGAAAACATTGAAGGCGACATCACCATCTCCAATCACCCGCTCATTCGCGAAGTGATGAAAGACGTCCTCACCGAAGCGATGGACATCGAAGGTCTTGAGCGTGTGCTCCTCGGCATCGCCGAAGGCCGCATCACCTGTCTCGCCGTGGATACTCCGCAACCGTCGCAATTTTCCCACGAAATTCTAAACGCGAACCCCTACGCCTATCTCGATGACGCCCCGCTGGAAGAGCGCCGCGCTCGCGCTGTAGAAATGCGTCGCATGCTGCCCGACGCCGTGCTCGGAGAAATTGGGCGCCTCGATCCTGCCGCCATCGCTGAAGTCTGCGATGACGCCTGGCCCGACGTTCGCGACGGAGAAGAACTCCACGACGCTCTGCTGACGTTGATCGCGCTGCCAGTCCGGCAGCAAACAGACGCGCCAGTCGCCAACCGCTCGCAGAGTAAGCTGCAGCAATCGCTTCCTGAATGGAATGAATATTTCGCCCAACTGGTTGAAAATCGCCGAGCATCCCGCGTCGAGGTCGGAAGCGAAACATACTGGGTCGCGGCCGAACGAGCTCACACTTTTGCTCAGATCTTCCCCTCGGCGCGATTCGATGCACAGTTGCCAGACGTTGAATCCGTAGTCGTCCCGCGAGAAGATGCACTCCTCTCTCTTGTAACCGGCTGGATCGGCCACTGCGGCCCAGTCACCGTGAACCAACTCGCGAGGCTTCTCGATCTTCCCGTTTCAGATATCGACAAGTCCTTCCTTCGCCTCGAATCTAGCGGCGTCATCCTCTGCGGCAAGTTCACTGATCCAGCCTCGCACGAAACCGAATGGTGCGAACGACGCTTGCTCGCCCGCATCCACAAACTCACACTCGGCCATCTCCGCAAACAAATCCAGTCCGTCGCGCCCGCCCAATTCATGAACTGGCTGCTTCGCTGGCAACACGTCGCTCCAAGAACGCAGCTTCTCGGTGAGCGCGGCACGCTCGAAGCGATTCGTCAGCTTCAAGGTTATGAAGCCCCAGCCAATTCCTGGGAACGCCAAATACTCAAGCGCCGCCTCGCCGATTATGATCCCGCGACATTGGATCAGCTCTGTTTGACGGGCGCGGTAGGATGGGGGCGCCTCTCTCCGCATCCTGCAACGCTGGAAGCCGTGTCCGACGCGAAACGCCGTGTCGTCCCCACAAGCGTTGCTCCCATCACTTTCTTCGTGCGCGAAGATGCCGAGTGGATGATCCCATGCCGCGAAACGGGTCAAGCCGAAGTCACCGGCCTAAGCGCCGATGCTGCTGCAATTCTTCAATTTTTGCGCCAGCGCGGGGCCTCGTTCTTCGCGGACATTGTGCGCGGCACAGGAAAACTGAAATCCGAAGTGGAATCCGCACTCTGGGAACTCGTAGCCGCCGGCCTGCTCACCGCCGACGGTTTCGATAATCTGCGTGCCCTGATCGACCCCAAACGCCGCTCGGGTCAGGGAATCGGCCGCGCTTCGCGCCCTCGTCACAGCGCAGGCCGTTGGTCGCTACTCTTCTCTGGCGAGGTCCAAGACCGCTCGCGCGCATTCGAATCCACGTGCTGGATGCTTCTGCGCCGTTACGGAATCGTTTTCCGCGAACTCCTCGCGCGCGAAACCAATCTTCCCAAATGGCGCGAGTTGCTCATCACGTTCCGTCGCCTCGAAGATCGCGGAGAAATTCGGGGCGGCCGGTTCGTGAGCGGCTTTCTCGGAGAACAATTTGCTCTCAGCATGGCGGTTGACTCATTGCGTGTTCAGCGCAATCAGCAGCCGAGCGGCGAACTCATCACGATTTCCGCCGCCGATCCATTGAATCTTGCTGGGATCATCGTTCCAGGTGAGCGCGTCGGCGCCAATTCCGGCAAGCTTGTTGCATTTCGCGATGGCGTCGCTGCGGAACCGCCTGAACACTCGACCGTTATTCCAATGCCCCTCGCCCGATGAGATATATCGCGCGTTTCATGGGCAATCCGCAGTGCAGAGGCTTAGTCCCTCGGATTCATCGCCGCTCCAGTTCCATCTCAGCAACAAAAAGAGTAAGAATACGGGTTGACTCGTGCTTCATCAGAAGGCACGATTCAATTGCTAAGACAATCCCTCCACTCCCTAGCCCGGGTTGGATTCAAATCCAATTTCTAGCTGGCGGCCGCCTATGGATAAGAAAGCGCTTCGAACATTTTCTCTCGTGTGTTTCAGTCTGCTTCCGGCGGTTTCTGCCGTTGCACAGTGTAAAGACCACCTCTGCCAGAACCTGCAGAACATTCTCTACGCCGCGGTCACCGATTTTCGGGAGTATCGAGCAAACAGAGCGGCTGCCCCCGACCTCTCAACCGAGGGAGCAAAGGTTCCGTGTCAAATGTCCACTTGGGCGAACAATGTGCCGATGTACATCTGCTTCGCTCAAATTCCCGATGCAAGCGCGGAAAGCTGGTACGCGAGCATGCTCGAGTCTCTGCGGATTCTCCAGCCAACATGGCATTTCAAAATTGACTCGCCGGTAGCCGATCATTTTGTAGATGCGGGACTTCCCGATTGTGAAGTGCCCGCCACCGAGGGACCGTACCTCGGCCATTGTCCGCTCCATCTGCAAATCACAAAACAAACCGATGGAACGGCGAAGGTCTATCTTTGGATGAGTTCGCTCTCATCGCCTTATCTGGTCAACCGGCCTCCCGGTCCTCCTGCTCCGAAAGCCGCGCCGGCTCCGATTGCCGGCGGTTGCGACGATTTGTGCCAGGGCCTCAAGAAGGCCTTCGAGGCCCGCACAAATTCCTTCGAAGATGTTCGTGCTGCCAAAGCAGGCGGGGGGGCGTCGGATGCCACAGTGAAACTTGCCGCGGCAGCGGAGTGCGCTATCAACGCGACATCAAGGGTCTCTCCCAACGAGCTCGGCGCGGAGTACGTTTGCTATTGGCCAGAGACTTCCGCATCCTCCGCCGACACGCGATTCCGCGATCTTGCTTCGCGCCTCCAAGTCCTGGCGCCCTCAAATTGGATAATCCGACAGGATGATCAATCGGAGGAACTCACGGGCGCCAAGGTCAAGGCATGGTGTGCCGTTGCTCCTGACAACAAACAGGAAGTATGCACCTATCTCTCGCGCGAATCGGTTGGCCTACACATCACAACGTGGAAATAGTCCAAATCTCCGAAGAAAACTGATGCTGGCCGCGGCCGGCAACTTTTTGCTCGCGGCCGGCATCAACGGTCCTACGCGGATTTTGCCAGCTTTCCCAGTTCACGCATCTTGTGGTCATCAACCTTCACCGCTGCGGTCGCCACGTTCTCTTCTAGGTGTTTCACGCGCGAGGTTCCCGGAATCGGCAGCATCGCCGGCGAACGCCACAACAACCACGCCAGCGCCAGCTGCGAAGTCGTAATCTTGAGCTCCTCCGCTGTGCGCGCAAATTTGCCGCCCGGAGCCGCCAATTCACCGGCTCTTAGCGGGAACCACGGAATGAATCCTATATTTTCGCGCTCGCAATATTCCAAAACGTCTTCGGCAGCGCGGTCTGCCAAGCTGTAGCGATTTTGGACGGAGACGATCGGAACGATCGTCCGAGCGTGTTTGATCTGAGGCACGCTTACTTCGCTAAGGCCGATGTGTTTGATTTTGCCTTGAGCCTGCAAATCCTTCAGCGTTCCGAGCTGATCTTCCGCTGGATATGCTGGATCGATCCGGTGCAGTTGATACAGATCAATTCGTTCTAATTTCAGCCGCCGCAAACTTCCTTCGCAAGCTTTGCGCAGATGCTCTGGTTTGCCATTCATCGTCCACTTATCTGGCCCCGTGCGGTCAAACCCCGCTTTCGTGGCAATCACCAATCCTGCCGTATAAGGGTGCAGCGCCTCGCCAATAAGCCGCTCACTGACTTCCGGCCCGTACGAATCCGCCGTGTCAATAAAATTAATTCCCAGCTCGACCGCTCGCCGCAGCACGCGTATCGCTTCGTCGTGGTCTTTCGGTTCACCCCAGACGCCTTTGCCTGTAATTCGCATAGCGCCAAATCCCAGCCGCCAAACCGGCAGATCCCCACCAAGCACAAATTCGCCGCTCTTCGCCGCCGGCAAATCCTTGCCAGATATTCCACCCCCGCGCGTTGCCATAGTTTTCTCGCTCATGGTTCTATCCTCCATAGCCATTTTCAGAATCGATCTCCCCTTCTTGGATGCGTGCTCGGTGAGAAAAGCCACGAGAATCCAGCTAACTTCGCGTTAGCTGCGCTTTCCAGCCTTTCTAAAAGCTTCCTTCTGGTCTCGTGCCCCGTGAAAAATGTGGAGGATGTCTATGCCGCGGCGGGTCTTGCGATAGTAGACGAGGTACTTTCCGGCGGGGAAGCACTTCACGCCGGCAGCGATGCGGAATACTGTCTTACCTGCATTCGGATGCTGCCCCAGCAGCCAGAAACGCTCAGTGATCCTGTCAATGACGCGATCCGCAACCTCCAGACTGGCCCGAACAGCCCAATAGTGGAAAATCTCGCCAAGATCGCGCTCGGCATCTGCTGAGACACGGTAACGCATTACTTGCCTGAGGATTGTCTGGCAAGCACCCTTCGTCCTCTAGCCTTTACTCCATCCGCAAGCTTCCTTAGACCTTCTCGGCCTTCGTACTCCGTGAATTTACCCGTCTCGATGCTCTCGATGCCGTCACGAACGCGGCGTCGAATGCTGTCGAGTTGCTCCTCGGTAAGATCGGTCAGAATGTCCGCGGCGCTCGGTTTTGCCAACCGCAATGCACGATCGTCCTCCTCCTCCATGCGCCGCAGCGCGTCGCGTACGACTTCACTCGCGTTGTTGTACCGACCGCTTTTGACCTTTTTGCGAACGTAACCAGCAAGCTGATCCGTGATTGAGACGTTCATCTGATCCATGGCATGCCCTCTTGGTCCGAGTCTTCTTATTTCAAACTTAGCCGCACAATCTTCTGATGTCAATCTTTGACATGCGCGGCCTTGCCGTCGAAGTTAAAGTACCTCGAGGGCGCGACAATATGCTTGGCCACATCCCGTGGCTTCGCCATGAAGACTGGAAGGACTTTCGAAGTAGGTTGTTCAATCACGACACAAGGCGGCGGCCCCAGCGATTCCCGCGTCTGCCCCATACTTCGCCAGAACTATCGGCATCTCCGCAAAGCGTTTATTCACGCACCAATCCTCCAACTGTTCTTGAATGCGCCCGAAAAATCCGCTCATCAGCTGAGCAAGTCCTCCACCAAAAATAAACACGTCGGGCTCGAGCAAGTCGATGATGTTGCCGGCCCAGATCGCCAGGAAGTCAGCAGTCTCTTGCAGCACCTCGGCGGCTAGCGGATCACCCAGGCGAAACGCTTCCGCTACGATCTCAGCGGTCAAGGCGTCCACATTGCCACCGGCCAGAGCGAGCATCTTCGATTCGGCCCCATGCAGATCAACAGGATGCGATCCCGCATGCCGCAATTTCGCGAGCTGTTCTTTAAAACGCCGAGCGATTGCCGGACCGGAGCATAGCGCTTCGATACAGCCGCGCTTCCCGCAGCCGCATTTCGGCCCGTTATAGTCAATCGTTACATGGCCGCCTTCCGCAGCGCTCCCAGTGCGCCCGTGATAGATGCTTCCATCAAGGACGATGCCGGTTCCAATGCCGGTACCTAACGTCGCGTAGAAGACGTTTCGGTAGCCGACGCCAGCGCCCCAAATGGCCTCGGCAAGCGCCGCCGCATTTCCGTCATTGTCCACGCGTGCGGTAAATCCGAAAACGCGGTGTATTTCCGCGGCCAACGGGAAATTGCGCCAGCAAGGGACGTTGGGTGGATTGAGGATCACTCCGGTCGCAGGGTCGAGCGGCCCCGGAGCGCAAATTCCAATTCCCGTCAAGCTTGACCGCGCTTCCGGCCGCGCCGCGAAAACCGCCTCGATGGCGGATTGCACCGCGGCAAATCCTTCGGCGGCGGTTCCGAGCGCGGGCATCGGCACACGCGTCTGAAAAAGAATTGTGCCTTGAGGGTCGACTAGGCCCGCCGCCACCTTCGTGCCGCCGATGTCTACTCCGAGGGCGTACCTAGAGGCACCGTTCATGGCGAGGTTTTGCGCTGACGTGCCGCATAAAATGAAACTTGATCTGCGTTCTCGGGCGAGGCGAGCCACGCTCTTACAAGAAGGCTTCGATCAATCATTACTCGATACCCAGTCGGTGTTGCATCTCTTCGAGCGTGTAGCCCTTGGTCTCGGGGTAGAAGAACATCACCACGAAGAATTGCAGCACCATCATCGCTCCGAAGAACACAAAGGGATATGCGCCCGAGGATTTTGCAAGCTGCGGGAATGTATAAGCAATGATGGCGTTCATGATCCAGTGCGAGGAACTTCCCACGCTTTGCCCCTTTGCGCGGACGCGGCTTGGAAACACTTCGCTGATGTACACCCAAATCACAGCACCTTGCGAAATGGCGAAGAAAGCGATGTAGACGATGAGGAACACGAGAAGGTAACTCTGGTGGCTATTCGTAAAGAACACCCAGGAAACGCCGAACAGGCACGCCGCTGTCCCGACCGACCCGATGAGAAGAAGAGTCTTGCGTCCTAGCTTGTCGATCAGCGACATCCCAAGCAGGGTCGCTGCCAGGTTCATCCCGCCGACGGCCACGGACTGCAAATCGCCCGACATTTTGCTGAAGCCCGCAGCTGCAAAAATGTCATTCAGATAATAGAGAATGGCGTTGATACCGGAAAGCTGATTGAACATGCCGATGGTAATCGCAAGAAAAAGAGGGACGCGGTACTTCCAGGTAAAAAGTGGCTCGGAAGTTTGCAATCGCTCGAGATGAATCGAATCAACGATTTCAGTCAGCTCGCCCTCAGGATTTTCCGCGCCCATCATTTCCAGGACGCCGCGCGCTTCGTCAACGCGCTTCTGCGTCACCAGCCAGCGCGAGCTTGGCGGAATCCGGAAAAGCAACACAAGAAAAAGTACAGCCGGAAGCGCGGCAATGCCAAGTTGCCAGCGCCATTCTGCCGCGCCGAGTCCTATTCGCCCGATGGTGTAATTGGAGAAATAAGCCAGCAGAATGCCGATAACAATATTTATCTGGAACGTGCCGACCAGCCGGCCGCGTGTTTTTGCCGGAGCCAGTTCCGCGATGTAGACCGGTCCGAGCACCGAGGACCCGCCGATGCCAAGGCCCCCGATAAATCGAGCCACAAGGAGAGCCTGCCAATTCCAAGCGAAAGCACAACCCAGTGCCGAAATCACATAAAGGACGGCTAGCATGCGCAGTGTTTCGCGGGCGCCCCACTTTTGACCAGGAATTCCCGCGGTCATCGCGCCGATCACCGTGCCAACGAGTGCCATGGCCACTGTGATGCCCAAAGCTTGCGGCGACAATCCATACGCAATCGTCAGCGAATGCGTAGTGCCGGAAATGACGACGGTATCGAAGCCGAAAAGCAGCCCGCCCAGTGCACCGACGGCGGTGGCTTTAGCAAGATTGGCGTTCATAGCCGCCGGCTCGAAAAGGGAAGTGTCATGCGTGTTGCTCCCAAGAATATCCCGCTATGGCAGTGCGTAGAACACGCTCATCGTGCGATAAAAATTCCACACATCCACTTTGGAGGACATTTCAAAAGGAGAGTGCATCGACAGCAACGGCACGCCGAAATCAATCACTTCCATGTCCTCGCGGGACATGAATCCGCCAATGGTTCCGCCACCGCCGACGTCCACCTTATACGTGTGGGTCTGCCACGGGATGCCGTTGCGGTCCAGGAGGCCGCGGATCCTGGCCGTAAATTCGGAAGGAGGATCGAAGCCTTCTCCATAGAGCTTGATAGTCACGCCGTAGCCGAGACGCGCCGCATTTGTAGCTTCCGAGCTGCCGGGGAAAATGGGGTTCAGGCTGTCATTGGCGTCGGCGGAGATTACCAGCGAATTGTGCAAAGCGCGTCGCAAATCCAGATCGTTGTACGCCGAGCCGCGCTGAGCACCGATGAGCCTTGCAATCGTCGAGTTCAGAAACTCTGATCCTGCTCCGGTGTTGTTCACGGAGCCGACCTCCTCAAAATTGGACAGATAAGCGAGAGCTGTGAATTTCGGCGTGCTTTTGAGATCGATGATCGCGCGCGCGGCGCAATAGGAAGAAACGCGGTCGTCCTGCCCATAGGAGCCGATCAAACCGCGGTCAAAACCCACGTCCGCCGGATGCGACGCCGGAACCAGGGATAGCTCCGAGCTTACGAGATCCTCCTCTTTGATCTTGTAGGTGGACGTCAAAAGCTGAGTGATTTCCACCGCGACGGATTCTTTTTCTCCAGGGATGCTGCCGATAACGGGATCGAGTTCTTCGCCTTGCAGCACATTGGTGTACGTGCGCGTGCGCATATCCGTGTCCGAGTGCGGCGCGGCATCAGGAATTACGAATACAGGTTCGCCGGGATTTAGGCCGATAGACACATCGATGGTTCGTCCATCGCTTGTGTCGATACGGCCGACCAGCGCGAGCGGAATATTCGACCACTGATATTTTTTGATCCCACCATAATATTTCGTTTTGAAAAGCGCGAAGCCGCCGGCGGGATAAATCGGGCGCCCCTTCAATTCGATATGCGGGCTGTCCTGATGCGTGCCGACGACGCGCGAGCCATCCACGATCGGATCGGTGCCAATCACGGCGAGGATCAGGCTGCGGTCGCGATTCGGAATGATCAGCCGCGCGCCTGGCTTCACTTGATCGGGTTTGTTGAATTCGGCAAAGCCCGCCGCGCGAGCGCGGCGAATCACCTCGCGCGTGGAGCCCAGCGCCGATCTGGCGATGTTCAGATAATTCTTGTAGTCCTCGGACAAATCCTGCACCTGCGTATGGTCCGTGGGCGTGAGCAAAAGCCAGGAAGATTTTTTCTTCCCCCAGGCGTCGCCTTCATCCTGGGCGGAAAGTTTTGGGCAAAGGCTCGCGCCGAGAGCGATCAAAATCACCAAATGAAAAAACCGCCGCTGCCAAATCTTCATCCTACTTTCTCCTCATCTTGCGCCGTCCACCGGCGAAGTTTCGAAACCTCCAACATCCAGGGAAACAGGATGGTACCTCAAAATCGGCGGACGGAGTGCCGCGGAGCAGATTTGGGAAGTCATCCGCGTTTCGGTATGATTTCAGACCGTGAACATTGTTCTGAGCGATGTTGAGGCGCGCGTGCTGGGCTGTTTGGTGGAGAAAGAAATCACCACGCCGGAATACTACCCGCTTTCGTTGAATGCGCTGGTGAATGCATGCAACCAGAAATCCAATCGCGATCCGCTGGTGCATCTCGAGGAAGACGCGGTGCGGCAAGCTCTGCGCGGATTGGGCGAGCAAATGCTTGCCAGGTCTGCGAGCGGGGACAGCCGGGTGTCGAAATACGAGCACCGTCTGGCGGACGCGTTCAATTTTACGCGGCCTGAGACGGCCATCGTGTGCGAACTGTTATTGCGCGGGCCGCAGACGCCCGGAGAATTGCGGAGCCGCGCGGATCGTATGCATCCATTTGAAGATTTGAGCGTGGTGCAGTCAACGCTGAGGCATTTGATGGAGCGCGAGCCACCACTCGTAAAATTGTTACCGCGGCAGGCAGGCAACAAAGAGGCGCGGTATGTGCATCTATTGTCGGGTGACGTAGAGGTGCGCGAGTCGCAGCCAGTAAGGGAAGCGGTAGTTTCCAGCAGTGCAGCGGAAAACACGCGGATAAGCGAGCTAGAAAATGAAATTGCTGGCTTGAAAAAAGAGGTTGCGGATTTGAAGAGCCAGTTTGCGGAGTTTCGAAAGCAATTTGAGTAGCCGGGCTGCGCAACTTGAGTGACCTTGGAAAGCAACTTGGAAGAGTTTTATTTTTTCGGGAAGGGTTGACAGGGGGCCATCGGAGTTCATAACATGAGGCTTCACAAGTGAAGATTTGAGACTTCTTGGGGCGGTTCGAAACGTTTTGTATCTCGCGGCAAGAAACAAAAATACATGATCACAGTTAAAGAGCTTACGAAGAGGTACGCGCGCAACACGGCTGTCGACCACATCTCCTTTGAGATCCAAAAAGGCCAGATTGTCGGCTTTTTGGGGCCCAACGGAGCCGGCAAAACCACCACCATGCGGATGCTAACATGTTTTATGCCGCCTACAGCGGGCTCGGCCAGCGTGGCCGGGTTCGACGTGCTCGAAGAGCCCATGGAAGTGAAAAAGCGCATCGGGTATTTGCCGGAAACGCCGCCGCTTTATCCGGAAATGCGGACCGGAGAATATCTGGAGTTTGTTGGCAGACTAAAAGGGCTGTCGGGAACGGAGCTGAGCAAGCGAGTGGACTATGTTTGCGAGCGCTGCTCCGTTGCCGACGTGCGCGAGAAGCTGATCAGCAAGCTTTCCAAGGGTTACCGTCAGCGCATCGGTTTGGCCCAGGCCATCATCCATAATCCCGACGTATTGATATTGGACGAGCCCACAGCCGGTCTCGATCCCAAACAAATTAACGAAACCAGGGATTTGATCAAGAGCCTGGCCGGCGACCACACCATCATTTTGAGCACGCACATTTTGCCGGAAGTCGAGCAGACCTGCGAACAAGTGATCATCATCGGCAAGGGCAAATTGCTCGCGACCGATTCCGTCAGCAATCTGCAAAAGCGCGCGAGCGGCGCGGAATCCGTGATTGTGGAAGTGGCCGGCCGCAGCGGGGAGCTCGATACGGCGGCGGTGCAAACCCGCCTGGAAATGGTTTCCGGCGTCAGCAAGGTGCTCTTCAAGGAAAAGCGGCAGACGCGGAACGTGTTCGAGGTGGAGAGCGGGCGCGGTAGCTTGGTCCGCGGAGACCTGGCGCGCGCCATCGTAGAGGCGGGTTGGGACCTGAATGAGCTGAGGCCCTCGGCGCTGAGCCTCGAGGAAGTTTTCTTGCAGCTCACCGGCGACCATGCAGCTGCACCCACAGAAGGCGCTTCGGTAAAGGGGGCGAGCAAGTGAGAAACGTCTTAACCATCTGGCGAAAAGAACTGCGCAGCTACTTTGTTTCTCCGGTTGCCTATCTGTTGCTGACGATGTTCGCGCTTATTTTTGGATTTTTTTTCTGGACCATCGTGAGCTACTTCGCGAAAGAGGGCGTGGAATCGCAGGTGCGCGGCGAGATGTTTCCGATGAACTTGAATGAACGTGTCATTCGCCCGCTGCTCGCCAATGCCGGAGTCGTCGGGCTGTTCATGATCCCATTAATCACCATGCGTTTGTTCGCGGAAGAGAAACGCACCGGGACGATTGAATTGCTTGTGACGTCGCCCATCCGTGATGGCGAACTGATCTTGGGTAAATGGCTGGCGGCGCTGACGCTTTACGGCGGCCTCTTGCTGCTTACGGCGCTAAACTTTATTTTTCTTTTTAAGTACGGAAATCCAGACTGGAAGCCGCTAGCGATCGGTTATCTGGGATTGCTGCTCCAGGCCGGAGCGATGCTGGCGATTGGAATGTTTATTTCCACGCTGACGAAAAACCAAATCATCGCGGGCGCTGCAACGTTTGGAATTTGCCTGCTGCTCTGGGTGCTGGGATGGGCGGGTGGATTTGAAACGGCGACCTGGGCGCAGGTCCTGTCCTACATTTCGGTCACGACCCATACCGAGTCTTTCTCGAAAGGCGTACTGGACTCAAAGGATGCGGTGTACTTCGTGTCGCTAACGTTCGTGGGAATTTTCTTTACAGCTCGGTCGCTCGAGTCGTTGCGGTGGAGGTCGTAGGTGAATACCGAGCTGCTAAAAGCGCGACAAACGAGATACGCGGCTTACGCGACGTTGTACATTCTTGTGATGTTGGCGGTTGTGACCGTGGCCAACGTTCTGGCGAAGCGTTACGATAAGTCTTACGACGCAACGTCGAACAAACGCTACAGCCTTTCCGATCAAACCGTCAAGATTGTAAAAGGCCTCAAGCAGGACGCGACCATCACTTATTTTGGTCAGGTCTCTAGTTTCCAGGAAGCGAGAGACAAGCTGGAGATGTACGGGAAGCTCTCGCCCAAAGTTCACGTTGAGTACGTGGATCCAGATAAGAACCCGCAAGCGGCGCGGCAAGCTGGAATCAAGAATTATGGGACCACCCTCGTCCGGATCGGCACGCGCACAAACGAAGCCAAAAGCCTCAGCGAAGAGGATGTTTCCGGCGCGATCATTCGCGATCTGAAAAATACCAGCCGCACGGTTTGCTTCGTAACGGGCAGCGGCGAGCACAGGATCGAAGACAGCGAGCGCTCCGGATACTCGCGATTCAAGGACTTGCTTGCCAAAGACAGCTACGAAACCAAGGCGATCAGCCTTCTCGAAAAACCCGAAATTCCTGGCGATTGCACGGTAGTCGTGGTGGGTGGTCCTACAGCTGATTATCAGCAACCGGAAGTCGACGCCATCAAGAATTATCTGGAGGCTGGCGGTCGCGCGCTGATTCTACTCGATCCGCCGCTCAAATTCGGGCGGCCGGTGGTCGCGGATAATGATGCGTTCAGCGCGGTTCTCAGCGATTGGGGAGTCACACCCGAAAAAGACGTGATCCTCGATCCCGTTGGACAGGCGGTCGGACTTGGGCCGCAGGTGGTTTTGGTCACGTCTTACGACCCGCACGCGATTGTCAACGACATGAAGGGTACGGCGACGGCTTTTCCGCTTTCCAGGTCTCTCGTAATAAAAAATGGCGCCAAAACGACGGTGGAAAAGCTTTTTAGCAGTTCAAAGTCGAGCGTGGCCTCCACGAAGCTCGATTCGCCGGAGATTGATCCGCGCGATCCAAAAAACAAACTAGGCCCGATGATCATAGCAGCGGCCGGAAACTATCAAACCGGCAAGGAAAATTCTCAGGGGCGGTTCGTGGTAATTGGCAGCTCCTATTGGGCGACAAATTCCTTCGTGACGCAAATCGGCAATCCCGATTTTGCAGTCAACACGATCAACTGGCTCGCTTCTGATGAAGACTTGATCTCTATTCGCCCTAAAGACAATGACGACCGGCGAATTAACCTGACGGAGTCTCAGCAAAAGTGGATGATCATCACCAGCCAGTTTTTGCTTCCGTTGCTGGTGATCGTTGCCGGAATTACGGTCTGGTGGCGGAGACGGTAGAGCCTCTCCGGACGCGCAAAGAGCACTTCATAAAATGCCGGGGCAATTCCGATGAAAATAAATAGTTTGTTGGTTGCGGCCATTGTTTTGGCGGCGCTCTCTGGAACTCTCTATTGGACGAGTCGCCGAAAGCCCGTTGAGCCCACGATCAAAGTTACCGCGGACGTGGCGCCGAAAATTCTTACGCTTGCCGAAGCGGATATCACGAGAGTCGATATCAAAAAGAAAGACGGAGACGAAGTAGTGCTTGCGAAAGACGCAGCGGGGAAGTGGCAGATTGTGGCCGCGAAGCCGATGAGGGCGGACCAGAATCAAGTATCTAGCGTGCTTGCCACGTTGTCTTCACTGAACTCGGAGCGCTTGATCGAGGAGAAGGCCGGCGATTTGTCGGCGTACGGACTGGCGCAGCCATCGATCGTGGTGGATGTAACGGAAAAAGACAACAAGGCGCAGAAATTGCTAATTGGCGACGTCACCCCGACGGGGAGTGCGGTGTACGTCGCACTCGCGGGCGACCCTCGCGTATTTACGCTGGCGAACTACAGCAAGACCAGCTTGGACAAAAGTGCGAAGGATTTGCGGGACAAGCGGTTGCTGCTGTTCGAGCAAGACAAACTTAGCCGCGTGGAACTGACCGCCAAGAAGCAGGACATCGAATTTGGACGGAACAAAGACCAATGGCAAATTGTGAAGCCGAAACCGTTTCGTGCCGATGATTCAAAAGTGGAAGAGCTGATCCAGAAACTCGGTGACGCGAAGATGGATTTGAGCGCGTCCGACGATGACCAGAAGAAAGCGGCAGCAGCGTTTGCTTCTGGGACGCCGGTCGCGACCGCGAAAGTGACCGATACGTCCGGAACGGAAGAGTTGCAGGTCCGCAAGAATAAAGAAGACTACTACGCGAGGTCGACTGCGGTGGAAGGCACGTACAAAGTAGGAAGCGATCTGGGAACCGCGCTCGACAAGACAGTCGATGATTTTCGCAACAAAAAACTGTTCGATTTGGGATTTACTGATCCCGACAAAATCGAGTTCCACGATGGGACTAAAATTTATTTTTTGACCAAAGGTGGATCGGATTGGTTTTCGGCGGACGGGAAGAAGCTGGACGCAATTGGCGCGCAAGGGCTCGTGGAGAAGGTCCGCGACCTCGCTGCCAGCAAATTTGTGGATGCCGGATTTGGCACGTCTGGACTTGAAGTGACGGCGACATCCAACGGCGGAAAGACCATTGAAAAGGTATCGATCTCGAAAGATGGCGATCACTACGTCGCAAAACGCGAGGGCGAACCCGCTCTATATCAACTCGATCCGGTCGTCATCAGCGGCCTGCAGGTAGCAGCGCAGGATTTAAAGCCAGCGGCTGAGCCCAAGCTTGAAGCCCCGAAGAAAAAGTAACGCTACAAGTTCCTCGCGATTTTGTTCCTGTTCAGGCGCATGACGCGATCGAGCGCCAATTTCTCATCGGTTCCCAGGTGGCGAACCGCGCCTTTAGCCAGATCGCCCAATGCGAGCGTTCCGGTCGCTACCCGAATCAGCCGCAGCACCTCAATACCCAAAGCCTCCAGCATCCGCCGAATGTGCCGGTTCTTTCCTTCGTCGAGAATAATTTCCAGCCACGAATTCCGCACCCCTTGACGAACCAGCGAAGCATTCTTCACCCGAAGTGTCTCTCCTTCTTTCGTGCGAATCCCATTCTTAAGCGATTCAATCAGCGCTCCATCGGCAATTGTTCCAATTTGCACGTGGTACGTCTTGTCCAAATGCGTTTCTGGCGCGGTGACGCGAGCACCCCACTCCGAGTCGTTGGTGAGCAGTAGCAATCCCTCGCTGGCTTTGTCGAGACGTCCAACAGGAGCGACCCAAGGATGCTCCGCGCCCAGAAGGGCATAGACGGTGTCGCGGCCTTTCTCATCAGACGCGGTGGTGACGATGCCGCGAGGCTTGTTGAGTACGAGATAAATCTTAGTGGTGGCTTTGAGTTGTTGTCCGTCGACTTCGATGCGGTCCTTGCCCAGTCGGACGGGCGTTTCCGGATCTTGGCGCACCACTCCATTCAAGCTAACTTTCCCCGCGCGAATGAGTTCTGCGGCTTGTCCTCGGGAACAAATGCCAAGCTTGGAAAGCGCTCTCGCCAGGCCCGTTTTTGTTGGTGCGAGATTGTGCAATCGCGGATTCATCGGGGTGCGCAACTATTGTTGAGGGTTTATTGACGCGACTGGTGTGGCTGAAGCGGGCGCGGGCGGATCGTGCTTGACCGCTCCATATCGGGACGCCAGCCACGCGCGGACTTCGTCGGGATTGTAATGGAACGGGCCCATGCCGCCGCGGTACGCGATGCGGCCGGATTCGTCGATGATGTAGAAGCGTTCGGGCCAGGCGGAGTAGGCGTCGTTGGCGGCGTTGTTGATGTCGTCGATGCCGAACGCGATGGGGTAATGGA
>Ga0210405_10001851_pt1 | contig 22928 bp, 20 predicted proteins | sample IncBWH11MmetaG_FD_155492 | JGI IMG/M metagenome (GOLD analysis project Ga0210405, IMG submission 155492) | Forest soil microbial communities from Barre Woods Harvard Forest LTER site, Petersham, Massachusetts, United States - Inc-BW-H-11-M | ecosystem: Environmental > Terrestrial > Soil >... | reverse complement strand
CGATATGGATCGAGCGGTTCTCCCACAATTCGCGCCGCACCGACCAGTACAGCGGCCGGGTCGCCGCCATGGCCGCGGGCGCGACGGCCTGCGGCTCGGCGCCCGAGCCGGGCACAGCGTCGGCTTGAGTGTTCACAGGCCCGCTCCTTGCTGGCCTGCCGGGTTGCTCATCACCGCAACGAACAGGTCGGCGATGCTGGCCGTTCGCACCTCGCCCAGGTTGTCGAGCAGGCGGCGGTCGACCTGGTCGAACAGCAGGATGCTGCGACCGAAAACCTGGCGCTCCTGGATCGGCTTGAGCGCCCGTGCTGCCGCGATCCGGTCGGGATGCACCATCACTTCCAGGTAGCGCGACTCGAACTCTTCCATGCTGCGGTTGAGCACGATGCGCCCGCGGTCGATGAACATCACGTCGGTGAGGACGTGCTGGATCTCCTCGACCTGATGCGTCGTCACGACGATGGTGCGGCCGCGGTCGAAGTAGTCGTTCAGCAGCGAGTCGTAGAACTGCTTGCGGTACAGGATGTCCAGGCCAAGCGTCGGCTCGTCCAGCACCAGCAACCTGGCGTCGATGGCCATCACCAGGGCGAGGTGCAGCTGGGCCACCATGCCCTTGGACAATTCCCTGATCTTGCTGGCGCGCCGGATGGCGGTCTTCGTCAGCAGGCTTTCCGCCTTGGCACGATCGAAGCGCGGATGCACGCCGGCCAGGTAGTCGAGCGCCTGCGAAACGCGCAGCCAGCGCGGCAGCACCGCGACATCGGCAATGAAGCACACATCGCGCATCAGCTGATCGCGCTCACTCCAGGGATCGCGTCCGAGCACCTTCAGCTCGCCCTGATAGGGGGTCAGGCCGAGCATCGCGTTAAGGGCCGTGCTCTTGCCGGCGCCGTTGGGGCCGATCAGCCCGAGGATGCGACCTTCTTCGACACGCAGGTCGATGCCGTCCAGCGCGATCGTCGTGCCGAAGGTTTTGCGCAGGCCGCGGGCTTCTATCACGGTCATGGCTTTTGCTCCTCCCCTGCGCCGTTGTGCGAGGCGTCGGCCGCGGCTGCCGCCAGCAGTTGTTCCGGCGTCAGGCCGAGCCGTTGGATCGTCGCGTGGACCCGGGGCCACTCTGCCGCCAGAAACTTCTCGCGTTCGCCCTGCAGCAGAAGGTCGCGCGCGCCGGCATTGATGAACATGCCGCGACCTCGCTTCTTCTCGACGAGCCGCTCGTCGACCAGTTGCTGATAGCCCTTCAGGACGGTGAGCGGATTGACCCGATACTCGGCCGCGACATTGCGCACGGACGGCAGCGGGTCGCCTTCTTTGAGCACGCCGTCGAGAATCATCGCAACGACGCGGTCCCGAAGCTGGCGGTAGATCGGCTGACCGTCGTTCCACTCGCGATCCGTCATGCAGTCCAGCTGACGATTGCTGATGTAGTTAACTATAACACCATATCAAACGCAAGTTCCCTTCAGCCGTGAGTCTGGCGCGGCCATGGTCCGCCTCTGGTTTCGACGGGAGCGTCTTTCTGCATTCGCTGGTCAGAACCAGGCGAACGAGGTATAGGACGCCGAGCAGGGCTATAGCGCCCCTGGCCGCGACCAGACTCAGCGCCCCAATAACCGGTTAGATTTGCACCAACTTAGTCTGCATTAAGATCTAGTTTTACACGCCGTTTACATTTTCTTACGTTTTTGCGTGAGGTGGGTTTGGACGAACGCCTTGGTGCATCGCTGGGAGGGCCTCGCACTGTGCGCGAGATAGGTGGATCTGAAGCGCTGACCGATCCGGTCTGCGGGAAGTCGGTCGATGCGCACTCACCGCATCGCATCGTTCATGGCGGATCGCTGTTCTGCTTCTGCAGCGGCCGCTGTCGGGACGTGTTCAGCGCCGATCCCGAACACTTTGCGGCCATCGCTCAGGCGGAAGCCGCACGCAAGGCCTCCAGTGCGGCGCGCTCCGACCGCGAGGCCGCTCCTGCCCCGGTTCAACCCGCCGCCCCTGCGTTCGAACCGGCGCCGCCTCTTGCGGCGAGCCCGCCGCCGTCTGAACCGATCATCGATGACTGGGAGCCGACCCCCCGTACAGAGACGATCCTGAGGCTTCCTGTCAGTCAGCCTCACGCAAGCGTGGCACCGGGGCCGCCGCCTGAAGCCGGCTGGCGCGACCGCCTGGTGGCCCTTCTGCCCGGACGCGAACAGCGCTTCGTCCGGCGCGTCAGCCGCGAGCTGCTGGACCTGTACCGGAGCGTGTCGGCCGCGGATGCGAGGTTGCGGGGACGCGATCTGTACCGGCAGGTCGTCATTGCACGCAAGCACGCCAACCCAAAGTCGGCCGACAGGCTGCTCGACCAGGCCGAGGAAAGCTATGCGATGTGGCCGGCCCCTCGCGCGCTGACGTTCTGCGACGTGGTGCACTTCATCGCGGTGTCGGAATTTCTCGCCTCCCATGGCGACACGCCCTGGTTACACGAGAACGTCCGGCGCGAGGTCGAGTCGCTGATTCCGCGCGATCTGTGATCCAGCGCGCCGGCAGCGCCCGTCGCACTCCTCTATCCGTTCTTCACACGACGAACAACACGTTCGCGGTGCTGGCCTTGACGCTTCTTAAGTAACGCGGCCGATGTGGGCGGCGGCTCTGCCCCTGGCCGTGCCTCGGCGTCGTGGGGGGCTGCCCCCGGCGCTTTATGGTGACTTTCCGCACTTTCTAAGATTGTCCGCTTAACGCACAGTACTACCCGTGTCTGCTAATCCGTCCGGATGGTTTCCGAGGTCGGAGGCAGGCGGGGAGCCGCAAGTGGTGTACGTCATTGTGTTTGCTGGAATCTGGTCCGCCGTGGGCGCGTTGGTCTTTTTCGTGCGCGCGAACCTGAGCGTGACCCAGCGAGTGAGGCTGACGATCGCAACATCGGTCGTGTTCGGAATCGTCGGGTGGGTCGACGTTTCCAGCATCTACCACACCGTCCGGCCGGGTGCAGCCGTGGTTGCGAAGGCATTCGACGGGGCCAAGGCGCACTCGCAATAGAGCAAAGAAGCGCCAGGTAGCCCGCTCGCTGCCGGAAGCCTCGCGCGGATTCGTTTCGCCGCGGTCTGCCACAATCGTGGCACCCGCTCGCCAGGGACGATCCATGAAACGGCAAGCCCGCCTGGAAGATTTTCCTTTGCGCTCGTTCGACAAGCTGCGCTACAGCGACACCGACCGGCAGGGACATGTCAACAATGCGGTGTTCGCAACGCTGCTGGAAACCGGACGCGTCGAGATGGCCTACGGCGGCGCCAGTCCCCTGATGGATGCTGGCTGCGAGTTCGTGATCGCGCGCCTGGAGCTCGACTTCATCGGCGAAATCGCCTGGCCCGGACGCATCGATATCGGCACGCGCGTCAAATCGATCGGGCGAAGCTCGCTCACGGTCGAGCAGGCGCTGTTCCAAAGCGATCGGCTGGTCGCGTGGGCCGACAGCGTGCTGGTGCAGCTCGAGCAGGCCACTCGCAAGTCGCGGCCACTGTCCGGAGAGGCGATTTCGAAGCTCAAGCCGCTGCTGGCGGCCACCGCCCGTGTGGCCGAAGGGCCCACTGCAGCCCGTGCCGGCACGGCCCTGTCGATCCGCAAGGCGACGCCCGATGACCGCGGCGCGCTCGAGGCCCTGATCGCTCATTCGGCGCGCGCCTTGACGCTGGGCGCGTACACGCCGCGTCAGGTCGAAACCGGGTTGCGGGCGGCCTTCGGGGTCGATACGCAGCTGATCCGGGACGGCACTTTCCTGGTCGCCGAGGCCAACGGCCGCATCGTCGGATGCGGCGGCTGGAGCCGGCGCCGCACGCTGTTCGGCGGCGATGCGCACGCGCATCGCGACGCGGCCGAGCTGGATCCGCAGCGGGACGCGGCCAAGATCCGGGCGTTTTTCATCGATCCGGCCCATGCCCGCCAAGGCATCGGGCGAGCGCTGCTCGAGCGCTGCGAAGCCGAAGCGCGCGCGGCGGGCTTCTCGCGCCTCGAGCTGATGGCGATGCTGTCGGGCGTCGATTTTTACCGCGTGCACGGGTACAGCGCGGGCCCTCCCGTTCAATACGAGCTGGAACCCGGCCTGACCATCGAGTTCCTGCCGATGAGCAAGGTGATCGGCTGATCTTCTGAACCGTTTCACCACCCCATTGAGCGGCAAGTGGGACATCCGCTCCCATTTCGTTCGATCACCGGCCGGCGTTCTGATACAATTGACTTCAGCGGCAATGGACCAGCGCCTGTTGTTCTAGCGATAGCAGGCCATGCCGCAGTCAATCCTGACTCGCTTTACCCACATCGTTCGTCTGCAATCTGCTGGTCGATGAACGCCCCGCTTCCAATTTGGAAGCGCCGGCAGGCTAACCCTGGAAAGTTTTCAAAATGTCATTTGCAAGCCTCGGCTTGTCCGATGCGCTGTTGCGCGCGGTCGCCGACGCCGGCTACTCACAGCCGACGCCCATTCAACTGCAAGCCATTCCCGCGGTGCTCGCCGGCGGCGACCTGCTCGCCGGCGCACAAACAGGCACCGGCAAGACGGCCGGCTTCGTGCTGCCGATCCTGCAGCGGCTGTCCACCACGCCGCGCGCACCCGGCCGTGCGCCGATCCGCGTGCTGATCATGACGCCCACGCGCGAGCTGGCGTCCCAGGTCGAAGAAAGTGTTCGCACCTACGGCAAGCACCTGAAATTCACCTCCACCACCGTGTTCGGCGGCGTCGGTATCCAGCCGCAGGTGACGGCCCTGCGGCGCGGGGTCGACATCCTGGTGGCCACGCCGGGCCGGCTGCTCGATCATCACCGCAGCCGCACGGTCGACCTGTCCGGCGTCGAAGTTCTGGTGCTGGACGAGGCCGATCGAATGCTCGACATGGGCTTCATCCCGGACATCAAGCGCATCCTGGCCATACTGCCCAAGAAGCGGCAGAACCTGCTGTTCTCGGCGACGTTCTCCGACGAGATCCGCGACCTGGCGGGCGGCCTGCTGCACTCGCCGGTCCAGATCCAGGCCACGCCGCGCAACTCGACCGTCGAGGCGGTCAAGCAGACCGTGCACCCGGTCGACTCCAAGCGCAAGGCCGAGCTGCTGATTCACCTGATCAAGGAGCATCAGTGGTTCCAGGTGCTGGTGTTCACTCGCACCAAGCACGGCGCCAACCGGCTGGCCGGCCAGCTTGAAAAGGGCGGCATCACCGCGCTGGCGATCCACGGCAACAAGAGCCAGGGTGCCCGCACCCGGGCCCTGTCCGAGTTCAAGAGCGCCAAGCTGCAAGCGCTGGTCGCCACCGACATCGCGGCGCGCGGCCTGGACATCGAGCTGCTGCCGCACGTGGTGAACTTCGACATTCCCCACGTGCCGGAGGACTACGTGCACCGGATCGGACGCACCGGTCGCGCCGGCGCGACCGGCGAGGCGATCTCGCTGGTGAGCGCGGAGGAGATGAGCAACCTGCGCGACATCGAGCGGCTGATCAAGCGCTCGATTCCCCGCGCGGTGGTGCCCGGCTTCGAGGCCGGATCGCGCAGTCGCATCGAGCCGGACACCGATGCGCAGCCCGCGCGCCCCCCTCGCCCGGCGCGATCAGCGCCGCCGTCGCGGCCACGCGCTGCTGCACCGCGCGCGCACGCGGAGCGCCCTCGCTCGCCCGCCAACGCGGGTCAACGTCCTGCGGGCAGGAACGGCGGCAACGCCGCACGCCCGGCCAACGCCGCGCGGCCCGCGTCCAAGCCGTGGTCCGAACGCCCGGCCCGACCGGGCGGCGCACCCGCAAGCCGGTCGAACCCGGGGCGCGGGCGCGCGGAGGCCGCCGACCCGCTGGTGCGAGCGCACCTTCCGCCCGGCTTCAGGATGGCGCCGGGCGCGCGCCGCGGCCGTGGAGTTGCGTGATGGCTTGAACGCTTCACCCGTTCAGACGAGCGCCGGGATGCCCGGCGCTTTTTTTTGGGCCTGTCCAGCGGCGCGGCGCGCCACTGTTACAAAGGGAAGCACTCGGTCGGGCACTTGCGTCATCGCGCTCTCTTTTCGCGCGTTCAAATCGATGGGCCGCGCGCTATACCGTTCGCTGTCGGGCCGGACCCACGCCATCATCAGAACGTTGCAAGCTTTCGAGAGGGGTTCATGAAGAAGCTGTCGATCGCCTTGGCGCTGCTCGTTGCCGGATGCGTCGTCTATCAGCCGGTGCCAACGTACAGACTCCCGCCGCCTCCCGCGCAGCCTGATCCGAGCGCGTACGCGCCGCCGCCGGCCGCTTACCCGCCGCCTGCGCCACCGAGCGAGCCCGCAGAGATCGCGTACGAGCCAGCGCCCCCACAGCCGGTGGTCAGCGTGTATGTGGAGCCACCGATCGAACAGCCCCCGCCGGTCGCCTGTCCATGGGCTCCACCGCCGATGCTGGTGGAAGAGCCTCCGCCGACTCCGTTGTACGGGGCCGTTTGGATCGGCGGCTTCTGGGTCTGGCATGGAATGTGGGTGTGGGACCACGGCCGCTGGGCCGAGCCGCCCCGCCCCACCTATCGCTGGGTGCCGCCCTACTACGAGCATCGCAACCGCGTGGTGATCTTCATCACCGGGCACTGGGCTTCGATCGGCGTCGAATTCGTGCCGCCGCCGCGCGATCGCTATTTCGAAGTGGAGCGCCCGCTGCCTGGCGTGGTGGCGGGACCGCCTCCGATCGGGCCCGACGGCGTGTTCGTGCCGCCCCCTCCCGGCTCGCGCCCCGGCATCATCGTACCGGCGCCGATCGGCACGGCGCCAGCCGTGGTCATCAGTGCGCCGCCGGTCGTCAACGTCGGCATGCGGATCACCAACAACGCGAACAGCAACAACACGACCACCATCAACAACGTCACCAATGTCACCAACGTGACGAACGTGACCAACATCACGCACGTCACGATCGTGGCCCCCGCCAGCGCCACCGCGTCCGGACAGGCGGTCAACGCGACCGTGCCCGCGCAGGCGCATCTGGCCGCCGCGCTGCCGGCGGTGGTGCGGGTTGCCGCGCCGCCGCCGGCAGCGCAGCAGGCGATCCCGGCCTTCGTGCGCGGCCGCGCGCCCGTTGCCCTGCCGCCGCCACAGATCGTGCACGTCAGCCCTCGCGGCGAGCTGCGGCCCGCCGCCGCGCCGATCGCGCCCCGCGCGGCGCCGGTGCAGAGCCAGGGCGCAGCCGAGCCGCGCGAGGCGCCTGAACGGCGCGATGTCGGCCGCGAAGCCCACGCGATGCCGCCAGCCGCGGCGCCTCAGAGCGCGCCAGCGCCGGCGGCTCAGTCCCTGCCGGTGCCGCGCCCGCCATCACCGGCGCCGAGCGAAGCTGCGGTCGAGCATCGCGCGGAGACTCGTACTCCGCAGGGGGCGCCGCCGCCGCTCAACCAGAACCCGCCCGCCGCCGCGGCCAAGGCCGCGCCCTCGGCCAACAAGCCGGCCGATACGCAAAAGGCGCAGGCGCCCGCCGCGCAGGGCAAGGGCAAGCCGGAGGCAGTCGCTCAAAGCGCCGACAAGCGCAAAGCCGCCGAAAAGGAACACGACAAGGCCAAAGAAAAGGAAAAGGAGAAAGAGAAGGAACGCGTCGAGCATTGACGCGGGCAGGCCTGCCAACTCGGCGCCGCGGGCCGGAGCCGGCCCGCGCGGTTCAACCGCGGCGCGCCAACGGACTTTCTGTCCTGTTCACCGAGGGTTGGACAAGCGGGCGGTTCTCGCGTATCGTCCTCGGCTGCATTCGTTAAGGTTTCGTTCAATCCTCTGATCCCTGTGCCGGCCCAACACCTCTTCGGTCCGCGCCTCTGTTCCACTGGTAAACGTACTTGACGTTCGCACGTCCCGGCGCGTGCCTGGACGGAACTCTTCTCACATCTCAATCACGCTCACGCAGCAAGGACGTCAGATGGCACAAGGCACCGTCAAGTGGTTCAACGAATCCAAAGGCTTCGGATTTATCACGCCCGAGGATGGTGGAAAGGACCTGTTCGCGCATTTCTCGCAGATTCAGGGCAGCGGCTTCAAGACCCTGCAGGAAGGCCAGCGGGTCGAATTCGTGGTCGCGCCGGGCACGAAGGGCCCGCAAGCGACCCAGATCCGGGTGATCTGAAGCGCGCCCGCATCAGCCTGACGCGCGATCGCGCTTGAACGAGGGTCGTTAATTGGCAAAGACTAATTACGCCTTCGAAAAGCGCCAGCGCGAGCAGGCCAAGAGAAAGAAGCAAGAGGCCAAGCGGCTGCGCAAGGCAGCCTCGCACGCGCCAACCGACGCGCCCGAGGCACCCGCGCCAGCGCCGCCTCCTGCGGCCGACACCGACAAGACCGAGTAAGCCCCCCGAAGAGGGGGCCGGCCCCGGGGCACGACCGGCTGACATCCGGGTCGTTGGTCTTTTTTTGCCTCAATGTTCAACAGCTTGGGATATATTGGAGCCAAGCTGTCCGCGACTGCCGCGATCAAGGACGGTGGGACGCGGCGCGCGCCGGCCGTGGGGTCTTGATGGATCGCGATTCGGAACCAAATCCGAGCCCACAGCGAGCGTCCGCCCGAGTTCTGGTGGTCGACGACGATCCGCTGTCCAGCGCGATGCAAGCCCACCTGGTATCCCTGCTGGGTCACCGCGCCATCGTCGAAACCGACGCCCAGCTGGCCATCGAGCTCGCGCTGGCAGGTCAGTTCGACCTGATCCTGCTCGACCTGGGCATGCCGGGCTTGAACGGCTTCGAAGCATTGCAACAGTTGCGCAAACGCGAGGTGGCCGAGAAGCGCTCGCCGGTCCCGGTGATCGCGGTCACCGGCTACGCGTCGGAGCCCGACCGGTTGCGCTGCCTGATGGCAGGTTTCGCCGATCACGTGAGCAAGCCCATCCACGCAGACGCCTTCGAGGCCTCGTTGCGCCGCGCGCTCGGCCATCACACCGGCGCTACGGGCGCATCGGCCGCCGATGCGCAGTCCGATGCCGACCGGCTGCGCGCGACCGTGCGGCGCTTGACGGACGCCAAGCCGCAGGACCGCAGCTTCGGTCCGACCGTGATGGAGCGGTTCGCGCTGCGCTCGCAGCAGCTGCTGGAAGCAATGCGCATGGCACTGGACGAGCACGATGCGGAACAATTGGCCCGCAGCGCGCGCGCCATGAAGTCGTCGGCCGAGTTCCTCGGCGTGAACCGGCTCGCCGCCATGTGCGGGCAGATGGAGGAGTTGATGCCGTCGCAGCAGTGGAATACGGCCGCACAGCTGCTGGAAGATATTGAACACGAGAACCAGGCCGTGCTGACGGTGCTGTTCGAGTCGGCCCGATGAGCGCCGGCGCGACCGAACGATCCGCGCCCGGCGCCCAGGAGGCTCCCGTCGGGGGCGGTTGCGATCCGGAGCTGGTGTTGCACTTCGGCCATGCGCTTCGCACGCCGCTGAACTCGATTCTCGGATTCGCTCAGATTCTCGCGCTGGACCGCTCGCAGCCTTTGTCGGCGCAGCAGCACGAACGCGTCGAGCGGATCCAGACGGCGGGCTGGCAGATGCTGCAGCTGATCGACGATCTCGATGAGCTGTCCCGGCTCGATGCCGGCCGGCTGCAGATCGCGCTGACGGCTGTTGCACTGGAGCCGGTCATCCGCGACAGCCTGGCCCGGCTCGACAGCCAGGCGGCGGCGGCCCAGATCCGCCTCGAGCCCGAAGCCGATCTGGCGGCGACGGTGCAGGCCGAGCCGGCCCGTCTGAAGCAGGCCCTGGTCAATCTGCTGGCGGGCGCGCTGCGCGGCGGCCGGCCGGGCGCCGCCCTTCGAATCGGCGTGCGCCGCGGCACCGATCAGGTGGCCATCTGGATCAGCGAGCTCGGACAGACCCTGACGATCGAGCAGCTGAGGCGCACCTTCGTCCCGCTGGAGCGCCCTGCGCCGGAACGCAAGCCCGGCCAGAGCATCCAGATCGGGCTGGCGCTGGCGCAGATGCTGGTCGAACGAATGGGCGGTCGCGTGTGCATCGAGCCTGGCGCGGTTTCGGGATTCGAGCTGCAGATCGTGCTGCGGACGCGATGAAGACGCTGTCCAGAGAGCCGGTGCGTCGGATCGACTACGAGGCGCTCGATTTCCGCATCGAGCGCGTCGGGCTCTGGTTCGACCTGGCAGTGGATTCGACCGAGGTGGAAGCGCAGCTGCACGTGCGGCGCGCAGACGGCGCCGGCGGCACATTGCTGCGCCTGGACGGCGAACAGCTGCAGCTGGTGTCGATCCGCCTCGACGGCCGCGAGCTGCGCGATGGCGAGTATCAGGTCGATGAGGCCGGCTTGTCGGTGGACACGGGCGACGCGGGCGCCTTCCTGCTGACGGTGCGCACCCGGGTGAGGCCCGGCGCCAACTCGGAGCTGCTGGGGCTTTATGCCTCGTCCGACACGCTGCTTACCCAGTGCGAAGCGCAGGGATTTCGCAGAATCACCTACTTTCCCGACCGGCCCGACGTGCTGTCCCGCTACACCGTGTGCCTGCGCGCCGATCGGCAGCGCTTCCCGGTGCTGCTGTCCAACGGCAACCTGGTCGAGCAGGGCGCGTTGCCCGATGGCCGCCATTTTGCGGCGTGGGACGATCCGCATCCGAAACCCTGTTACCTGTTCGCGCTGGTGGCCGGGCCCCTGCAATGCCGCGAGTCGCGCTACACGACGCGTTCCGGCCGTTCGGTGCTGCTGCAGCTGTGGGCCGCCGAATCAAACCTGCCCCGCCTGGAGCACGCCCACCGGTGCCTGGAGCGCGCGATCGGCTGGGACGAAAAGCGCTTCGGCCTGGAGCTGGACCTGGACCGCTACATGATCGTGGCGGTGCGCGACTTCAATTTCGGCGCGATGGAGAACAAGGGGCTGAACCTGTTCAGCACGCGCTACCTGCTGGCCGACCCGACCATTGCAACGGACACGGACTACGCCGAAGTGGAGGCCGCGATCGGCCATGAGTACTTCCATAACTGGACCGGCAATCGCGTGACCTGCCGCGACTGGTTCCAGCTGTCCCTGAAGGAAGGTCTGACCGTGTACCGCGAGCAGGAGTTCATGCGCGACATGCTGGAGCAGGCCTTTTCGGATCCGGCCTGCGCGCTGTCGGCCTGCACCGTGCCGCGCATCGAGGCGATCCGCGCGCTGCGCTCGGCCCAGTTCGCCGAGGACTCCGGTCCGATGGCCCATCCGGTGCGTCCCGACTCGTACCTGGAGATCAACAACTTCTACACCGCCACCGTCTACCGCAAGGGCGCCGAGCTGGCGCGGATGCTGGCCACGCTGACCGGCGAGGCGACGTTCCGGCGCGGCTTCGAGCAGTTCATCGCGCGCTGCGACGGCAGCGCGGTCACCTGCGAGGACTTCGTCGGTTCGATCGCCGCCGCCGCCGGGCGCGATCTGAGCCAGTTCATGCGCTGGTACGCGCAGGCGGGCACGCCCCGCATTGCGGTGAGCCCCCTGTACGACGAAGCCTCCCGTTCGCTGGAGCTCAGCTTCGTGCAGAGCTGTCCGCCCACGCCCGGGCAGCCCGACAAGGAACCGTTCCTGATCCCGCTGGCCATCGGACTGCAGGGCTCCGACGGCGCGCAGCTTGCGGTCCGGCCCGACCCGGCCGCCGCCGGCTCGGTCACCCACGTGGTGGAGCTGAGCGAGCCGGTGCAGACGTTGCGCCTCTACGACGTGCCGCCCGGCGCGGTGCCTTCGCTACTGCGCGACTTTTCAGCGCCGGTCATCGTCGAGTACCCGTACCAGGATGCCGACCTCGCAATGCTCGCGCAGCACGACGCCGATCCGTGCAGCCGCTGGGACGCGCTGCAGCGCCTGCTGCTCGCGCATCTTTCGACAGCGGTCGACGAATTCGAGATCGGGGGTGCGCCCAGCCTGGATTCGACGCTGGTGCTGCTGGTGCGGCGGACCCTGCTCGATGCGACCCTGGCCCCCGCCTTCCGCGAAATCGCGTTGCGCCTGCCCGCCGAGGCGCTGGTGGCGGAGACCCGCGCGATCGTGGTGCCGGACGCGGTTCGAAGCGCACGCCTGCAGCTCGAGTGCCTGCTGGCAAAACGGCTGCACGCGGACTGGGCCGCGACCTACCGCTCGATGCAAACCGACGGACCCTATCGGCCCGATCCGGTTCAGTGCGGCCGCCGCGCCCTGAAGAACCTGGCCCTGGAGTACCTGGTGGCGAGCGAGGACCCGTCCGCCATCGAGCTGGCCCGCCGGCAGTTGTCGGGCGCGGACAACCTGACCGACCGCTATGCGGCGCTGGCCGCCCTGGTGAACAGCCCTGCGCCGGACAAGGCCGGGGTGCTGCTTCGGTTCGCGCGCGAATGGCACGGTGAACCGCTGCTGATGAACAAGTGGTTCAACGTGCAGGCCACCGCCGTGCGCCAGAGCGGAGAGCCTGCGGTGCTGGAGCGGGTGCGCACGCTGCTGCGCCACAGCGCCTACTGCGAGCACGATCCGCAGTCGGTCGAAGCGCTGGTGGTGGCGTTCTGCACCGACAACGCGTCCGAGTTTCACGTGGCCGACGGATCGGGCTACGCGTTCTGGCTCGAGCAGGTCACGCGGCTGGACCCGATCAACCCGATCGTGGCGGCGCGCGTGGCGCGCGCACTGGGGCGCTGGCGCCGCTTTACTCCGGACCGCCAGCAACTGATGAGCCAGGCGATGCGCGAGCTGGCCACGCGAGCGTCGCTGTCCACCGATGTACGCGAAGTCGTGGGGCGTGCGCTGGCGGCCTGAGCGCAGCGGCCCGCGCGTAAAATCGCACCAACGACAAGACGGTGCGGCCCGGGGCGCACCGCGGGAGAAACTGGCCCATGCCATCGCTGAAAATCCTGATCGCGCAGGGCGGGGGCCCGACCGCGGTGATCAACCAGTCGCTGGCCGGCGTGGTGTTCGCCGCCCATCACGGCAGCGCCATCGACACCATCTATGGCGCACGTCACGGCGTGCGCGGCATCCTGAACGAGGACCTGGTGGACCTGACGGGCGAGACGGCGGTCAGCCTGGAGGCGATCGGGCGCACGCCCGGATCGGCGCTCGGCTCCACGCGCGACAAGCCGGACCTGCCGTACTGCCAGCAGATGCTGAAGGTCCTGAAAGCGCACGAGATTGGACACTTCTACTACATCGGCGGCAACGATTCGGCCGACACGGTGCGCATCGTGAGCGAGCAGGCGCGCGCCAGCGGCTATCCGCTGCGTTGCATCCACATCCCGAAGACGATCGACAACGATCTGATGGGCAACGACCACACGCCGGGCTTTCCGTCGGCGGCCCGCTTCGTGGTGCAGGCCTTCATCGGTGCCAACCAGGACAATGCCTCGCTCACCGGCGTGTACGTGGCGGTGGTGATGGGGCGTCACGCCGGGTTCCTGACCGCCGCCTCGGCGCTGGCGCGCACGTTTGCCGACGACGGGCCGCACCTGATCTACCTGCCGGAGCGCACGTTCGAACCGGACCGGTTCGTGGCCGACGTCAAAGCGGTCTACGACCGGCTCGGCCGCTGCGTGGTCGCGGTGTCCGAAGGCGTGCACGACGCGGCCGGCGTGCCGATCATCAGCCAGCTGGCGCCCGGCGGCGAGCGCGATCCGCACGGGAACGTCCAGCTGTCCGGAACCGGCGCGCTGGCCGACCTGCTGTGCGCGCGCATCCGCGAGCGGCTCGGCATCAAGCGGGTGCGCGGCGAGACCTTCGGCTATCTGCAGCGCTCGTTCGCCGGCTGCGTATCGGATGTCGACCAGCGCGAGGCCTTCGAGGTGGGCGAGCGGGCGGTGCGCTTTGCGCTGTCGGGCGGCCGCGACGGTTCCGTCTCGATCAAGCGCGTGGGCGATTACGCGGTCGATTACGAACTGGCGCCGCTCGAGCAGGTCGCCGCTCACACGCGCGTGATGGAAGATCACCTGATTGCTTCGTCCGGCACCGACGTGACCGATGCCTTTCGCGCCTACCTGCAGCCGCTGCTGGGCTCCGACGTGCCGCAGGCGCATCGGCTGCGCGCACCGGCCGTGCCCAGGCGACTTAACGCGCGCTGAGATCGCGCCCCATCTCGACGATGGCGGCGTGCTTGACGCGGGCCACCACGGCCATCTGCAGCGCATGCGGCTCGCTGGCGGCGAGCTCGTGCAGCGCCGGCAACTGTTCCGGAGCGACGGCAATGTAGGCGCGCGCGCCCGGCTGCAGCTGCGCCAGCCGCGCCGCCAGGTCCGGCACCGGTTCGGCCGCGCCGCGCGAGTAAAAGCGCAGCGATGCGGGCGTTCTCGCGCCCCAGTACAGCAGCACGCCGGGTCTGGCCGCCGCCTGCTCGCGCCACGCCGCCACCGGGCCGGCGAACGAGCTTCCGTTGGCGCGCTGCGGCGCCCACAAGGTGGCGCCCACCCAGACCGCGGCGACCGACGCAAAGGCGATCAGCCGCACGCCGCGCCGCCATTGACCGGGCTGCGCCGACCGCTGCGCCAGCTCCAGCGCCAGCAGCGCGGCCAGCGGCGGCAACGCCGGCAGCACGTAGGTCCAGATCAGGTTGCGCGCGAACGTGATCACCAGCAATGGCGCAAGCGCCGCCAGCAGCGCAAACAAGCGCGCATCGTCGCGGCACCAGGCCAGGGCCCGGGCCTGCCACGAGCGCAGCGGCGGCGCCAGCGCCAGCGCGGCCACCGACCACAGTCCCAGCGCGGCCGCAAGGTAGGCCCAGACCGTCCCGATCGGTTCCTGGTGTGCATTGCCATAGCGGTCCCCGCTCCAGCCCGGCTGCAGGAACCGCATCAGATGCTCTCCGACCAGGAAGTAATTCAGAAACCCCGGCGTGCGCCGCTCGGCCCACAGGTACCAGGGCAATGCGATCGCGGCGGCCAGCAGGATCCCGCCGGCCCAGGGCAGCGCCTGCCAGATCAGCCGCCACCGGCGGCGCCAGAACGCCCAGATCGCGATGGGCAACGCCACGTACAGGAAGGCGACCGGTCCCTTGGCCAGCATCGCCAGCCCGCCGGCCACGAAAAACCCGTAGCGCCAGATCGCGCGGCCCGATCCGTCGATCACGGCTCGCTGGAACGCCACCATCATCCAGGCCGTGCAAAAGCCCAGCGCCGGGTCCGTCATCACGGCGCCATAGGCGATGAAAAAGCCGGTGGTGGAAAGGATCAGGCAACTCAGCAATGCCGTTTGGCCCTCACCCCCTCCCCTCTCCCGCTGCGCGGGCGAGGGGCGATCGGGCGTCTCTAAGCTCCTCTCTCCGATTTGCGATGAGAGCGCGGCGGAATGACTCCCCTCTCCCGCTTGCGGGAGAGGGGCTGGGGGTGAGGGTGGCGGCAATGGAGAAGACCGCCGCGCCAGAGCCGCCGCCCACAGGCCGCACAGCAGCAGCACCGCGAATCCGCACAGCAACGACGGCAGCCTGAGTGCGAACTCGTTCATTCCGAGCACATAGGTGCTGGCCACGCTGAGCCACGCGTACAGCGGCGGCTTGGCCCAGAACGGCGTGCCGGGCGTTTCCTGGGGCGTGACCCAGTTGCCGGTCTGCCGCATCACGCGGGCGATCTCCGCGTAGCGCGCCTCGCTGGTGTCCGTCAGCGGATAGGTGCCCAGCGTGATCAGGCGCACCGACAGCACCACGGCCAGCAGCGCGAGCAGCCAGCGCGACGTCGGGCCGCGCGCGAGCCGCCTGAGCGGAGCGGACGGCTCGGCCGCAGCCGAACTCACGGAATGATCACGCAGGACCCGGTGGTGCGGCGCGCGGCCAGATCCTCGTGCGCCCGGGCAGCCTCGTCGAGACGATAGCGGCAGGTGACCTCGATCTTGATCTTGCCGCTGGTGACCATGTCGAACAGCTCCTTGGCACTGGCCTCGTAGCGGCTGCGCGGCACGAGATGCGTGGCCAGCGTGGGCCGCGTGACAAACAGCGAGCCCCGGTCCGCCAGCACCTTCAGTTCCACCCCGGTCACCGGGCCCGAAGAGCTGCCAAAGCTCACCATCAGCCCGCGCGGCTGCAGGCAGTCGAGCGACTGCAACCAGGTGTCCTTGCCGACCCCGTCGTACACGACGGGCACCTTGGCGCCCTTGGTGAGCTCCAGCACGCGGGCGACCACGTCCTCCTTGGTGTAATCGATCGTGGCCCAGGCGCCCTGCTCCTTCGCCAGGCGCGCCTTTTCCGGCGAACTGACGGTTCCGATCAACTTGACCCCGAGCGCGCGGGCCCACTGGCATGCGATCTGGCCCACGCCGCCGGCGGCCGCGTGAAACAGGATCGTCTCGTTGCCCTGCAGCCGGTAGGTCTGTCGGAACAGGTACTGCACGGTCAGCCCCTTGAGCATCATCGAGGCGGCCTGCTCGAACCCGATCGATGCGGGCAGCTTCACCACCCGGTCGGCGCCGAGCACGTGCAGTCCGGCATAGGAGCCCAGCGGCCCGCTCGCGTGCGCGACCCGATCGCCCGGCTTGAAGCCCTTCACGCCGGGGCCGACCGACTCGACTTCGCCGGCTCCCTCCAAGCCGATTCCATGCGGCAGCGGTGCCTGGTACAGGCCGCTGCGATAGTAGATGTCGATGAAATTGAGCCCGGCGGCATGCATCTTGAGCCGCACCTGGTCCGGTCCCGGGTCCGGCACGTCGACCTCGACGACCTGCATGACCTCGGGTCCGCCGTGGCGTTCGACCCGAATCGCCTGCGTCTTCATTCCTGTTGTCCCTCCGCTTGCACCCGGCCGCGCGCGCCCCTGAAATCGTCCGGGATAATACGCGCAGCCCGCACTGCGGCACTCAATCGACCTCCAAAGAACCCGATGCCGCGCATCTCCGCTTACATCATCGCCTTCAACGAGGCCGACAAGATCGAGGCCGCGCTGCGCAGCGTGCGGTGGGCCGACGAGATCGTGGTGGCCGACTCCTTCAGCACCGATGCAACAGTCGAAATCGCGCGCCGCTACACGGACCGGATCATCCAGGTTCCCTTCGAGGGCTTCGGCCAGCTTCGCAACGCGGTGCTGGGACAACTGACCGGGGACTGGATCTTCAGCCTGGACTCCGACGAGCGCTGCACCGAGGCCGCCGCCGAGGAGATCCGGCGCGTGGTGGCCGATCCGGCGGCGCGCGATGCCTACCTGATGCCGCGCCGCAATTACGTATTCGGCCGCTGGATGCGCCACTCGGGCTACTTCCCGGACTTCCGCCAGCCGCAGCTGTTCCGGCGCGGCTGCCTGCGCTACACCGAAGATGCGGTCCACGAAACCTACGTGTTGAACGGCTCGCTGGGCGTGCTGAGCGAGCCGATCGCGCAGGTGCCGTTCCGCGACCTGGGCCAGATGCTGCACAAGATGCAGCGCTATTCGACGCTGGGGGTGCAGCGGCTGGGGCAGCGCGGCGTGAGGCCTTCGATGTGGCGCGCGCTGCTGCACGGCTGCGCATCGTTTCTGCGGCACTACGTGTTTCAGCTCGGCGTGCTGGACGGGTGGGCCGGCTTCGTGATCGCGTTCGCCAACTTCGAAGGCACGTTTTATCGCTACGCCAAACACGTTGAGCTCGAGCGGCAGCTCGTTCGCGAGCCGCAACTTCCGCGCAGCTTTCGGGCCTAATGCCGATATGGCTTCAGTGATTTTTGGTGGTGTTCGGAGAGGTTCAAAGCCCGGATCCCATATATCGGTACCCGTCGCGTGGCCTTCCTCCCTTAAGGGGATGAGGGGGTGCGTGATATCGATTTGGACGATGTACGAGTACCATTTTTGAGCTACTTTGTACCATCCTAGATGGAATAATGCAGCGCCCATGGTGTCACACGCGGTCGCCACGCAGTCGTACGAGCCTTCGGCGGCGATGCCGGCCGCCCCGAAGCAGATAGGACGTTTCGAAGTCCGCTCGGAGATCGGTCGTGGCTCCAATGGCGTCGTGTATGCGGCGTTCGACCCGGTGCTCGGACGCGAACTTGCGATCAAGGCGATCCCGCTGGCCGGCGACAACCAGATCCGCCGCCGCGCCGAAGCGAGCTTCCTGCAGGAGGCCAAGAGCGCTGCCAGCCTGAATCATCCCGGCATCGTGACCGTGTTCGATGCGGGCAAGACCGATACGGTGGCGTACATCGCGATGGAGCGCCTGTACGGCAGCGACCTGCACGACTGGCTGGCTTCGCGCAACAAGCTCGCGCCCAAGGCGATCGCGTCGATGATGGCGCGGGTGGCCGATGCCGTGCACTACGCGCATCGTCGCGGCCTCGTCCATCGGGATCTGAAGCCGAGCAACATCTTCCTGACGCGCGACATGAAGCCGAAAGTGCTCGACTTCGGTGTCGCGCTGGCCCAATACAGCGACGCCCCCCTGACGATCCGGCGCCAGTTGATCGGAACGCCGAACTACATGTCGCCCGAGCAGGCGCTGGGCCGCTCGCTCGATGCACGCAGCGACGTGTTCTCGATGGGCTCGATCCTGTACGAGCTGCTCACGGGACAGCGTGCGTTCGACGGAAAGCACGTGGAAGAGACGCTCACCAAGGTTGCATCCCAGCCGCCCACGCCGATCTACCAGCTCAATCCGGACGTTCCGATCGAGCTGATCGAGATCGTGCACCGCGCCATGGCCAAGGACGCGGCCGACCGCTACCAGAGCGCGGCCGAGATGCGCAATGACCTGGTACTGGTGGCCGCGCGCGAGGACGGCGGACGCCGCGCCACGCTGCCGCCCCAAACCGTGGTGGAGCCGCTGAACCGGCGCAACTTGCGCTACGCGGTCGCAGCGGTGGCCGTGGCGGCATCGATCGTGATCCTGGCGCTGGAGCAGCCCCGCCTGACGCATGCCGGGGCGCCGGCCGCGCCGGTTCAGACTGCAGCCGCCGATGCGGTCGCGCCGGCCGCGGCCATTGCGGCTCCGGCATCGGCCCCATCGCTGGCGGCGACCGACCCGGCCGTGCACCCGGTGACCGACGTTCCGGTCAAGCCGTTTTCGGCGCTGCCGCTGCCGCGGCCTGCCAAGGCCGCCAAGCCCAAGCCGCCGGCGGCGCAGGCGGTGCAGGCTGCGCCGGCGCCGCCTGCCGAACCACCGGTCGACGGCACCGTCACGCTGGGGATCGCGCCCTGGGGAGAAATCATCGTCGACGGCAGCTCCCATGGGGTATCACCCCCTCTGACGCATCTGGCGCTGGCCCCCGGGGTCCACACGATCGAAGTGCGCAACGGCGCCGCGCCGCCGTACGTGTCGCGGATCGAGCTGCAACCGGGTCAGGCCGTGGAGGTCCAGCACCGCTTCTAGCGGGCACCTCGCAGCGCTTTTCGAGGGACCGCAGCCCTGTCGAAGGGGGCCGCGGCGGGGTACAGTACGCTGGCCCCGGATGGTCGGGTGCACTCGACCATTGCGATGTCCCAGGTCCTACCCCTCAAACAGAAGGTCATCGGCCGCTACACGATCCTGCGCGAGTTGCGGCGGGACCGTCACAGCGTCTCGTACGCCGCGGTCGACCCGGTGATGAATCGCGAACTGGTGGTCAAGGCGGTGCAGATCGTGCCCGCCGGGCCGCCGATGCGTGCCGAGGCGCGCCGCCACATCGAGCAGGCTTTCGTCCGCCAGGCCCAGGCGGCCGGGCGCCTGCACCATCCGAACATCCTGACCGTGTTCGATGCCGGCCTCGGGCATGAATTCGGCTACCTCGTGATCGAGCGGGTGGCAGCCCGTTCGCTGCAGGACCTGCTCGCCTCGGGCGTGAAGTTCACAGACCTGCAGTGCGCCGGCATCGGTGCGCGCGTGGCCGACGCGCTGGAATATGCGCACGGCCAGGGCGTGGCGCACGGGCAGCTCGGGCCCCAGCACGTTCTGATTCAGTCCGACGGCTCGCCCAAGGTGAGCGGATTCGGCGGCTGGATCGATGCCGGCACCGAGGGCGACGACGCCCTGTCGCGCACCGAGCAGTTCCTGCCGTACTTCCAGAGCGAGGTCAACGAGGAGACGCGCCGCCGTGACCTGCGCTCGGTCGCCAAACTGCTGTGCTCGATGATCCAGGCGCGCCCGCATGCGGTGATGATGTCCAACGGTGCGGGCGCTGCGGGCGGCGTCGTGCCATCCGCCAACGGGGCTGCGGCATTTTCCGCGCTGCTGTCGGACGCGCTGGACCCGAAGTCGCCGACTGCACCCAACACGTCCGGCGAGCTGCGCGACGCGCTGGTCGCGTTCGCACTGGCGGAACGGTCCGACCGGCCGGCGACGGTGACGCTGGGCGTATCGCTGTCGGCTTCGATTCCGCAGGCCGCCTCGCGCGGGGCCTCAGCGCAGGCCCTGCCGCGTGGAGCCGGCGGCGAACGGCCGGACCTGGTGGCGCTGGCGGTGGAACGGCTGGCCGAATCGCTGCAATCGGCGCGCGCCCGCTTGACCCGGGTGGGGCCGTGGGCGCGCCAGCACCGGCTGGCGCTGTCGCTGGCGGCCGGCCTGGTGGTGGCCGGCCTGGCGCTGGGCAACCTGCTCGGCCAGCTGCGCGCGCCGCCGTCGGCCGGTCGCCCCGCCCCCGCTGCACACGGCGTGGCCGGTCCGTCCGTGGAGGCTGCAACGTCGCCGGCGCCGTCGACGCCCGGGTCGGCTTCCGGTACCGTCGTCTTCCGCATCGAACCCTGGGGGGAGATTCTGATCGATAACAAGGCCATCGGCGTTTCGCCCCCGTTGATCCAGATGTCGCTCGCCTCCGGCCCGCACAAGATCGAGGTGCGCCACGGTGATGAGCCGCCATGGGTCCAGCAGATCGACGTCGAGGCGGCGGTCCCGGTCTCCGTTTCGCACCGTTTCGAATGAGCGCGGCGTCCACGCTGCGCGTTGCGCTGGTGCTGGCGGCTGCGGCGCTCGTGGCGGCCTGCCAGCCGACGCCGACCACGGCCAGCATCGCCGAGCTGTACCAGCGGCCCGCCGAACGCGCCCTGGTGGACGGAATCCGACTGTACGACGGCGGCGAGTTCGAGCGGGCCGAAGCGACCTTGCGGGCAGCGGTCGCCGCCAACCTGGTCGACCATCGCGACGAGGCGATCGCGTACAAATACCTGGCCTTCATCGCCTGTGCGTTCAACCGCGGCACCGAATGCGCGCTCGATTTCACCAACGCGTTCAAGGCCGATCCGGATTTCAGGCTCAACGACGTCGAAATCGGCCACCCGCTCTGGGGCCCGGTCTATCGCCGCGTGGCGCAGGCGCTCGGTCATCCCGACAGCCGCACCGGCGCCCCGGCCGGCGCACCCGGCGAAGCCAGCCGCGGCCACTGAAGCGGGCGCAGCCCGCCGAAGCCCGTAGGGCGAAGGCGGGTCAGGTTGTACGATGGACCCAGAACAACTCAGACCCGGGGAGGAATCATCGTGAGCCTGACGACGGAGTTCAAGGAATTTGCCATGCGGGGCAACGTGATCGACCTGGCGGTCGGGGTCGTGATCGGGGCTGCGTTCGGCAAGATCGTCTCGGCCCTGGTCGAGGCGATGATCATGCCGGTGATCGGGATCCTGACCGCCGGCAACGACTTCAGCAAGCTCGCCGTGCAGATCGGACAGAATGCCAAGGGCGAGCCCCTGATGCTGAAGTACGGCGCGTTCCTCCAGTCGATCGCCGACTTCGTGATCATCGCCTTCGTGCTGTTCGTGGCGATCCGGGCCATTAACCAGCTGAAAAAGCCGCCGGTGGCCGCGGCCCCGGCGCCGCCGCCGCGCCAGGAGGTCCTGCTGCAGGAGATCCGCGACCTGCTGGCCAAGCGCTGAGCCTCCTTCGCCGCGGCTACGGAGGCCAAGGGCGCCGGAGCCTTGGTGGGGGACGCGCGGGCTACGCGAAGCCGATGCGCGAGCGGCGTGCGAGCCGCTCGTCGTTGATGTCGGAGGCCAGCACTTCGTGGCGGCCGTCGATCTTGGCCTGGCCGAAGGCAGCCAGCATGACCCGTCTCATCTCGCGCGGCTTCAGGCGCGCCAGGCGCTCGAGCGCCTCGGCCTGCAGTTCCTCGGGAAACAGCCGCCCCCAGCTGTGCTCGCAGCGCAGCTCGCGATAGACGGTCTGCGCGATCCGTAGCGAGCCCTGCTCGTCCGGTGCATCGATCTCGTACACGTTCATCCGGTTCAGGATCGGCTCGGGAATGGCGCTCGCCTCGTTGGCCGTGGCGACCCACACGACCTCGGAGGCGTCGATCGGCACCTCGGCGAACTCGTCGATGAACTCGCGCGCGGTTTCCGATTCGAGCAGCGTATACAGGCTTCCGAGCGGATCGAACTGGTGATCGCCGCTCGCCTTGTCGATCTCGTCCACCACGATCAGCGGATTGGCGTAGTCGCCGTTGACCAGCGCCTCGAACACCTTGCCCGGCTTGGAGTTCTTCCACTGTGCCGAGGCGCCGGACAGGATCCAGCCGGCGGTGAGCGAGCTCATGCCTACGAACCAGCAGCCGGTGCCCAGCAGGCGGGCCAGGCGGCGCGCGAAATGCGTCTTTCCGATGCCGGGATCGCCCAGCAGCAGCATCGGCTCCAGGTCCAGGGCGTCGTCGCTCGACAGGCACAGCGCGAGCTGGCGCCGGATGTCCTGCAGCGGCGCCTCGAAATTCGGCATCTCGTCGATCAGCCCGTCGATGTCGGGCAGCGCCGACGGCTTGATCGCGAAGCGCTGGCCCCCGAACCGGATCATCCGGACGTAGGTGGCGCGCAGCGCCTCGTTGGCGTTGCTGCCCAGGTCCTGCAGCTCGTTCAGCGCCTGCTCGACCCGGGGAACATGGTAGATGTCCTTGAATCCGGCGATCGAGATCGTGCTCTTTATCGGGGCAGGAAGCGAAGCGACTTCATTCATCGGTCAGTCCTCGTATCCGGGCCTGTCGCACCAAATCGGGCGGTGCGTTGCCCTTACCCATTACAAAAGCAATTCGCTTGCCAGCATGGTGCAAAAAGTACCAGAAACCGGGCGTCTGTTGACCTGCGGTTCGCCGGCGCCGTGCCGCAGTGCAGCGCGAAGTCCTGGCGTCCGACGGGTCACCGGGCGGATCCGACAGGACCTTTGGTGCCCTGCGTTCCGGCT
>Ga0210405_10001849_pt1 | contig 22949 bp, 18 predicted proteins | sample IncBWH11MmetaG_FD_155492 | JGI IMG/M metagenome (GOLD analysis project Ga0210405, IMG submission 155492) | Forest soil microbial communities from Barre Woods Harvard Forest LTER site, Petersham, Massachusetts, United States - Inc-BW-H-11-M | ecosystem: Environmental > Terrestrial > Soil >... | reverse complement strand
AGTGGTCAAATCTTGATCGGTCGGGGAGGATTTCTGAACTATCTGCGCCGAGGAAAACAGTGTGCAAGACGCCGCGAGTAAACAGGCGAGAAGCTTCATAATGGCACCAGAGTCTATCGGAAAGCAGCTAGGTGTTGCAAAATCTCAATTGCGCTCAACACCCCTCGATGAGCGAAAGTGCGTCTGGTCTCGTCAAATGAATGTGCAGTTTAAAGTAAGGCGCGTTTCGGCATAGAGTGTTGTGTGGAAAACACGGAGACCATCCAGATTCGGCTTCTCGAAGAAGGCGACACGTCGAGCATCGCTGCCGCGTTCCAGCAGATGGGGTGGAAAAAGCCTGAGACTCAGTACCAGCGGTATTTGCAAGAACAGACGGCGGGAACTCGGACCTGCTTCGTCGCGACTATTGACGGGCAATTCGCCGGGTACGTGACGGTAAACTGGCGACCTACTTATGCCGAATTTGCTGACCTGAACATTCCTGAGATTCAAGACCTCAATGTGCTCACGACGTACCGCAGAAAAGGTATCGCAAGTCGCTTGCTGGACCGCGCAGAAGCGGAAGTAGCCCGGCGTTCGGGTGTTGTGGGGATCGGAGTCGGACTGCATCCGGGCTACAACGCCGCCCAGCGGCTCTATGTGAAGCGTGGCTACATCCCAGATGCTCGCGGCATCACTTACAGAGAACGCTTTGTGGAAGAGGGTGCATACGTGGTGCTTGACGATGACCTCGTGATGCATTTCACAAAGCAGTTACGAGTAGAGTGCTGATGATCCGCTGCGTAACTGGCGTAAATTCCTGATATCGCTCATCGACCCTGTGACCAGGAGGGTCTTGCGCGCTATCGGATCTCACCCACCGAAACCAAAATCCCCATTTCTCGCGCACACGACGAGCGAGAAATGGGGCACCCTATATCGTCCTCACTGCAATCGAAAACGTTCGCGGATCAGCCGCTGCAACCGCGGCTTGTAGAGAAGATCAAAGGCGAGCTCTTTGTCGGGGAACATGGCGAGCGCGGCTTTCTTCGCACCGGCGGCTAATTCGGAGGCTTCCGCCAGGGTAAGGTTCGGATCCTGTCCAATCACCGACATGACCATGCTGATCATCAACTGCAGGCGGCGGATCTTTTTTGCTTCTTCCTCCAGTTCCCGGCGCGCCTCCTGCTCCGCCAACGGATACCCAGACTCTTTTCCGGCATGCCGAGAGACATTCATGTGATCCCCTTTAGCTACAACTTTGGATGACGCACTGCCTCGTGGCGTTGCGCCCGTGGTTAGGCCCATTCTGCCTCAATTCAGAAAGAAAGCAACCGCCCGAAGGTGCCCTTTTGGGTTAGTCCTGCTGCCGCAACCCGTATCCTGAAATCGGCATCACTCCTGCGGCACTTCTGGAGAGTTCGAGGGCGTCGTAGGAGTAAAATCCTTAGCGGCACCGATTCGGCTTCGGGCCAAGATCCTGAACTGGAGACCCCCAATGCCAGAGCCACTGAATCCAGCGGCGAGTGTGACAGCGCGCCCCGATCCGAATGAAAAGCTTGTAAAAGTCTTCGACTCCGAACTGGAATCGGAAGCGATGATCGTCAAGGGATTGCTCGAATCAGCGGGCATCGACAGCGATCTTACGTCCGCGGCCATGATCCAGGACATGTTCCCGGGGCTGGGCGGAATGATCATTCTCGTACGCGAGCAAGACGCCGAGAGCGCGCGCCGCCTGATCGAGGATTATCGTCAATCAAACCCGCACACCGACGACGACGAAACCGCTGAGATCGATGTTATTGAAGACCCGCCAAAGTAGCCTTCACCGAATGACCATCGAGGTAGAAGGTCACGGCCCCATCCAGGTCGGTGCGGTAGACACGAGTTCCCGCCACCGCGAGACGCAACAGAGTTTCAGCGCGCGGAAGGCCGAAGGAATTTCCTGATCCTACCGAGATAATCGCGAACTCGGGCCGGGCAGACTCAATCAACTCCTGGGTCGTGGCATTGGCGCTGCCGTGGTGGCCGGCCTTCAGCAGGTTCGCCCTGGGATGTTCGACGGCCGAGATGCGGCGCTCCGCCCGTTTTTCGGCGTCTCCTTCGAGCAGCAGCGACGACTGCCCGTAAGTCAGGCTCAGCACCATGGAGTCGCTGTTCTGCGGCTTGTCTCCAACCGGCCAGTCGCGCGGAGGGAACAGTACCCGCAAGTTGGTTCCGCCGAAGTCAAACTCGTCTCCTTCCCAGTGGCGCACGACATTGACTCCGCTCTCCTGCGCAGCCAATATGACGTTTTCCAAAGCATGACTCGGCGGAAGCAAACCCACCCACAATTCTCGCGGCCGGAAACTTCTCAGGACCGAGATCATGCCGCCGATGTGATCGGAGTGCCCATGAGTAATCGCCACCGCGTCGAGGTGAGTGAAGCCTCGTTCCCACAGGTAGGGCGAGACCACGTCTTCTCCGAAGTCGAGTTGAGAGCCGCCGGGGCCAATGGGACCTCCGGCATCGACCAGAAGCGTCTTCCCGGAAGGAGTAATGACGAGGATCGAATCGCCCTCGCCGACGTCGATCACGGTGACTTCCATAACGCCTGAGTGTTTGTCGGGACGCGGCGCAACAAACGCCAAGGCCAGCGCCACGAGTAAGATTACGAACAGTCCCAGGCTGGTCAGGACTATTCTGCGGCGTGCTGTCCACATAGCGAGGATGAGTGACGCAACGGCGAACGTGATCATGACGGCCGAAGGCATCCCGACCCGGAGGTCAGCCAAGTGGAGTCCACCCAGACCTTGAATGGTTCCGGTGATTCCGTTGAGCGCGACGGTCGCGACCAAGACGGGTAGTTTAGCCAACCACAGGGACACGTATCCCAACGCGAGCGCGAGGACGGCGGCAGGCATCATCCATTGAGTCAGCGGCACGACGATCAGGGTTCGCAGGCAAGCCGATGGTCGTCGCGCGATGGAAGTAATATGCCATCGGCAGCGCGAGTCCGGCCTGCATCACGGCAGGATAAAGAGTAGATCCCAGACGGCAAAAGAAAAACGAACCGCACTACGAATCAGCCTTGCAGCCCAGGCGTCTGCCACAAACAAAGCCAGTCTGGCCGAAATCAACTGCAGGTCCAGGCGAAACTGCGCTACCCGCGGCGGCAGCAACACGGCATAGTCCTTTGAATCCCAATTCGTGAGCCTGGCGGTAGAGCTGCGAGGTGCGCTCCAGCATGGGGATGCCAATCGCCGCAACGATCAGCACGCACAAGAATGTCATCTGGAAGCTGGCGGTGAAGAGCTGCCGCGGATGGAAGACGAGCAGTCCGAACGCAGCCGCACCGAGTGCATTGGTCATCGCCCGGTCGCGATAGAGCAGCCGCGTGCCAAGATAAACGGCGCACAGCAGCGTGGCACGCCATACGGGCGCGCCGACTTCGGTGATGAACGCATAGCCTGCGCAGGAGGCTACCGTGAGCAGCGTTGCGGGAACGTCCCCGACGCGCAGTCGGCGCAGGGTCCAGAAAACGACGAAGGCGAGTATGCTCACGTTCATTCCCGACACTACCAGAATGTGGTACGTGCCGGAGCGCTGGAAGTCGACGCGCGTATCGCGGTCGATGAATGCTTCCTCGCCGATGATCATGGCATCGATCAGCGCCGCTTCGCGCGGAGGCCAAAGCTCATGGACCTTGGCAATGACGCTGGCATGCATTCGATTGCGCACGCGCTCGATGCTGCTGCCGGCGAATCCGGGGAGTAATTCGACATTCTCGATCTTCGCCGAGCCCAGAGCTGCAATGCCGCGATCCGCCAGGTATCCCTCATAGTCGAAAGCGCCGGGATTGCGGAAATTGCGCGGCCGCTTCAGCTTGCCTAGAAATCGAATTCGATCTCCGTAGTGAAAAGTCAGCGTTAGTGGCGAGGTCAGGGCCAGGGCGGGAACGTCCTCATTCGCGCGCGGGCTATAAATATTTACGCGAATGCCTGAGTGGATCGGCACAATAAGCCCATCGGGCGTCTGGACCTGCTCGCTTTCGAGGTCGAGAGTCTGCCGCAGTTCCCCAAATCCCCCGGGCTGGATCCGGCCTTCGCGGGTAACATGTGCGATGACCTGAATTTCCCGGCGATCGGCGTAGGGCAGAATGCCCGTGTCGAGCCGGGGTGATGCGGATCGCATTTGAATATGCAGTGCACCGGCTAAGAAGAATGTCCCCAGAGCGAGAAGCCAGGCCACTCCGGAACGACGGCTGACGAAGTATGCTGCCGCCGCGCAGAACATCGCCGCAGCTACCACCCACCACACGGCCGGACGCCATGCATACACTCCTGCAACAATGTCCAGAGAATAGGCTCCAGCCGCCCAGAGCATCGGTTGCCGCGACGGTTTGAATTGGAAGGCAGGAGGGCCGGACGAGGTGGGAGACGCAATCATCAGAAGGACTGAGAAAGAAGCGGCCGATTCGCAGAAGAATCGGACCGACCTTAGCGCGCGAGGTGAACGATGCTCTCCAGGTGATACGTCTGCGGGAACAGATCGACCAGGTGCACCTGCTCGATCCGATAGCCACCTGCCAGCAGGATTACCAGATCGCGCGCCAGGGTTACCGGATCGCATGAAATATACACGACGCGTAGCGCGCCCATGGTCACCAACATGCGCGCCACGCGGTCTCCCAGGCCACTTCGAGGCGGGTCCACCACCGCCAGGTCGGGCTGATACGCAGGAGGGGGGAGAACTGCGCCCTTCCTCGCCCGCCTCGAATTATGGCTGCCAGATAAATATTCTTCGGTCGTGGCCCGGACAGCCTCTCCGTTCGAGCTCAGATTGTATGAAAGGTCGGCTGTGGATGTCTGTGACGACTCAACAGAAACCATGTGACGCATGTCACAAAGGGCTGTGGAAAACAGGCCGACACCCGCGTAAAGATCAAGCGCATGCTCGCCGGATTGGCCTTCAGTGACAATTTTCACCAGTTCGTCCGTTAGATAACGGTTGGTCTGGAAGAAAGACCCGGCACTCACCCGGTAAGCAGCACGCGCCGTCTGGTAGGTGAGATGATCGGCGCCCACGGTCAACAGTTTCTCCTGCGTGGCAGGTGCTCCCTTGGGAGCCTCCCGGAATACGACAACGCCAGCAATCTCGGGCATGGAACTCTGAAAATCTTCTGCCCAGGCTCGCAGGGCGGCGCGGCGGGAATCCGCTTTCGCCGAGACCTCAATCAGCAGTTGCGTGTCATCGGCATTTGCAAAGAACTCGACTTCGTCGACTCCTGACGGCAGCTTTCCCGCGCGGCCGGTCCGCCACAGTGCGGCGATGCCCCGGTTGATCAGAGCCGAACTGATCGGGCACTCTTCCACCGGCAGCAGCTCGTGCGACGCCATTTTGAAATATCCCGCTCTGAACTCGGGCGTGGTTTGCACCTTGACCCGCGAACGATTGCGGTAATTCCAGGACGGCGAGGGATGAACTTGAATGTCGACCGACAACTCGAGTTTGGCAGTGCGCTTGAGAGTCTCGCGCAGGATTTCCTTCTTGATCTCGAGTTGATGTTCGTAGCTTGAGTGCTGGTAATGGCAGCCGCCGCAGGGTCCGAAATACGGACAGCCCGGTTGGATTCGATGAAGCGAGGGTTCGAGGATCGACTCCGTCCGCGCCCTTGCGAACCCTGGCTTCTGTTCCGTGAGCGTAGTCACGATCTTCTCTCCGCTCAGCACGAATGGAACGAAGACGGCTTTGCCAGGGCCTTTCTCGTCGGCGGGCAGGTGGGCCAATCCATCGCCGCCGTAGATCATCTTTTCGATGGTGAGGAGCAAGAGGTGATTCTAACTGACCGGTTAGAGCGCTCGCCCGGCCGCCGCTCCCGAGGCCCAGGCCCACTGAAAATTGAAGCCGCCAAGATGTCCGGTCACGTCGACCACTTCTCCGATGAAATACAGGCCTGGCGCTTTGCGGCACTCCATCGTCTTCGCTGAGAGTTCGTCGGTGTCGATTCCTCCAGTGGTGACTTCGGCTTTCTCGAATCCCTCTGTGCCCGAGGGACGAAGGCTCCAACCGTGAACCTGCTGCTCGAAGTCGGCGAGAGCGGCATTTGTCCATGCGGCGGGCGCGTGATGTTCCAGCCAGCGATCGGCGAATCGGGCCGGAAGGATCTTCCTCAATTCTGACCGGAGGGAGGTCACGTTCCGGGGAACTCTAGGATCGCGAAAGCATTCAGTCACCTCGCGCCCTGGCGCCAAATCGATGTTTACCGGAAGCGACTCGTCCCCGTACGAGGAGATCTGCAGGATCGCGGGGCCGCTCAGGCCGCGGTGGGTGATCAGCATCTTCTCGCGAAATTGTTGCCCGTCGCACGAGGCGATCACGTCGGCAGAAACGCCTGCCAGGTCGCAGTAACGCGAGCAATCGGGCTGCGCGAGTACCAGGGGAACCAGTCCAGGGCGCGGCTCGCAAATCTTCAGCCTGAACTGCCGCGCCAGATCATAGCCAAACGACGTTGCACCAATCTTCGGAATGGACAAGCCGCCGGTTGCGACGACTACCACGGGCGCACTGAATTCGGCGTTCGCGGTTCTGACCCTGAACTCGGTTTCGCGGACCACTTCGCGAACCTTGGCGTTCAGGACGATGGTGACATTCGCCGCCCGACACTCCTTTTCCAGAAGGGTGACGATCTCTCGCGCCGAGCCGTCGCAAAACAACTGCCCAAGCGTTTTCTCGTGGTAACGGATGCGATGCTTCTCGACGAGCGCAATGAAGTCCGCGGGCGTGAATCGGGCCAGAGCGGATTTCGCGAAGTGCGGATTCGCGCTGATGAAGTTCTCGGACCGGCAGTGAATGTTGGTGAAATTGCACCGCCCGCCGCCTGAAATCAGAATCTTCTTGCCGATCCGGTCGGCGTGCTCCAGCACCGCAACGCGGCGTCCCCGCTTGCCTGCCTCGATGGCGCACATCAGGCCGGCCGCCCCGCCTCCGAGAATCAACGCGTCACATTTCTGGATCACGGGGATCACATGTAGAACAGGCTGAGCCGGGGCAGCTTGTATTTTTCGAGAAGTCTCTTTTGCACATACTGCTTCTGCAATTGATCGATCTGCGGACCAGACATCTTCCGGCGGTACGGCGCCAGGTCGCGATCCGCCTCCGCGCGAACGCTGACGATCTCTTCATCTGGCGTCGAGGTCAGCAGTGCCGCGAAGAGCTTTTCCTCGAGCACGGTCAGGCGTCTCTCCAGATCCTCCAGGCGTCCGCCTGATTTACCAGCGGCTTGTGCAGCCAGTTCCCGCAAAGTCTTGGCTGCATTCGACACGACGACTTGCGCCACCTGAGCGGTCTCGGGAATCTTCGCGGCCTCTAGTTCGCTGGCATTGCGCTCGAGGAACGTCGAGATGGTTTCCGACTCAAATCCCTGATTTGCGCGAGGCTGGCCGGCCGCCGCTCCCGCGCCGACCGCTGCTTCTTTCATCTCTTCGGCCGCCGACAGCACCTCCTGCGAACAGTACGCCAGGCTATTGATCTTCTTGGTCTTCGATGGACGCTGGTCGTACTTATCAAAAGCCGCATCGATCCCGCGCAGCACCGCGGCCAACGGAATGCCCGCGTCTTTCCAGGTTTCGATCAAGGCCCAGTCGAGGGTGGAGAGCAGCAGTCCTCCGCCGCGGCGGCGCAGGTAGCGCTCCTCGACTTCAGTAAAGTAATTGAAGTAATTTTCCACGGCGGGTCAGCGAGCGGCGCGAGGCGCGGGAGCGCCCACCTTTCGATCGCCATTCGAGGATTTCTGCGCCGGAGTTTTCGGGAGTCTGCCAACCGACTTTGTGCCCGTTTTGGTTACCGCGTCCTTCCGCCCCACGGCGTTCCGCTCCCAGATAATGCGCAGCCCTTCGAGCGTGAGGAAGTCGTCCACGTGCTTGATGTACTTCGAGCCCGTGCCGATCATCGGGCCTAATCCGCCGGTTGCAAGCACGCGCGTCTCCGGCCCGAGTTCTGCCAGCAGCAGCTCCAGAATTCCATCGACCAGCCCGAGATATCCGTAGTACAGACCAGACTGAAGGCTCCCGACGGTATTCGATCCGATCACCCGTGCCGGCTTGCGAATCTCGACGCGCGGCAATCTGGCCGTACGCTCGAAGAGTGCGTCCGCCGAAATGCCGATCCCGGGGCAGATCACTCCCCCGAGGTACTCGCCCTTGGCCGAAACGCAATCAAAGGTCGTGGCCGTTCCGAAGTCTACGATCACGCAGGGCCCGCCATACTTATCGTACGCAGCGACCGCATTCACAATTCGATCCGCGCCAACTTCCGCTGGATTGTCGTAGTGCACAGGCATTCCAGTCTTGACGCCAGGCTCAATCAACAGCGGCCGCAAATTGAAATATCGCTCGCACACCTGCCGCAGCACGGGATCAAGCGGCGGTACCACCGACGAAACAACAATCCCGTAAATGCCTTTCGACTCCAGTCCGGCCATGGAAAACAGGTTGCGAAAGAGCACTCCGTATTCGTCGACGGTGCTGGTACGAGAAGTCGCCACACGCCAGTTCGCGACAAGACGCTGGTAGCGGGGCGGGTCGTCGGCGTCGGCTCCAGGCTGCGCCTTGTCCACGCGGGCAAAGACGCCCAGCACGGTATTCGTGTTTCCCACATCAATGACAAGAAGCATGATTTGTAGCGCCGCCGTCCCGGCGGCTGTCTCGCCGACGCCTCTACTTTCTTCTCTGTGTCTCTCTGTGTCCTCTGTGGTGAATGCACTTGAACTCACCACCGAGGGATACCTGACAACACTGCGCCTTCGGTACTACCTCTCCCGCACAGTCCCGCTCAACACGGTCTGCAACCCATGCGGCGTCCGTACCTGCAAGAACCCGCGCGGATCAAGCCCTTCCGTCGTTCCTTCGAAAGCCGAGCTGTTTTCTTCGATGCGAACGCGCTTTCCCAGTACCCAGGAGGAGTTCTCCGCGAAGCGCTGCAGAATGGATTCTTTCGAGTCTGCATCGTCGACCAGCTGCCGGTACTCGCGGTCGAGTGATTTTAACAAAGCGCCGGCAAGCTCCACGCGTGACCACTCGCTACCGCTTGTAAGCCGCAGCGAGGTCGCCGGCAGATCCTTGGGAAAGCTCGCCTGATTCACGTTGATGCCGATGCCCACCACGATATAACGGACGCGCGTCGCCTCGGCATTCATCTCGGTGAGAATGCCGCAGACTTTCTTGCCGCCCAGCAAAACGTCATTCGGCCACTTGAGATCCACTTCACTGCGGGAATCCACTTCGTGAATCGCGGCCCGCACGGCCAGCCCCGCCGCCAGAGAAAGCGCCAGAACGTCGGCAGGCGCCAAGGCCGGTCGCAGGATCACCGAACAATAGATTCCGGTCGATCGCGGAGACTGCCACGAATTGGCTCCACGGCCGCGACCTGCGGTTTGCTCTTCAGCGAGAAATACGCTGCCTTCCGGCGCGCCTTCCGCGGCAGCTGCCATAGCGGCGATGTTGGTCGATCCAATCTTGTAGAAGTGATGCAGGTGCGCGTCGAAAATGGTGCGGCGCACGAGCGGCCGAAGAATCTCAGGCAGCAACAGATCCGGAACCGAGCGCAGCTGATACCCGGTGGCGGGATGGCCCGCGACATCCACACCCATGCTGCGCAGTTGCTGAATCAGCCGCCAGACCTCCGAGCGACTCGACGAAATCTCCTCGGCGATCTTCGTCCCGCTGGCGACAACCGTGGCGTGTTCTATCAGCAGACTCACGATGTGGCCGAGCCGCAGATCAGTGGGCTGTTGTGGCCCAGATTTAGTGTGAGCGACAGCATGAGACGCCGCCGTCTGGGGCGCCTTATGCCCGCGAGTTGTGCCCGACTTGGCGATGCCCGAATTATCTGCGAATCGCGGGCAAACGACAAATGCAGGCTACTGCGCCGTTTCGGTGAACGTCACCTGGGGATGCCCGAGTGCGTACTGTCCCTCTGCCGTCACGCGCACTGTCCCAGCCGTGGGAGGAAGCGTAAGCACAACTAAGGCCTTCCCGGTCGAATCCGTTGTGACGATCCGGCTGGAGAGCGTGCCAGCGCTGGCCGTAAAGAACACTGTCCCGCCCGACGCATTGCCGCCCGATTGCCCGGGATTCAAGGTCACGCTGAGGGTGAGCTGGCTGCCTGCCGCACCTTTCTGTTTGTCGCCAGTTTTCGTAAGAGTCGCGGGGGGATTTCCTACAAGAATCCATCCTCCTTGCTGCTGCGCGACGCCGTTAGTGTCGCTGCTCGGCACGCTGTAATGATAGAAGCCCGGCGTGCTGCCCGCGGTCACCGTGATCCGTCCGCTGTGCCCGGCACTCAAAGTCGGCTGCGATACGACAAGGCTGATGCCGCTGTCGGAGGTTGGCGTTCCAAGCGTTACAGTGGCTGTTCCAGACGTGATCTTCGGGTTCAGCGTCACTTTGCTGGCGGATGCGACCATCGTCGTATCCGGATTCAGGTTCCATTCGGAGCCTGGCATCTGCGATGTACCGGTCACTACCAGCAGCGTCGCAGAGTACGGGGCAAAGCTCATGCTGGAAGACCACGGCGCAGTTGTTGAAGCGACAATCTGCTTCGGATTCGCCGACGACAACGTGTACTTAGTAACCTGCTGGGGCGCGAATCCGTTGAACGAGAACTGCACTTGATCCGTATTCGAAGGGTCTTTATTCAGCGCGAGCAGCGTCATCGCGGTGCCAGTAGCGTTTAGCGCCGCATAGCTGGTGAACAGATTCGGATCGCCATTGTTCGCGTCGGAAATCGAAGTGGTGCCGAATCCGTGATGCCGGCCGTCGTAATTCGTAAACAATTTAAGGGCGAGATAGTTGGGATTCGCCGGCGCCGGAGCCACCCAACGCGAGGCCAGATACACGCGCTCGCGGCCTAGAATGCCGTAAGCGTCCGCGTCTCCGAGCGCCGTCGAGAAATCCGCCTCTCCTGCAAATGCCGCGCTCCATTCCGTGAAGCTGATCGGCGTCCCGGGATAAATCATGTTCGCGGTCGCACGCATGCGCGGGACGCGGAACGGGATCGTTTTGTTCGGCTGGATGAACGTCGCCCAATTCTGATTGATGGAACCCGATTCACTCACGTACGTGGGATCCCAGTAATCGCGATAGATGCGCGCGGCCAGTGCCTGTTTCTGCGCCGTAGTCCACGTTGAAGTATCGGGACTATCGGGATAGGCGTGAACATCCAAGATATCCACCGACCGTGTCTTGTCGCGCTCATCTTCCCAGTAGACCTCGTTAAGCCACCACGGCAGCAGATCGACTCCGGCGTGCGCGCCCTTGTCGTTGCCGTTCGCGCCATTCCAGTAGAACCACCAGCAGCAGCTCACGGGACCAAGCCGCAGCGCCTTGGGATCCCAACCCTTCAGCTTGCGCGCTTCGGTGACGAACGTGTCGCGCATTTCGTTGTAAGCCGTGGGCGAGGGATGCACGTCGCGCTGGGTGCCGCCCCAGATGTCGATCTCGTTATCCATGTCGTAGAAGTGAGGCGCGGTGCCGAACGCGGTTGCAAGTGCCGCAGTCCACTGATTGCGATAGACACTGCCGGGCGGGTCACTAGTTCCCGGCTGGTCTAGCAGAGGAACATTCGCGTCGTTCGGATTGGCGGTCAGCGTAGTCCTGCAATCCGTCTTTAGGCCGTTCCCCGCATCGGTGTTGAATGGATCGACCGAGCACTGAGCGCCGTACTTCGTGACCGAGAAACTCCAGTGGCCGTTCGATCCGTTCTCGGCGCTTTGCGCCACCCACGGAAGCATCACCATGGTCATCAGCGGATGGCTGCCTGCCTTCTTCACATCAGTGATGAATTTGGCGGAATCCGCATCTCCGATTTCCGTGTAATTAAAGTCTTCGTAGTAATAGTCGTTCGCGGCGTTGTAAGTGAAGAGCTTCCAGTTATAGCGCGAGGTGGCATTGCCGCCCCAGCGAACCACGGTCAGGCCGCTGTCGGTGATCGTCGGCGCATCTTGTGGATATGCGCCTCCATAAACGTACGAACTGATAGGATGCCGGTTGCTGAGTGCGTCGATCGTGACATTGATGTTCACGGTGCCAGGGATTAACGCAGCGGAAGAGTCGCCTTGCGCGGGCGCCGCCTGCGCTTTTGTTTCAGGACTGCAGGCACGAGCGGCAGTCACGACGAGAAGGATGAGACAAAGCGAGGCGAGTGAACGGACGTAGGGGTACATAAGGGGAGGGACCTCCGTTGCGGCGAGTCTAGCGCGGGTTTACGAACGAACGCGCACAGAAGTGCATCGCGTTCGGAAATCCGGAACTGCAGTCGGGTATTAATCCAACCGCTAGGGCAAACCTTAAACCACAAAGGACACAAAGGTGCACGAAGGAACTGATTTCCTCGGTGTGACTTAGTGCCCTTCGAGGTTCCAACTCATCATCAAGCGGGCGCCACACGCATGCTCATGTCGGCTGCATGAGTCGAGTGCGTGAGAAGTCCGACAGATATGAAGTCCACGCCGGTGTCGGCATAGGCGCGAACGTTTTCCAGGCGAATGCCTCCCGAGCACTCAATCGGAATACGCCCGCCGGATTTTCGTTCATCTAGCATCGAGCAGCGCTCGACCGCGCGGCGCACGTCCTCGGGAGACATGTTATCGAGCAGAATCGCTTCCGCGCCGTTGGCCAGCGCAACTTCCAACTCGTCGAGCGTTCGGACCTCGACCTCGATGGGCTGCGAACCGCGCCGGTTGCGGTGGGCGCGCTCGAGAGCGGGAGCGATCCCGCCGGCCAGTGCAATGTGATTGTTCTTGATCAACACGCCGTCGGAGAGATCGAGGCGATGATTCTGTCCGCCGCCGCAACGCACGGCGTATTTATCGATGACGCGAAGTCCGGGAGCGGTTTTACGCGTGTCGAGAATGCGTGCCCGCGTACCGGAGACTGCCTCTACGAACTTGCGCGTAAGGGTCGCGATCCCGCTCATGCGCTGCAAGAAATTCAGGATCACGCGCTCGCAAGAAAGAATCACGCGCGCGTTGTGGCGGATCACGGCTACGGACTGCCCCGGCCGCAGCCGCACACCATCGAAAATTTCCGGATGCGTTGTGACCTCGTAGTGCGCAGTGACGGCTCCGTCGAGAGCGGCGTACACATCGAGGATGCGAGCCACGCATCCGATTCCTGCCAGAATGCAATCCTGCTTGGCGATGACGGTCGCCGCCGCCCGCTGGTTCGGATCAATACAGGCGTAGCTGGTTGCATCGCGCGTCGCCCGGTCCTCGAGCAGCGCGTTCTCCAGAATCGCCGTGAGACGTCGTGAATTCCAATCCATAAACCCAGTCGCCTGTTGCCAGTAGTCAGTTGCCAGCAGAAACCATGTAGGGACAGCCGCCTCGGCTGTCCCGGCCAGGTCGAAGACCGGCCGGCCCTGTCAACTGCAGCCCAATTCTTTCAACTTGCTGGCAGTCTTATCTCGTAAAATCCCAAGTTCGAGCTGTTGTTTTCGCACACCCTCGACAACATTCTGTGGAGCTCTGCCCATGAACTGAGGGTTATCAAGTTGCTTTTGGTTGGTCCCAATCACCTTCTCCAACCTCTCCAATTCTTTCTTGAGCCGCTCGCACTCACTAGCGACATCGATCCTGCGTTGGTAGATAACGTGAACATCGAAACGAGCGGTGCTGCGCGCTCCGGCAACTTTGGCTAGCGAATTCTCCACGAAAGTAATCTTCTCCACGCTGGCCAGTCGTTCCACCGCGCCGCGGTTGTGCTCGATCATCGTGCGAATCTCCGGTTCATGGGCGAATACTTCGACCGGCACTTTGACCTTCGGCTCGACTTTCAATTCCGCACGCAGATTGCGGACGTTCACGATCAGATCCCGCAAGATCGCCATCTCGGTTTCCGCAGAGAAATCAAACTGCTTCTCGTCCGCCTGCGGATACCCCGCCAATGCAATCGACTTGATCGCCGGCTTACCTTCGTGCATCGCCTGCCAGATTTCTTCCGTAATGAACGGCATCACCGGATGCAGCAGCCGCAGCGATGCGTCGAACAAGCTAACCAGATTCGCGCAAGCAATCTTCGCTGTACTCTTGTCGGCACCTTCTTCGAAGTTCAGCCGCGGCTTGATCAGTTCCAGATACCAGTCGCAGAACTCGCCCCAGAAAAAGTCGTAGATGCTGTTCGCTGCCTCGTGAAAGCGGTAAGTGGCCAGCGCGTCGTTGACGTTCGCGGCAACGCGATTGAAGCGAGATAGAATCCACCGGTCCTCGAGAGTGGCGACCGTGACGCCGCTTACTCCCACTTCGTGGTCGGGGCTGCCGGGACTTTGTCCCGGCCGGACAGCCGAGGGCAGCTGTCCCCACACAAAGCCGAGGCGATCCACATTCATGAACATGAGCCGCGCCGCGTTCCAGATCTTGTTGGCAAACGCCCGGTAGCCCTCGGTGCGGCTCTCGTTGAACGCAATGTCAGTACCGGGAGCGGCCATCGCCGCCAGCGTGAAGCGCGTTGCATCGGTCCCGAAACGTTCAATCACATCAAGAGGATTGATGACGTTCCCCTTCACCTTGGACATCTTCGCGCCTTCGGCGTCGCGCACCAGCGCGTGGATATACACCTGCCGAAATGGCACGCTGTCATTCTTCTTGTCTCCCCATCCGCTCGCCTTCTTGATCACCGCATCCTGATCGTGCCCCTGCATGAAGTGGCAGCCGAACATGATCATGCGCGCGACCCAGAAGAACAGAATCTCGTAGGCGGTAATCAGCAGCGTGGTCGGATAAAACACCGCCTGATCCCGCGTCTTCTCCGGCCATCCGAGAGTGGTGAACGGCAGAAGCCCGGAGGAGAACCAGGTGTCCAAAACGTCAGGCACCTGCTCCAGCTTCGCCCCGCCGCATTTTGGGCACTTCGACGGCGCCTCGCGCGCGACAATCACTTCCTTGCACGACCTGCAGGTCCAGGCCGGAATGCGATGTCCCCACCACAACTGCCGTGAGACGCACCAGTCGTGGATGTTGTTCATCCAGTTCAAATAAATCGTGCTGTAGTTTTCCGGGACGATCGTGATCTCGCCGCTCTCTACGGCCTCTCTGGCACGATCGGCCAGCGGCTTGATCTTGATGAACCACTGTTCCGACAACCGCGGCTCGATGATCGTGCCGCAGCGCTCGCACTTGCCGAGCGACAAAGCATGTTCTTTCTCACCGACCAGATATCCCTGCTCCTGCAAATCGTGCAGAACGCGCTTGCGCGCTGCGAAGCGGTCGAGCCCCGCGTACGCGCCGGCATTCTGGTTCATGTGCGCGTGCTCGTCCATGACATTGATCTGCGGCAGATCATGACGCTTGCCTGCCTCAAAATCGTTGGGATCGTGCGCCGGCGTGACCTTCACGGCTCCCGTGCCGAACTCCGGCTGCGCAAGTTCGTCGGTGATGATTGGGATCTCGCGCTTCATCAGTGGCACGAGAACTTTCTTGCCGTGCAGATGCGTGTAGCGCTCATCTTTCGCGTTCACCGCAATCGCCGTATCGCCCAGGATCGTCTCGGGACGCGTCGTTGCAACCGTGATGAACTCGGAAGTCCCTATCACCGGATAGCGGACTTCCCACAGCTTTCCCGCGACATCCTCGTGCTTCACTTCGAGGTCAGAGATAGCGGTCCCGTGCCAGGGGCACCAGTTCACGATGTAATTGCCGCGATAGATCAGTCCTTCTTCATAGAGCCGCACAAACACCTCGCGCACCGCGTGCGAGAGATTTTCGTCCATGGTGAAATACTCGCGGTCCCAGTCGACCGAGGCCCCCAGCCGCTTCATCTGGTCGAGGATCGCGCCGCCATACTCGCGCTTCCATTCCCAGACGCGCTCCACAAACTTCTCGCGGCCCATCTCACGCCGCTTCTTGCCTTCTTTTTCGAGCTGCTTTTCAACCATCATCTGCGTCGCGATGCCGGCATGATCAGTCCCCGGCAGCCACAGCGTGATGAATCCCCGCATGCGATGCCAGCGCACGATGATGTCCATCTGCGTCTGGTTCAGCATGTGTCCCATGTGCAGACGCCCAGTCACGTTGGGCGGCGGCAGCAGCAGCGTGAACACGGGCCGCGTTTCGCCGAGTGGCGGAGTGGATACGGAGAAGAGCTTTTCTTTGATCCAGTATTCGGCCCAGCGCATTTCAATCGCGCCAGGCTCGTAGGATTTGGGAAGTTCGTGCGGCATAGAAAACAGTCAGCACTCAGCCGTCAGCAATCAGCCAGTCGAAGGCGTTGTTCGCGGTTCAACTGACGGCTGACTGCTGACTGCTGAGTGCTCTTCTGATCTTACAGGCGCGAGAAAAGAAGGGTCAAACTTGGCGGGGGGTAGTGGAGGAGCCGGGAAAAACTGGGCCAGAGTACCTTGCGAGTTAACAGTATTAACTGATGAGTACACCGCGTGCGGAGAGCGGACGCGCGGAGAGCTACGGGTGGAGTGCGCGTGCGCAGAGAAGACGTGCGGCGAGCGGCGGGCGCGGGCGAGTGAATGGACGACACACTGGAGACATCCGAGAAACCTAAACGTTGAGCGGTGCCCTTAACTTTCCATTTGTCTTGACAAAGTCGAATTCATAAATCAAAGTTCTCACTCATCTCTGGCGGCGTTCGTGAGTGCCCTAGGAGGTTTTCTGAATGAAAGCGCAGGTCGTACGTTGCCTTATGTTTATGATTTGCTTCACATGCCATGTGATCGGCCAGTCGACGATTCGGCCGTCAGACGAACGCGGTTCTGGTCGATTGCCATTCATTTTCGAAGCAAACAAAGGCCAAAGCGACAAGACAGTTGAGTTCCTGGCGAGAGGTGCGGATTACACCGTTATGCTTGAAGCTGACAGGACAGAGATTGTTCTGCCGCCTGCCCCCGTTGTGAAGAAAATGGAAAAGGCGGGGTCTCCTGAGATCATCACCATTGAATTCGTCGGAGCCAGCCACAAAGCACATTTCCAGCCTGGAAAACTGTTACCGGGCAAGAGCAACTACATCCTCGGCAAAGAAAGATCGCAATGGCTTTTTGGCATACCACAGTACGAGCAGGTCACCCAGAAATCGGTCTATCGTGGCATTGATCTTGTGTACTACGGAAACGAAGGAAACCTTGAGTACGATTTCGTACTTGCCCCGGGATCGGATCCGCAATCCCTCGGGTTTCATGTTCAAGGTGCGGAGCGCATCGAGTTAAGCGATTCGGGCGATCTTCTTCTTCAAACTCCGATGGGCAACGTCCGGCTTCAAAAGCCAGTTGTATATCAAGAAAGGAACGGAATCCGTCGCGCCGTTAATGGCAAGTTCGTGCTGCGGAGTGCTAACGAGATCGGTCTCGTGGTCGGCGAATATGACGCGGGCTCACCGCTGATTGTTGATCCCGTACTCAGTTTTTCGACCCTCATTGGAGCTAACAACAATACCCAGGTTCAGGGAATTGCGGTGGATTCGAGCAAGAACGTGTACATCACTGGAACCACTTTTGCGACGAACTACCCGGTCGTGGGTCCTTTTCAGGCGACTAATCATGGCTACACGGATGTGTTCGTCACGAAGCTCAATCCCGCCGGCAATAAGATCCTCTATTCAACATACCTCGGGAGTAGTGGGTTCGATAACGCTACGGCGATCGCGGTTGACAAAACCGGCGCGGCCTATGTGACAGGCACTGTCGGTGCCCCTGATTTTCCAACAACACCCGGTGCTTTCATGACGTCTGCAGGTGGTGGGGCACCGTTTCTTACAAAGTTTCTAACTGACGGCACACTTGCCTTTTCAACCTTTATGGGAGGGAGCCTCTCCCCCGCACTCGCTATCGCGCTTGATGCCGCGGGAGAGGCATATATTGCTGGCGGTTCCACTTCGAATGACCTTCCGACGACGGCGGGTGCATACCAGACCACCTGCCTCTCCGGTGATTGCGGTTACATCGAGAAACTGAATGCATCGGGAACAGCCCTGGTTTATTCCACCTATTTTGGCGCAAGTTCCGGCAATGGTATTCCTCCTTCTACAACCGGTAATGGGATAGCAGTGGACAGCTCAGGAAGCGCATTTCTGGTTGGGAACACTAATGGAATTCCGCTTCAGAATCCGATTCAACCAAGCGTTGTGGGCCTTCAGAATGCTTTCGTTGCAAAATTCTCACCTGACGGCAGTTCGCTTGTCTTCTCCACTTATCTCGGAGGAACCTCAGCATTTGTTCCCTCTCGCTTCGACTCTGCCACCGGTGTTGCGGTTGATCTCAGCGACAATGTGCATATAGTTGGGACCACCCCTTCCTGCGAGTTTCCGCTGTCACTGACTGCTATTAGTACCGACTGCGTGACCGGAGCTGACCAGAAAGTCTTCGTCGCATCGCTGAACTCAAACGGCACCCAACTATTATTCTCAACCTTGCTGCAGAGCGGAAACGCGGCTGGAATTGGCGTCGACAGCAAAGGAAACAGCTACGTAACTGGAACCACGACATCGACCAGCTACTTCCTCAAGAACGCGATTGAGAGTTCGGTGGACGCAAGTCTTACAAGCAGTGATGGTTTCGTAACCGAGCTAGATCCGACAGGTAAACTTCTATTCTCCAGCTATCTCGCTGCCACCTATGGGTCGGCCCCGTCAGGGATTGCCGTCGATCCCTCGGGAGGCATATACATGGCCGGGCTGGGACAAGCTGATTTTCCTCTCCTTCACCCGATTCCAAGCCAGACTTATCAAAGCACGTATTACACAATTTTCGTAGCCAAGATATTGCCGTCGAATACTCCGCAGTTCAGCCTCTCGCCGCGTGTGAGTCCGGTCCTTACTCTTCGTAACGTAAGCAGCGTGCCATTGGCAATCACGTCAATTGTGCCTTCGGCCAATTTCACCATGCAGGGCAACTGTGGAAGCAGCATCGTTCCGGGTGGCGCTTGTAATCTGATCTTGCTAGGGGCAAATGACAAGAAGACCCAAGGTTCTGTCACGATCACCAGCAACGCATATGCGAAGCCACAAACGTTCCAGATTCGGAAGTCGCCGACTGGAGATAACCTTGGATCCTCTCTGGCGATCTCTCCTATGTATGTGGAATTTCCGCCACAGTTGATTGGAACTTCGAGTGCGGCCGAGCAGATCGTAATTCAGAACCAGGGATTGCCGGCTGCTATCAACAACATTTCAATCAATCAGCCGTCTCCCTTTACAGAGACGAATAACTGTCCGGCCCTTCTGGGTACAGGCGCATCTTGCACCATTTCAGTGATCTATACGGCAGCAACGGCTCAAGACTCGGCTGGGTTGGCCATCATTACCGATCAAGGCCAGACCAACATCGGTCTGAATGGTTTGGGGAGTAGCTCCGCGATAGCGGTCTCGACCCCGGCGATGGAATTCGGCAACCAGCCCTCTGGTTCGCCAACTCTGGGCCGGATCGTCAATTTAATCAACGCCACTCCCAACCCAGCGACGGTTACGGGATTGTCGACGACCTCTGGATACGCAGAGGCCGACACTTGTTCGGCGGTTTTACCACCTCACGGTGAGTGTCGCGTCTCAATCAGCTTTTCGGCGACCGGGAATCAGGACGCACCGGGTGCTCTGACAATTGCGAATTACGGACCTGGAGGACCAGAAGCGGTCACCCTGCATGCAACGGGAGTTCAACCTGGAGATCTGAGTGTGTCTCCTAACTCCCTCAGCATTCAGTTTGGCTATATTGGCACTTCTTCGAACTTTTCGCCGGTGACGGTCACTAACAACTCCAAGAACACAATCACGATCCAAAAGATCGCTACCACCGCGCCCTATACCCAGACCAACACTTGCCCGGCCAGCCTCGCGCCAGCCGCCACATGTCAGGTATCCGTAGTTTTCAAACCAACTGTAACCGGCTTGGCGAATGGAGTTTTAACAGTCACCCATTCCGGTAACGGATCGCCCCTGACGATGCCTCTCACCGGCACCGGAGTAACGAAGGTTCAGTTCGTTCCATCCCCAGTACAGTTTGGGGCTCAGTCGGTCAACAGCAGCGGGAGTTCTGTTTCGCTGGGCTTGGACAACTTTGGAACTACCGCCGTGACTTTGGGTACATTTACGGTTCAGGGCAGCGAATTTGCGATTACGCAGAATAACTGCGGCACATCGCTCGCCAGAAATACTGGGTGCTTTCTGGCCCTTGCGTTCACTCCGTCCGCGACTGGTACACGGACCGGAAGCATTTCCATCACTGCTAGTGATTACTCGCAAGCCCACGTCGCCATTCTCCAGGGTACAGGTATCTCTGCCGGCGTTGGCTCTTTGTCTGTAACCAGCATCAACTTTGCGCCTCAAGCGGTGGGGACAAAGAGCCCGGGACATGGCATAATTCTCACCAACACCGGATCGGGCACGCTTACGATAGACGGCATAGCGACATCTCCGCAGTTCTTCACAAAAACAACCAATTGTGGAAAGACCCTATCAGCCGGGGGCCACTGCACAATCTCTGTGTTTTTTGATCCAACGCTGCAGGGAATTCTGGCTGGCTCCCTGACTATTCAGGACGATGGGCTTAACGGCCAGCACACAGTCGCTTTGAGCGGTACGGGGCGTTAGCGACTGAGATTCTTGCTTGCGATTCGGCCGCCTCCAGGACCTTCAGGCAGTGTGCCAACTTGATCGTACGCCCAGGCATTTTCGAGCAGATTTTCTCCAAGGTGTGCTGATTGGCTCCCCTGCGTCTGAGGTCCCGCTTGGGAAGCTTGGCGATTCTCTCCAGCTGCTCATCCGTTCCAACGGCGTAACCCATTCGCTTGTATTCGACGGTCTTGAATTCAACGAGACTCAAGTCTTCGCCGTCCTCCCAATCCCCGTCGGATTCCTTCCCGATGTAGATCGGCGGCCAATTGGCGGCGGACGTCCGCTCGCCGCAACATTCGGCGCGGGCGTCGAAATTCGCATGGCCTAAAAACGGCTGTAAAAGTCGAACAACAACGAGGTGCCCAATGAGCACAGACTTTTGAAGGAACCCGATGGTGGTATGGTTGCTGATTTTCATGTGAAACTGCCGAGCGATAATGAGCCGCAACCAACGGGTGACCCCGGTAAGAGCCCCGTTCGTGAGGTTGAGTTACTGAGGCAACAGATGCAGCAACTCTGTCAGGCTGTGCGCGGCCTGGTGCAGTTGCAGTCGGTGCTCAGCCAAGGTGTGCAGCAGTTGCTAAAGAACAATTGCAACGGCGCGGCTTGCGCGGTGCTGTGATCGGGTATCCCTTGGCGGTTTCACTCCATGGAAAAAAATAGGCGTATGCCGCCTACGAACCATACACAAATTAGGAAGGGCTTTGGGGCTGAACTGCAGACGGGGCTAGCAAACAGCCCCTACGAATGCCGCTTCTTCATCTGGCTGTTCTGTCCCTTCCTCGTCTGTGTTCGGCGAAGTTGGGGCACACGGAGCCGCCCCGTGGTTCGCGGGCGGACCATCCGATTGTCCCGGTAACTGCGTAGGCGACGGACTCTTCAGCAGTTCGACCACGAAATCGAAAGGCGTCCTTTCATTCAAGTCTCTTTCAATACTCAGCCAGACATCCCACATCATCTTTTCGAGAGCTTTGTCTCGTTGCTTTTTGGCGGGCAAACCAATCTCTAGGGCCTCTTTGCGATTTACAGGATAGCCATGAGACTGGAATTTCTTGCTCATGTTCTGAACGATCGTTCGCAACTTCGAGCCAACTTCATCTTCCTTCATATGCATTGCAAGGAGCCTTTCTCCAAGATCGAGAGCTAACTTGGAGCTCCGGGCAGTAAAACCAATTCCAAGCGTTCCGACTTCCTTGCATGTAAGCTCGAAAAGCGCCCGGAGATGTTCTTGATCAGTGATTTTCAAGCTCTCGCGTACAAAGTCTAAAAATGCGCTGATATCCTCCGTAGAAAATGTCTTGGCCTGCCCCCCGGTACCAGCGTTGGTGGTGATCTGCATGTCAACAGGGCCAAGGTGCCCATTTGGATGCATCACGATCTCGTCAGCGCCAAAAGCTAGGAGGGTCGCTGCGCTATAAGCACTTTGCTCCTGGCGAGCAAAGGGGGCTTCGAGGTTTCTAAGCCGCGCCTCCAAACGACGTACCGCGTCCGATAGAGTCCGATTTTCCAGTGATGTTTTCCACGCTTCTTTGCGGCGCTTCTTTCGCTCCCGCTTCAGCATTCGCAGTTTAGTTTTGGGTGCTTGCTCAACAGCCCAATCTGCTCGCTGTAATCGTTCCAGTGCCTGACGCCTCGATTCGTCGGCATTGCGAAAAGGCTCTACCAGAGCGCGTGTCTCGGCTCGGACTTTCCGCAAATTGGCAGCGGAAACTGGCTCCGACGACGCGCGACAAACCATTCCAATAAAGTCCCGGATGAAACTCTCAGCAAGAGGACTGAAAATGCGAATTAGGTCAGCTGCCTTTTTGCATTTGCGAAGTCCGCCGCCAATCTCACCCCACGCACCTTCGAATGCCTGGACTAGTTGCTCTCGTCGAGTGTGAAGCTGAGGATCGCTCAGCTCGGGCTGTGGTCCCCGACGTTTTGGGCCAGAAATCGGTTGATTCAGAAATGCTGTCAAGTCTTCGTTAAACTTTCTTCGCCACATGAGGGCTAGCGCCTCAACGCCAATTGCCACATGATCTAGTTAGCATAGTCTCCGATTGCCGCAAATTTATATTCTGAGCATTTCTGAGAAACTTTCGAACTTACAGTTGGAGTTATTGGAGGAAGAACCCGGCGTCAGCCAGGCGGAGGTAGAAGCTGAGAGTGAACGTCCCCCGCTGAACGGCGAGAGCAGCGCAGTGGTGATGCAGCGGAAAGGGAAACCCAAGAAACATCCTGGCCGTCAGACATTACCAGCGCACCTGCCGCGGGTCGAACAGGTGATCGCTTGTCCGACAGAACAGTGTAGGTGCGGGGTTTGTGGCCAAGAGAAAGCGATTATCGGTTACGAGATCAGTGAGCAGTTGGAGGTAGAGCCGGCCAAGTACTTCGTACAGGTGA
>Ga0210405_10001847_pt1 | contig 22957 bp, 30 predicted proteins | sample IncBWH11MmetaG_FD_155492 | JGI IMG/M metagenome (GOLD analysis project Ga0210405, IMG submission 155492) | Forest soil microbial communities from Barre Woods Harvard Forest LTER site, Petersham, Massachusetts, United States - Inc-BW-H-11-M | ecosystem: Environmental > Terrestrial > Soil >... | reverse complement strand
ACGTCGGCACAGCGTCCTCCCGACAGACAAACACCGGCAAAGGCAAGCAGCGAGGCGCGCCCGCCGGCTCCGACCCGCGATCCGAACACGCCCGGGTACGTCAAAGCAAATGAATTGGCTGACGGCACTATCCCTTCGCCAAAGGAAGACGGGAACTTCATCATTGGCCCCACCCACAATCCCGCGCGGGAAATGGCCGCGAACGAAAGCGTGCCCAAGGGTGACGTCTTTGAATTCACCATGGAATCCAAGGACAGCAAGATATATCCCGGCATCGCGCGTGAGCCTAACACCTTCGCCGTGCCAGACCCAGCGGACCCCAACAAGGTGATCGTCAACAGCTATCCTGCTCCCTATACGCGCCGGGTGGCGGTGTACGTTCCCAAACAATACGTTCCCGGCACTGAAGCCCCTTTCATCGTCGGGGCGGATGGGCCTGACCAGACTTTGTTCACTGCACTCGACTGTCTGATCGCCGAGCACCGGGTGCCGGTAATGATTGCGATCTCCATCGGCAACGGCAGCGGCGACGCTCAGGGCAGCGAGCGGGGACTGGAGTACGACACGATGTCCGGGCTTTACGCGGAGTTCGTGGAGAAAGAAGTGCTGCCCCTGGTGGAGAAGAAATACAGCGTGACGCTTACCAAGGATCCCGACGGGCGGGCGACGACGGGCTGCAGCTCGGGAGGAGCGGCCGCGATGGCGATGGCCTGGTATCACACGGATCTCTACCACCGTGTTCTGAGCTACTCGGGAACGTTCGTCTACCAGCAGTGGCCGTACAACTCTGAGACCCCGCACGGCGCGTGGGAGTTCCACGAAACCCTCATTCCCACCAGCCTGAAGAAGCCGCTGCGCATCTGGATGCATGTTAGCGATCAAGACATTCTCATCACGCGCGACAACTATCACGACTGGGTCGTCGCCAACGAGCGTATGGCCAAGGCTCTGGCCGCCAAGGGGTATCCTTACCAGTTTGTCTTTGCTAAGAACGCAGTACACTGCGACCGTGGCGTTAAGGCACAGACTCTGCCCCTGGCACTGGAGTATGTATGGCAGGGATACACGCCGAAGAAGTGAACCGGCTTAAGGCCGGGCTATTCAGAAGTTATCATCGGACTGTGAATAACCTGACAATGGAGATCGGGCCGACGGGGCCACCGGAGGACCTCTTCGCAGAACTGGAGAATGTTTGTCCGCAATCACGCCCAGTCAATCGTCGCCTGTGATTTCCTGGTCGTGGTGACCGCTCGGTTTCGAACTCTCTATGTGTTCCCTCTTGATGGAGGTCGAGACACGGCGCATCGTGCATTGCAACGTGACCGCGCATCCAACGGCCGCGTGGACTTTGCAGCAGCTTCGCGAAGCGATCCCCAGCGATCATTCCTACCGTTTCCTGATCATGACCGTGATTCGATCTTCTCGGCAGAGGTGGACCAGCAGCTCAAGGCTTTTGGATTGCGGGGGCTGCACACGCCCGCGCGAGCGCCAAAGGCAAACGCCTATTGTGAAGGATTAGTGGGAACTATACGCCGGGAATGTTTGGATTTCATGATTCCGCTGGGCGAGAAACACCTGCGCAGAATCCTGGCGTAGTGGGTTACGCATTACAACCAAGGGCGCCCCCATTTAAGCCTCGGACCGGGGATTCCTGAAGCTCCCGCGGTATTCCTAGCGCTGCAAGGCCGTGACAGGCATTCTTTCGCCCAAGACTGCAAGGTCGTGGCTCGCGCGGTTCTCGGCGGCCTCCATCACGAATACCGGTGGGAAAGGATGGCCGCGTGAAGGACGGACTGCTCAGCAGGCGCATCACCTTGATACTGCCTTCTCTCGAATGACAGATGAGTGCAGCGCTGGTACCCCATGCGGTAATGGTCGCCCTCGCGGCACAGGCTGGCGCGCAGGCACCAAGCGCCACGACCGACTCTCTTCGTAGACTTCGGAGAGCAGAATCCGTTCAATTTATCGTGTGTCAGTGGATGGTCTGAGGGAATCGAGAAGAGGGGAGTTGGGGAAGGAACTCGTTGGCTCATATCCGTCCCATGATCGTCTCTACCACTGGTTCAAGTCCAACGATTACGGTCGGACCCTGTCAGGCAACAATGTACATATAAAGGATAAGCGGATGGTTTGCCTTTCGTATCGGTCCGAGTTTGAAGTCATACGGAATTTTTGCGTACCACAGGTCGGAAATTCGAAAATTTAGATCGGGCAGGTCGTGTCACAGAGAGCGTTAACTCCGTAACCATAGAGTTGCAAAGGCCTGGCTCGGCTCTCTCCGCCGGACCGGTACCCATCGCTCGGCCAGCTACAGTGGACGATGTCCATTGTCATGGCTAGGTGTGAATATCAAGGCTAGAGGAGGTGCCTGGCGCGGAATTCGCCTACGAGTTTCCAAGTCTTGCCATCAGGTTCGAGCACTTCACCAATCCAGTGAAACGAGTTTGGCGTGATTTCGGTGTAGCGCCAACGAGTCGCCGTGCCGTCGGAACGCGCGCCGACTTGCACGATCTCGTTGCCAACCTTCCGACCGGTTTGGCTCTCCTCGTAGCCGCTTACCGGATCGATCCAGCGGATGCGCCAGGCCTGAATTGTCGGATCCCAGACGCGCAAGGTGGTCCCGTACATGTTGTTCTTATGAATGCCGTCAGGCTTGCGATCTGAAGAACGAGGCATGATCCAGACGTCCTGGATGGCGCGGCCTTCAAGAACCCAGTTGAAGTGAGCTTCACCCTTGATGTTCTGCGAGGAAACGTCAATCCCTGCGTAATGCAGGACTTCGAGTTCCCAGCTTCCGACGAGCCACCCATACACGTCGGCCGATTCGGGGATTTCGGCCGAACGGCCAAAAGCACATAGTACCCGAGGAAAGTTATCGCTCGTTGTCTGATTTGCTTTTACCGCACTCACAGTCCACTTCATAAGAAGCAAAATCGAAAACACGATATACAGGACCCTAACAAATTTACGGCTCTCTGTCTGTTTCGTCTGTATCCCAGTCACGATCCACCTCGCAAGAACCGAAATTTGAAACGCGAAATTCAGAGATTCAGCCGGTTGCTACTAGCCACGCGATGCCGGCGGAACGATTTGGTTCAACCGCGCATACACAACTAGCTGGCCGTAATGTTCGCAGTTGTGCTCGATAAAGGTGACGACCATTTCAGCCATCTCCGGGCTCAGGCCGGATGCGTTCCCTTTCAGCGCGTCCGCGGCGTCCGACGCGCTGCGCTTCAGCGCATCGACGATTCGCGTTTTGGTCGAATATCCGTCCCTCGGAAGTTCGTTAGCCGTGTCATCGCCTTTTCTCCCGCGCGCAGAATCTGCCACATACTGATTCCAGAACGCCACGTGCCTGAGCACGTCCGCGAACGTGCGTACGGCCTGTACAGGTCTGTAATCGAATTCGTTCTCGGGAACCTCTTCGGCAAGAGCCGTGAGTTTTTGGCACACCTGTTCCCAGCGGCCGATGAGTTTGTCTGAAACTGTCCCTTGTTGAACGACTTTGGTTGCCATGTTTCAATCCCCCCTCGGAGAATTGTCGAGCCCCAATCCCGCACCGGAACTGCGAACTGACGTGCTTGGCCGCTTTCCTGCGTCTCTCGCAGTGTTGTATCCTTTTGCGGGGAGATATTCTTGGCGAAAATTGCGGTCGAATTTGAGTCGATTGCGGCACGGCGCACCGATGGCCATACTGCGGGACAGCCCGCGAGGCGGGCACTGGCGCGCGGGGAAGGCTGGAGTGTGTCGGAGGTGATCTGCAGCGCGGGCCCACGCGACCGCCCGTTTGAAGAGCGGCATTCGCACGTCTGCATCGCTATTGTCACAGCAGGCAGTTTTCAGTATCGAACGAGTGCCGGCCGCGAGTTGCTGACGCCGGGGTCACTTTTGCTCGGAAACGCGGGGCAGTACTTCGAGTGCGGGCATGAACATGGCGTTGGAGATCGCTGCCTCTCCTTCTCGTACGAGCCGCAGTACTTTGAAGGCCTCGCGACCGAAGCTGGTGTGCAGAGCCGGAGTGCACGTTTCTTCACACTTCGCGTGCCGCCTGTGCGGGAACTGTCATCGCTTGTTGTGCGAGCGTGTGTCGGCCTCGCTGAATGCGGTGATACGGCACCGGGCCGCGGGCAAAGCGCATTCGCGGTGGAGACCGAGAAACCGGCGAGAAATTCCTTGGAACACGCGAGCAGCTCGAATGCTGTTATGACAATGTGGGAGGAGATTGGTATCGAACTGGCCGTGCGGGCGCTCGATTTCGCGAGCGCCGGCGAGCCAAACCGGGGGAGCTTGCCGGCTACGGAGGCGCGTGTTACGCGAATCGTTCGAATGATCGAAGGTCATCCTAATTCAGACCACAGGCTCGGTGCGCTTGCCCGAGAGGCGAAACTTAGCCGCTACCATTTCCTTCGGATTTTTCAACAGCTCACCGGGCTTACGCCCCACCAGTATGTCCTCCGTGCTCGCCTGCGCTGCGCGGCGACGCGATTGATGCTGGAACCGGCGCGCGTGCTCGACATTGCACTGGATTCCGGCTTCGGAGACGTGTCGAATTTCAATCATGCCTTCCGCGCCGAGTTTGGCGTCAGCCCACGGGCATATGGGAAGAATTCGCGCCACAGCACGAGGGAACCGGAACTGGTATTGGAATGCGATGAGCGCGTGGGACCAGGCCGCTAGTTTTTGCCAGAAAGGTACGCGTCCCTCAAGGGACGGACGGGGCTAGGACCTTGGCCAAGTCGCCGCAGCCGACGGCGTCATTGAATGCCTAGTCAAAATCCGACGCGAGAGGGCGGCAGGAGGTAGCTAACGGCACTGCCTCCTGGCCGGTCGGATTGTACCGACAAACACGCATCCGGGCTTGATTTCCCGAAGAGATGCCGAGTTCGCCTTACTAATCATAGTTTTTACCTGCCTGTTAATGCCCGGACCGCAGGTGCAGGCGGCCGCCGTTTTTCATCACCACAGATTTCAAACACTACCAAACGATTAGCTCCGTTCATCCGCTCGATATACACTGAATTGCAGCCCAGTCGCCAACGGCGGCGGCTCAACGGATGGAAGCCACGGTCTCACAATTCGCCGGCATCTACCGCGAATGGGCGCCGCACGCGTTGCTGCGCGGGCACGTCCGCTGCCTATGGACCAACGACCTCTCGGGATCGCGCAGCGAATGGCTGCAGGTTGTGCCCGACGGCTGCGTCGATATCGTCTGGACCGGCGAAACACTCTGCATCGCCGGCCCCGACACCCGGCCCATTCTCGCCCGCATGCCGCGCGGCACGGTCGTTGTAGGAGTGCGCTTCCATCCAGGCGTGGCCTCTGCGTGGCTGGGCCAGCCGCTGGATGAGATCGTGAATGTTCGAGTACCTCTTACCGAGTTCTGGCGGGACGATGCGACCCGCCTCCTCGATCGAGCCGCGGGAGGTGGCAGCGCAAAACAACTCGCCGCGGACCTTGAAGGCTTTCTCGTTGGCAGACTGGCCGCCGTCGGGCTCGCCGATCCGCAGATCGCGTTCCTGCGCCGGGCCGCCGGCGACAACTGCATGCCCGCGGGACTCAGACTCGATCAGCTGGCGGCTCATGTGGGCCTGAGCGAGCGCACCCTCCGCCGCCGGTGCGTGGATGCTTTCGGCTACGGATTCAAGACACTGGACCGCGTGCTCCGCTTCCAGCGGTTCTTCCGGCTTGCGGCTCGACCCGAAAACTACAGCCTGGCCGACATGGCCGCGCGCACAGGATATGCAGACCAGGCGCACATGACCCGCGAAGTCCAGCGCATGAGCGGCCTAACCGCGGGCGAATTCGTGGCCCAAGCGCAGGGCGGATTGGCCGATTCGTTCAAGACAGCCGTCGCAGGACACGTGTAGCGTCTCATGCATGAAGAGACTGCGGAGAATCGTCCATCGCGCCGTCGTGATGGCATTACTCAGCTGCGCCTGCGGCAGCCGACCCCCGCTCGCCGCCGGCACCCAAACCGTCACCGTCGAATCGCGCACCATCACCGTGCGCATCGACCGGCCGTTCGAGAAGGTCTATGAGTTTCTCGTCGATCCCGCCAACTGGAACCAGTGGGCCTGCGGCCTGGGCAGGAACATCCGGCGGTCACAGGACGGTTGGATCGCGGACTCGGACGGCGGAGTCGCCAGCGTGCAATTCACGCCGCGGAACAGCTTTGGTGTTGTCGACCATACCGTCATCCGCGCCTCCGGCCAGCGCGTTTACATCCCCATGCGATTAATCGGAAACGGAAGCGGCTGCGAGCTGCTGTTTACTCTCTTGCGTGAGCCCAGCATGTCTGACGCCCAGTTCGCCTCCGACACCGGATTTGTGCAGCGCGACCTGAACGGGTTGAAGAGGCTGCTCGAAAAATGAGACCGCATCCGGCACACGCGGCCATCGCAGGGGCCATGCTTCTGTCTCTGGCGGTGCCGTGCTTGATTCATCCGCACAGCACGAACGAAGGCTTCCGGCGTGCGATCCCCGTTCTGCAAAGTACATGTCTCATCAGCGCCGACGTGAGGCGTCTCGTGGAGTTTTACGAACCCATACTGAATCGAAAAGCGAACTGGTCCGACGAGGATTACGCCGAATTCCCCACGAGAGCGGGCGTGCTGGCAATCTTCTCGGCCGCGGCCCAGGAGAAGTACATCCCCGGCTCGGCCGAACCGGCAAGGAATCGCAGCGTGATTCTGGAGTTCAAAGTTGCGGACGTCGATGCCGAATACCGGCGTCTTCAGCCATTGGTGAAAACCTGGGTCAAGCCTCCAACCCTACAGCCATGGGGCACACGGTCCATCTACCTTCGCGACCCGGACGGAAACCTCGTGAACTTTTATTCGCCTCCGGCCCCGAAGTAGAGGACCTGCCGGGAATCGAGAGACTGAGAAGATGGTCACGCGGAGAGAACTGTTGAAGAGCGCGATCGCGACGGCAATGATTCGTATCGCGAAAGGAGAAGGCGAAGCCATGGAGCAACGTATCAGCATCGTCACGCTCGGGGTCAGGGACCTCACCGCTTCCCGGCACTTTTACGCCGACGGCCTGGGCTGGAAGCCGGTCTTCGAAAACAAGGAGATCGTCTTCTTCCAGGCCGGCGGGATCATCTTTGCGCTGTTTCTGCGGGACGAGTTGGCCAAAGACTTCGAGACCAATCCCGCCTCATTCGGGCGAGCTGCAGTAGCCATCGCGCACAACGTGCGCACCAGGGCCGAGGTCGACCCGCTCATCCGGCGCGCGGCGGAGGCCGGCGCAACCGTCCTCAAGCCGGCGCGCGACGCTTCGTGGGGCGGATATTCCGGCTACTTTGCCGACCCGGACGGATTCGCCTGGGAGGTGGCCTGGAACCCGGCGTGGAAGATCGCGGCCGATGGATCGATTGAATTCCATTGATGGGCACGGCGAGTGGCCGCGGCTGCGAAAGTCGATATGACATTGGCCACGTCTTAGGTGTGCCAGACTGCGCAAAATCGTACAATGTGCAGTAGTTGGGTTTTTGGGGGAGCCATTGAATTCCACCGCGAAAAGTTGTTCGAGTGAACCCGTTCGTTATCCTGCTCTGCAAGTGATCGATCTGGCCGCCGAGGGCGCCGCGATAACGGACTCTTATCTCAATATCGTCATAAATCGAGTCAATGGTAGCTGTTTGCGGCTCTCCGTTATGAGAGAGGATTATCGCTGGCACTATCATCCCAAATCGGACGAGCTTTTTCTGGTTGTGGATGGATGTTTGGAGATCGATCTCGCCGACGGTCGCATACTTAGTTTAACCGCGTGGCAATGCGCGACGCTTCCAGCGGGGATGGTGCATCGAACTCGGCCAGTCGGCGGGCGAAGCGTAAATCTGTGCTTCGAGGAACTAGCGGCAGAGACCGTGTTCATCGACTCCGCTGAGGCACCGTCGGAAAAGGAATAATTTGCCGGACGTGAACCTAGCCAATCGAGTGGCACGGAGTTACACAGGCAATTGCGTACATCCAAGTTGAGATACATCCTGGCGATGCCATGCTTGTACAGGTTGATCCCGTTCACGCGCCCCATGTACAGGAAGCCCACGCAACGATTTTTGCCCAGTCTCTCTTCCAAAGGCGTTTGGCTCCCACAATCAGAGAGTTTCCGTTGTAAAGATGGAACGCACCCCATTAAATTCAACCACCTCCCGTTGGCTGGGTGACTTCACTTTTTTCCAATACAACCGCTCGACCCCTTCTTTACTCTCGGTTCTTGGGGCTGAAAAAGGATCATGAAGAAGATATCGCTCGTTCTTGCCTTGTGGCACCGCTGTGTCTGGCGCGAATTGGATGAGCGCTGGAGTCGTCTTTGAGATTTTTTTCTGAAGGCTTTCTGTTAGAACTTCTTCGTGAAAGCAGTTGACTATCGTATTTGACCGTGTTTTCCAGCTTCCGGCTTGTGGAGAAGTGAACATAGCAGCTGGAGGCGTTCTGAACATGTCACTTTCATTCAAGACCGACCGCTACACTAGCTGTGATAATGGCCATGCTTTATTGTCGATGATCCGGTCTGTGCTGCCCTGAAAAAACCGTGCCCACAAGGGGAACACATTCGTAACGATTCCATACAGTTCGGCCTAGCCTTAGCGGATCGATTCTTACGAGACCCGCAAAAGAAGGGGTCCAAAGATTGTCGTATTCTTACGTGAACGAAAGCAGGGGGCAGGTCAAACTCACACGGGCCTCCTGTGCACGTCCAATTGGTTTAGGAATCTTGGTATTACTGTCCTTGCAGGGAGCAAACGCGCAGAAGACACAGACGAATTCCACTGGCAACTGCCACGTCGGCACTTACCGTCTCTCAGATGGCCGGGACCTCGATATTGCACCCTCTAACGAAAATCTGCAGTGGCGTATAAAGGACGGCACCACCGGCGAATTGGCACCGACGACTGACGGTAGTTGGTCGAGTAGTCTCGGTATGACTGGACGGCCCGACGGCAAAAGTGTTTCTTTCGGCGGCTGCACAGCAGGGAAGATCCGCTTCGACGGGGTCGAAGGCCACCGTATTGCCTTCGAAGTTTTCGAGGCCAATTTTCAGGGAGCCGGCGTAACACTCGCCGGCCGCCTGGTCATGCCTAAAGGCAAGGACCCTGTCCCGATCGTTGTTCTTGTGCATGGATCGGACCGCGGTTCGGCACTCGAGGGGGGTGGAGCCTTCGCCCTGCAGCGCCTGTTTCCCTCGACAGGTATCGGCGCCTTCGTTTATGACAAGCGAGGGACTGGTGCCTCCGGCGGCAAATACACACACGATTATCTGACGCTGGCCGACGACGCGATCGCTGCGATGCGCGAGGCCAAACGGCTCGCCGGTGCGCGAGCGCAACGGATCGGCTATCTGGGTACCAGCCAGGGTGGGTGGGTTGGCCCACTCGCTGCGAAAATTGAAGCGGTAGATTTTGTCATCGTTGCATACGGCCTGGCGATTTCCCCGCTCGAAGAAGATCGCTCGTGCCTCGCTCTCGACTTGACTCGCCGGGGATACGGAGCCGATGCACTTGCCAAGGCGATGGAAGTCGCGGATGCTACGAGCGCCGTGCTTCTCAGCAATTTTCGCGAGGGTTATGACCGGGTCGAAGGTGTCCGCCAGAAGTATGAGAAGGAGCCCTGGTTCCCCCTCCTCCACGGGAACGTCAGCTTCCTGATTCTCCAGCACTCGCCGGCGGAATTGAAAGAACTGGGCCCCACGCTGTTTCCCGGCGCACCGCTGCAATACGACCCCATGCCGGTGCTGCGGAACTTGCGGACAAAACAGCTATGGGTTCTCGGAGAGGATGACATCGACGCGCCAAGCGCCGAAACCGCCGCGCGATTGAAAGCTCTGGCCGCGTCGGGCTCCCCCATTACAACGGCGATGTTCCGCGGCGCCGAGCACGGCATGTACGAGTACGAAGTCGCGCCGGACGGAACGCGCCTGTCGACCCGCCAGCCCGAGGGCTATTTCAGGATGATGGTCGACTTCATTCGTGACGGACGGCTGCACGGCTCATACGGCGATCTCGTCTCCAATACCGAGCGCGGGACCAACCGCTGCACTAGCTGTGATAATGGCCATGCTTTATCGTCGATGATCCGGTCTGCACTGCCCTGAGAAAACCGTGCCCACACCAGGGGAACACATTCGTAACGATTCCATAAGTTTGAGCCTAGTCTTAGCGGTTCGATTCTTACGGGATCCGCAAAAGAAAGGAGCAGTTGCATGCACACACGGTTGGCAATAGCCTCGATCAGTGTTGTGGTTGGTCTTAGCGTTCTTCAGTCGCACGATTCTCACGCATCGGGCATCTCCGCTCCGGATCAGGTGCCAAGGAAGTCGGTTTCCGTCCCAGTTGCCGCGGCCCGCCCCGAAGATGTCTCAAGCATTGATGGAATCGTGAAGGCTTTTTATGAAGTTATCTCTGGGCCATCGGGGCAGCCGCGGCAATGGTCGAGAGACCGGACCCTGTACATCCCACGTGTGCAGTTTGTTGCCATGAATGAGGATTCCGCCCACCACGCGACAGCCCAAGTGATGACGCACCAGCAGCTCGTTGATCATTATGACGTCGAGTTAGTCGAGAAAGGATTCTTTGAACATGAGATCCACCGCAAAACCGAAAGGTTCGGTAACATTGCTCACATCCTCAGCACGTACGAGAGCAGATATACGGAGAACGGCGCGGTCATTGCGCGGGGTGTAAATAGTATCGAGCTTTTCTGGGACGGGCGCCGGTGGTGGATTGTCACGGCAATCTGGGATGAGGAGCGCCCGGATAATCCGATGCCCAAAGAACTGCTTCCCTGAGCTAATCTCGCGGACCGGCGATTCCCAGCTCACGAGTGAGTTTGTCGTGAGCGACAACAGCCACGAACGAGAAGACAAACAATGCGGCAACCTCACAACGGCAGAGCCGAACGACAGCATGTTCGCTGGAAATGGTTGGGAGTCGCGATCGGTGAGTTTTGGGAGCTGTTTGTTCCCCCATGATTTCGCGAACTCTTGTCAGTGGTGTTTACGGGCCGATTTGCGGAGGTCGGCTCGACCATTGCGCTTCGTCCGTCCCCCGTCCATTTTGATCTGAGCACTTTTGAGATCAATGTCAACTACGTCTCTGTCTATGACGTAATACAGCTGCGTGTGTAGGGTGAAGAACCACTTGTTATCCGTGACCGCCCCGTCGGTTCGACAGCTGCGCGACGCTTGGTGTCTGTCATCGCTGGTGAGCGCGTAGGGCATATGGTTTGCGGCCCGAAAGATTGTGGCATTGTGTCTGATTTGAATTGTCGCGTGCAGCTTGTGGCCACTCCAGAATGAGCCGATGGCTCCACGATTGCTCAAGCGATTAGATTTATAGATCAAAAAAGGCGGTGCCTTCCTCACAGGACCCGCAAGTTGCGGAGGGCGGATAACGCATGGAGTGAGGTCGGAGTCCTGATCGTCCCATCTACCCATTACTTCCTGCGAAACCTGGTCAAACGTCTTCGAATTGCTACCGTTGGTGTGCCCGACTTCTTCCGGTTTAACCGTTTTTGAGCCATTCAGAGGCAGACGTTACTTGGAAAACTTCCGCACCATCAGTGAAATCGGTAAGCCGACCATGAACATAAGTACAGCGACATCCACCATGGATGGGCGCGCAATTTTTGTGTGATAGGCGGACATGGGCAGCACGATGTAATTCATAAAAATGTAGACCGCAACTCCGTAGAGCAGTCCCGATGGGATGGCGTGCTTTACCATGAACTTCAACTTGCGGCTTGCCAAGTAGAAAACTGCCGAAGCTGTAGTGGCAATTAGAAAATGAAAAAAGGCTCCCAGCGCTGCAGTCGCCAGTCCTCCTCGAAAAGAAGACATTCCTAACAGTCCACCCGCGATGCCTTGGAGGAGAGAGACAGGGCTCCTTCCCTCCAGACCAGCTTCAACAAATGCGACGGTTATATCGAGAGACCCTGCCAGCAAGCCAGCCCACCCGATGGCCCGATAAGCCTGAGAGGATCGCGGGAGAAGCGATGGGGGGGATGCCGTTATGGAGCCCATGTGTAGACCTTCCCGATACGGGATGCGTTCGGCTTACAGAGCTGCCCGTCTTTGCCTGTGGCAACTCGCGAGCCTGAAACATGTCGAAACAAGGTCCAGAATGAATTGTGCCAGCTGAATTTGTCTTGTATCCATTTGACTTGCCGCACGCGATGTACACCAGACGAGCGTCATCACGTCTGTACGCAAACCTCGGACCAACGCTTCACCGCCGGGCTTGAACATCGAGCACCACTGTCGGCGCGGGCTGTAGCTGTCATCCGAGCGGCGCCCGTGTCATCTCTCTCCGCGTTCCTTTACATCCTGTGTGGCAAACGCCAATTGCAAGCTTGACGGGACTTATCCGCACGATGCCCAACTGGATTACTTCCGAATCGCGGACCATTCACGAAGGAACCGCTAAATCAGTAAGTCCGTTTCACTTCCGGAATTCGCTGAAGACGAAATCATGGTCTTTTCGGTTGGCGTGGCAGGCAGCACAGGCTGCTTTTCGCTCGGCCGTTAACTTCCCATCAGTCGGGTTGCCACCGGGGAAACTCATAAATTCCCATCCGCCGGTTGCGCGATAGAGCTCGGCCAGTTTCACCATGACATCAACCCGGCGCGTTGGCCCTTCAATGGTGTTGCCAGCAACCTCCTTGGTTTCAAGCAAGTCGTAAACAATCACTGAGCCGTCGGGAAACTTGCCAGTCTTATAGCCCTCAAGGGCTTTTTCGTTTGCGTAAATGTGGTGGATTCCCCCCTCGGTGGCAAAGGCGGCGCTTTGGGACCCGACCAGCACACTCTTGACGTGGGCCCACTTGCGGAATTCCTTGGGAAATGGAGCTGTATCGTCGAGTTGCGCCCACAGAGAAAAACCACCAGTGGAAACTGCGGTTGCAAGTAGCAAAACCATATTTCTCTTCACCCGTCAGGTTCCTCCTTCGCAACAACTAAATAAACAAGCCCCCACAGCCGCAGTTCGAGCAGTTGGAGGGTCCAGAACAGCGCTCCACCATGAAAGGGTGGATAGATTCTTCTTCGAGCTCTGAGACCAAGGCTCCCTGGTAGGTTTTTGTAGCGACGCGATAATGATCTCAGCCGTGCATCCGCCTGTCTTGAACGAACGTGATCTTGAGCATCGATTATCGTCAACCTTGTTCGGATCAAAAACCTGCAGTCTGGCGCGCACGGAGAGTGCGCAATTACCCTGCGAGACGGAGCACGCCTGCAATCCGGGCGAACCTATTCGAGCCGACTGAAAGCTTTGCTCAACAATCCGTTCTGACCGTTCCGTTCGTCCAGTTCGTCAAAGCATCTCACCAGTTAGGCAAGGCCTACTTTTTGCAGCCGTTGCGTGGGGCACAGACTGTCTCCTGGATGGAGAATAAACGGTAATTGCACAGATGGCACAGCACCTCCAAATACGTGCGCGTATGTCCTGAACTGTTCATCCGGAGGCGGCATCGACGGAACTAGTCCCTGTAAGTACTTCAACGCTTAGTGGGATGTAGGGGACTGCAATTGCTGTATCAGCGAGTTGTTCCGAGGCTGCTGCGTACCCTTCCCGCCGTGCAGTCCCGGTCACTGCCCAGTGTGCGGATTGTAGACGACTTCGCCCCAGCGTGGCCAACGCCATCTTCGCCGCCACAGGAGTCCGTGTGCGCCGCCTGACCATCGATTCGCGGCTCCTCAGGAATTTCTCTGCCAGCTAAACCGCCCTGCCCATCCGGAGAACAAATATGTTTCCGCGGCTAACGAACGATAAGTATTCGCAACAACTTCGATATTCCGAGCGAAGCTCCTAAGGAGCTGTAAGTACACAGAACACGCGCCAATCGCGGGCTGGAATCACTCAGTACGCGTTCTGATCCGCATTAAATCCGCGCCAAAGCCGTTTTTTCGTCCATCGCGTTCGCCAACAGCAGAATGGCTCCGCAGAAGAGCAGCGTATCGAAGAAATAGTTCAGCGCAACCACGTCTGTGGGCGCTCGGAGGAGCATCGGCAGGTAAATCCACAATACCGTCAGCAGAATCGTAAGCCCTAAAGATATGGCTGCCATGCGCGTTTTCTTATTCACGAGCAAGCAGACCCCCGCGACAATCAGGATCACGCCAACAAAATAGCTCAAGAAAATTCGCCCGGGAATCCATTCGGGAGTGAGTTTTTGCAGCGGAACTCCCGGCACGTATGCCGGGTGCAGCAGATGCTCCACTCCATAGAATAGGGAAGCAACGCCCACGAAGAATCGCGGAAACGCGACCAGTGCTGCGATCGGCCGTGCGGGCGACGGCTGTCTCGCCCGAGTGCTCCACCGCGACATCGCGAAAGCGAAAGCGCCGCCGCTGAAGGCAAGTTCTCTCAGCGCCAGGGCCCAAAAAAATCTGTTGTGTGGCTGCGCAACGACGGCTGGTATATCCATTACTACTACAAAGATCAGGAACGTCATTCCCAGCAGAGCCGCTGCCAGCCGTGCCTGGACGAGAACGGCAATACTGAGCCCCGCGCAAAGAAAAGCAAGGCCCACCAGATAGACCCAAAACGTATGCGCGGGGATCCAGCGTGGAACGAGGGTCGCAATATCAGCCGTGGAGGTGAAATGCTCGGAACCAAAAACGGCCATCGGAATCGCAAAAAACAGTCGGCCAAACGGCATGATCTTGTCGACGCCATGTTCCTGCGGCAGTTCCTTGAGAATCTTGATGAAGCCGATGATGAAAAGCACCGACGCACAAACGTGAATCCAGAATGCCGTCGCCGGAATGCCAAATGGCGCAGCACGCAGAGGAACTACAACGACACCGAACTGTCGAAAACAGCAGAGGAGGATTTGCAACGCTGGGCGCTCCCACGCGTGACTTCGAGTCGGGAGATTCTAAGGCTGCCAACCAAAGGAAGCAATCAGACTGTAACCGGTGCACAAGATTCGGGTGCGAGACGCTGGCTCCGCGCCGTGAATGGCGCGAAGAAGCAAGGTCGAATCAGGAGAGTTGACAAGATTCGCCTTGCTGCCTTCAGCCCATCCAAGCATCCGCATCTTGCGAAAGCCAAGTGTGTGACCAGCCGCAAAAAGCATTTCGGGCGCGAACGAAACTTCAGCCCGCGGCGGGAGAGTTGTACAAGGCGCGAAGCGGCGAAAGGCCTCGCGTCTATCCAACGCTGAAGGAAGGAGACAGTGTCTACTTCGAAATTGTGCAGGGGAGAAGGGAACGCACGCTGTCATGTCGAGAAGGTTCAGAAGAGCTAGGGCCAGGCTATTGCGTCGGCTTAGATCGCTCAAACCAATGCTTTTGGGAACGCGCTCGACCGCACGGTATCGTTGCGTGTCAAATAGTCGCAAGAAGGTACAAGTCTTTAGCTTCATGAATCGTTATCTTCCTCTTCGCAGGAGGACATCGTGATCAACGTCTTGGCCCTGATCGTTCTGCTGACATTTTCGGCTCGACTTCCAAGTAAGGCATTCAGAACTCAAAGTGCGCGTTCCGAGAGCCAACCTCAACAACCCACCATAAAGGCCTTAATTGCGGAGGGTCCTGGACCGAAATTCAAGGACAAACTGATGCTCTTTGGACAATTCGTTGGCGACTGGAAGATTCAAACGCAGCTATTCGACTTCAAGGGAAACATGACCCATCACGGAGACGGCTATGTTCACTTCGGCTGGATTCTCTATGGAACCGCAATACAGGATGTTTGGAGGGGTGCATCTGACCATCCCAAGAACTTTGGCACGACGGTCCGCTTCTACGACCCGAAAATCGACGCCTGGCAATGCACGTGGATTGACCCGCCGAATCAAATTGTCCAGAGGCTCGTTGCGAGGAAGGTTAGCGACACGATCATACTCGAAACAACAACGGTCGAGGGCGGTTATCCGGAGCGATGGATCTTTTCCGAAATTACGCCGGAGTCTTTCCGTTGGCACTCTGAGGAATCGCACGACGGAGGGAAGACCTGGATTCTCACGGAAGACGCCCACGCGCAAAGGGTAGTCTTATAAAAATGATAGGTATGCAAAGCGCCCGGTCCGGTTTAGCAGCATCTTCGTGGGCCAAACCTTCATTCGTTCTGCTTTCGCGACCGGAATTCAATCGATGTTCGAATCCATTGCGTTTCCGACTCCAGGACATTTTTTTGGGTGTATTCGAGCCGATACTTTCTTGGTCCCCAGCCTCAAAACCCTGTTCCCGGAGGAATCGTGATAGCGAGAGCTTGGCATGGCGTTACGGATGCGACGAAGTCTGATCAGTACCTCGAATATCTGAACATGACAGGCGTCCCAGAGTATCGTGCAACGCCGGGGAACCAAGGAGTTGTAGTTTTACGAAAGCTAAAAGCTGGGAAAGCTCATTTTCTTCTGTTTTCCTTTTGGGACTCCATGGACGATATCAATAAGTTCGCTGGTGACGACGCGGAGAAGGCGAAGTACTACCCAGGAGACAAAGACTTTCTTTTGGAATTTGAACCAACCGCGGAGCACTACGAACTACTCGTCTACGATCGGAAGCAATCGTAGCTTTAGCTGGTGTTATGGGGCGACGTCCAGCATCTACTCTTCACAATCACAGACTATTCCAGATGGTATCTGGATATTTCTATTCGGGATCGTACGCTCCAATATCACGCGGTCGCGAAGACAGAAAGAACGCCCGCCATCGGGCAACGCGTCCTCCACGACGATTCTTAGGAGTCGGGATGCTCGACGAATATAAAATGCGCAAGCGGCAACAAAGGGTACGAGGGGCAACGAAGATCCGCAAGAAAGTGAAAGATTCGGCGCATTTTGAGAGATAAATTTCGTCGAGACTGACCGCAGCGGGCACGGCAGTGAGAAGAAGGTGGTCACGCACTTTGGTCGGTTGGGCGCAGGAGATACTTCTATGATTTCTCGTGGCTTCAAGGGTCCCGTCGTCGCCGGATTATTAGTAGTGGCACCCATTATCGCGGCTCTTACCCTTTTTGGAAACCATTATATGTTTTCTACAGCAGAGACCGATTGCAAATTTGCCCGCGTCCTTATATCGCAAGGGCCTTCGCCGCAAATCCCGGCTTCGGCAGCAGAAGCGTACGACTGGCTGATTGGCGACTGGGAGGCTGACGTCTATGACTATGGATCAGGTGGATCTAAACATGTGAGCAAGGGCGAGTGGCACTTCAGCTGGGTTCTCGAAGGGCGAGCTATCCAGGATGTCTGGGTCGTTCCGAGAGGATCGGACAGGAACCCGAGCACACCTGCAAACAACAATCGATATGGCACAAGCATTCGCATCTATGACCCTAAGATTGATGCCTGGCGCGTCTTCTGGTTCAACCCTATCACCTCCGATCGGACGGAACTGGTCGGAAGAAAAGTCGGCAATACCGTTGTTCAGCAGAGTGTCGCCGAGGACGGTTCGTTCACTCGATGGAGCTTCAAAGACATTACGACGAGCTCATTTACGTGGCGAGGTGAATTCTCGACGGACGGCGGCAGGACTTGGCAACTGGACGCGGAATTCTTCGCCCACCGGATGGACGGCCACAAACCCTGATTGATGGAAGGACGAGAACGTGACCACGGCAGAGGCTCTCGTAGAGTTTGGGTTATTTATGATCCCAGCTGTCATCTTATATCTAATCAATTATACGTCTAGCGACCAAGAAAACTAATGTACTCTCCGCACTTCGCCGCCGCTCTGGCGATCAAATCACGCACTCCTCAAGCGCCGTTGTGGGCACTTCTCATAGGCGCCTTCCTTGCCGATTTGGTTTGGATTGTGCTGGCGCGGCTGGGTGTAGAACCGACTCAACCCTCCTTTTTCGATGACTGGTCGCATTCACTTTTCTCAATTGTAGTTCTCGCGACTCTGTTTGCGGTTTTTTTCTGGAAGAAGGGGCGACGCGTCCTTGTAGCAGTTTGGTACGCAGTGTTTTCGCATTTTCTACTCGATTTCCCTGTTCATCCTAACAGACTCGCACTCTACCCAGAGTCACACCTGCATCTAGGGTGGGATTTGCTGAGTTGGGGTTCAAGGCAAGCATGGTTTGGGGCCACGAACGACTGGTGGCTGCAACTGGTCGTGCTTGTCGCCCTGCTTCTGTTCTACGCGCGGGGGATGCGAATGAGACAGGTCCGTATGAACGTGATCCTCGGCTCATGTGTTGTCCTTTTCGGTTTGCAGTTGTTAATGCTTTCTTCTTGCGTCGGCTATTGAACCGGCCGCGCTTATCAGCGAGAAACGCCAAGTAGGAAAGCAAAGGAATTTCATCCAGAGGACTGTAGTGGTGGTTGGTATCGGAAACACGCTGCTTTTCCACTCCAAGGTTCAAACCAGGAAACTCCTCGCTATCGATTACGACGCAAGGGCTCTGGGTGAGTTGAAAGTGTTCGAGGAGGGTTCACGTGGCTTCACGCGCTTTGGCCAGCCAGCGCGGAGTGAGTGCGCGTTTACCTCGGTAGCGCGGGAATTCTTCAACCGACTGTTGGAGACTTTTGCGCCCGCCGCTGACATCCGCTAAATCCTGCTCGTCTTGGCGTACTCCTTGGGAGTGATGCCAAAACGCTTTTTAAATGTGCGGCTGAAGTAGCCATGGTTGTTGAAGCCACTGTCGAGGGCCGCACGGGTCACCGCGGAGCCTTGTTCGAGCAATGAGAGACTATGCATCAACCGGCGCTGTAGCAAATACTGGTGGGGTGTGATGCCCGCAAGCTGACGAAATATGCGATGAAAATGAAAGACACTCATGCCGACGGAACGTCCCAGAGCCAAAAGGGAATGGTTCTGGTCGAAGCTTTGGTCTAGTAGTTCTTTGGCCTCGGCTATTCGCTTCGCGTAGAACCGGAACTGTGTCTCGCGACAGGATAATGGTTTCCACTGTGGCGCCTGCCGAAGCAATGCCGACAAAGCGTCCAGGATTGCGGATTCGACCCACACCCTCTCATTGCATTCAAGTGCCCGACGGATCTGCCAGGCGAGGAACATTGTTCGACCCGAAGCCTGCAGTTTCGGCAGGCCGCTCACGTGTTCTATGAACCCATCTCGAACTATTTCCGGGGAAAAATGAACTGAGAGACAAACGTCGTCGCCACATTCGCCGGGATGGCCAAATCGACGAGTTGTTTCTGGGTAAGATAAGAGGACATCTCCAGTTTGGTAAAGAATCTCCTGCCGCTTATAGAGCAGGGAGAACCGTCCTTGTTCAACGAAACTGACTGCGTAAGAATCTGAGCACTCGATTGGATCCAGCAACGGGACTTTGCCGCCGGGATGATCAAAGCGGAGGATGTGCCCAATCGAAACCTTCCCGAGAATTTGCGCTCGGTTCATCAGGGAAAGTCTAGCAAGGAAATGCGCAAACGATAAGGCATGACCTTTCCGTATGTGAGCGTCGGAATCAGCGGACCATATTTCCATCGCGGCTCGAAAATTTGCTTTCAGCAATTCATCTAGCGATGGCATGCGACCTGACTCGATGAGGTGGTGAACCTGTTATCGTCCGAGTGAAGTGAATCGCTCAAATTTCAGATTCCAGAACGCAGTCTCTGGGCGCTGCGGAAGCAAGTCCGGCATTTCCAGCGGGCGAGACGTAATCGAGTGATGCGCTAACCTACGGCTCGGAAACCGCCAATCTGGCCGTTTGGTTGGATTCAACTTGGGGTTCTGGAGCGGTATAGCACAGGAACCAGCCTGCGAGGGCGCCGAAGAGCAAGCTGAATCCCAGCGTCTCCCAAAAATGGCTGCGCGCAACGCTGGCAGGCAGCAACGGATTCGGCAGCAGCAAGGCGGTTGTCCAGCAGGCCAGAAAGAGCGCCGCAGCCAAGGCGGATTCCCAACGGGACGTGCGCAGCATCCGAACGAGCGGGTACAGGCAAGCGACGGAGATGAGAGCGCGGAACGCGGTGAGAGCGTAAATCCAAGGGAAACTTGTCCAGTTGTGCCTCCATGCTTCCCAGAAGGTTGCGAGTTCCGGCCCTGCGTAGAAGCGCCGCAATTCGGGGTTTCTCCATGCGACGTAGTAGCCGAAGAGCATGTATAGGAAGATGAACACCGCGACGAGGATGGCGAGCCGTGGCAGGATCCAAGCCATGTTCAGCGGAGCGGCACGTGGCGGAGCTGCGGGAGGCGAGGCGACGCGCCACTTACCAAGCACCAGGACAGCCAGCGGCGCGAACAATGCCGCAGCCATCGCACCTTGGACAAAAATGGCCCGAATCATTCCTTGCGGCAATTTGTTCGAGAGAAAGGCAACAGAGTCGAGCTGACTGGCCACGGTCGAGATGCCGTACATGCTGACGAAGATAGCGCCGGCTAGCATCCAGCCGTGCCAGCGAGACCTGAGGATGAGGTAGGAAAGAACGCCGCCAGCGCAGACCGTAAAAATTAGAAAGCTGCGAAGAAAATTTTCAGGCACCTGGGGAACCTGTTGGTTGGCGGGCAGGGCGGGCTGGGACGCGACCGGTTGCTGAGCGATTTTGTCGAGCCCAGAAAGCGCGCCGCCGACAACAAAGCAGACCGCAAACAGAAGACACACTGCTAGGATTCTCAAGCCCGTGAAGAGAATTGTATGGGTGAGCATGTGTCCTCCGATACCGCGAGAAAAATGACGCCTACTGCGGCGGCAGCATGGACCGATCCGAAGTTTCGCGTCGGGTTGCGACTACGCGACGGCAGATGTCTCGGCCGCAACTTGTTGCATCTGTTCCAGTGCCAGCCGACGGAACTGCGCTGTGCAGTTAGTTTCTTGTTCATACAATTCAATAACTAGCCAGCTATGTCGCGAAGGAGGTCTGCTGCGCGAAGTACACGTGCCAGGCGCCATTTTCCCAGAAGTAGTAATCGGCAAAATAAGACTTGTGCGGCTTGCCCGCAATCAACTTTTCTGAAGAGATTCCATAGGCGACCGCCACACTGCCGTGCGTATGTACAGTAATCGAGGGCATAGGGGCGGCGCCCGCCACACTCTTCCCGCTATTTTTTCTCGCAAGTGCCAGTTCTTCACTGAGATGATTGATGCTTCCACTGCTCATGATTTCGGTGAAATCAGATGTCAGTAGACAACGCTCGAACTCGGTGTCGCCTGTCAGGTAAGCCACCGCCCAGGCAGTCTCCAGTCTAAGAATGGTTGCAGGGTCTTGTCGCTGATGAGCGAGCACAGGCCGAGCACAGTTGGCTCGAGCCTCGGCGGTGAAAACCGTAAGGCAAATGCAGACCAGAAGCGGCACAGAGCAGAACGTCATGAGGTCACCTGACCGCGAATGTAACTACCGAGAGTCACAAATCATACTTAGAGCGGATGCCCGTCGTGATGTCAACACATTTGCTGTTGCTAGCATCAATTGTGATTCAAAGAGTTGTATTTCGAGTTCAAATTCACTAGCACCGCTTCCGTAAATAACCGCTCAAGTTGATTGCCTACCTAGATGCCGTGACGTCAAATTCGTTCAAGACAACCCATCGAGCGTGATTCATCTTTGTCTGGAAGGCTTGTCGGGCTGCTTGACTAATGTCAAGAACCAAAAGGAGACACCCGATGCAGAATTATCTGCTGAGAACGCTCTTGATCGGATCGCTGCTTGTAACGCCTCTCGCCTTTGTGTCGTCGACAGACTGATGTCTTGGCCAACCCAAATACCTGGTAACCTCAGAATCGCTGGCGTAACGAATGAAGACGGCCTCAGCGTCCGCCGACGTCGGCTTCCTCAAGACTAGGCGACTTGTCTCGAACCGCTCCGGCCCTTTCATGCTTCAAGCATAGTTTGAGAAATGGGCTCACGTAAATCACGTTCAGATGAACGTAGGATCGCTTACGCGGTGCGATGACGGATAAGGGAACAGTTCCGCAGTCTCGGCCCAGCAACGTCTAATTGACGAGTTAGCGCCTCGATTCGAGCCGCCACACGAGACAGCGCACGGATTGTCGGCAACTCGGAAGCAGCCTTCCAGGTTGCCCGTGATCCGCCCCCGAGCGGTAGACACATGCCATGCGCGAATGGTGAGATACGATACTCCCTCTGACGAATGGGAATCGCCACATGACAGCAGCGATTTTCGCAGGATTGCCCTGAGCTTGGAAGGCGTGGAAGAGTACCCTCACGCGGGATTGCCGGCTTTTCGTGTAAGAGGTAGGAAATTTCCTTCGCTTGCGTCGCAAGCAGAGGGTTACGGAAATCTGATGCTTACGCTGGAGCGGCAGGCAGCGTTTGTGGAGCAGGCACGCGAGATTTTCCTGCCGATTCCTGGCGGCTGGGGAAAGATGGGACACGCGCATATTCGCCTGGCGGCGAGCGAGGATGTACGGCTGCACTCCGAACGGCGTGGAAACTGCGAATTTGATAGGAACGCAAAGACAAGCCGAAAAAAACCGATGTGGCGCAGCGCAGTGGAGTAACAGATCAGAAACGCGGGAAGCGACGACTATGAGACCAATAAGAGCGCGGAAAATTAATAGCAGTAAAAAGAACTTGTCACCACAACAACGGGAAGAACTACTAAGAGCATTGAGAGCCCGTTTTGAGAAAAACATGAACCGCCATAAAGGTCTTGAATTCGCTGAAGTACAGGCAAAGCTGGCAGCTAATGCCGAAAAACTGTGGTCACTCAATGAAATGGAAAGAACTGGCGGTGAACCGGACGTTGTTGGTCATGATAAAAAGACGGGCGAATACATTTTTTATGATTGTTCAGCGGAAAGTCCTAAGGGCCGCAGAAGTGTTTGCTACGACCGTGAAGCGCTGGAGTCAAGGAAAGAACACAAACCAGAAGACAACGCTATTGATATGGCCGCTGCCGTGGGCATTGAGCTTTTAACGGAAGAACAATATCGAGAGTTGCAGACACTTGGAAATTTCGATACGAAAACGTCGAGCTGGGTGAAAACACCTTCCGATATCAGAAGACTCGGCGGTGCCCTCTTTTGTGATCGCCGCTACGACACTGTTTTCGTGTATCACAACGGTGCGGAATCTTACTATGC
>Ga0210405_10001846_pt1 | contig 22978 bp, 16 predicted proteins | sample IncBWH11MmetaG_FD_155492 | JGI IMG/M metagenome (GOLD analysis project Ga0210405, IMG submission 155492) | Forest soil microbial communities from Barre Woods Harvard Forest LTER site, Petersham, Massachusetts, United States - Inc-BW-H-11-M | ecosystem: Environmental > Terrestrial > Soil >... | reverse complement strand
GTATGCGAAATCGGAATAATCCTGGTGCGACTCACGAGTCCGACCGTAGGCTTGATCCCCGCAAGTCCATTCGCCGAAGACGGACACACGATCGATCCGTCCGTCTCCGTTCCGATTCCGATCGCCGCTAGGTTCGCCGAAATTCCCGCGCCTGTTCCCGAACTCGAGCCGCATGGATTCCTGTCGAGCGCGTACGGATTTTTCGTCTGCCCGCCGCGCCCGCTCCATCCGCTGATCGAATGGTTCGACCGGATATTCGCCCACTCGCTCAAATTTGTTTTTCCCAAAATCACGGCGCCAGCCTCACGCAACTTTTGCACGATGAAAGCGTCAGCGGGTGGCTTCGATCCGACGAGCGCCAGCGATCCGGCCGTCGTCTGCATGCGGTCCAACGTCGCAATGTTGTCCTTGATCAAAATAGGAATTCCGTGCAGCGGCCCGCGCGGCCCTTTTTCTTTCCGCTCCTTGTCCAACGCCTTCGCAATTTCCAGCGCGTCTGGATTCGTTTCAATGACGCTGTTGACCGCCGGTCCGCTATTGTCGATCGCCGCGATGCGCTCAAGATATTTCAACGCGATGGATTGCGCGTTGTACTTCCGGGATTTCATTCCCTTTTGCAATTCGCCAATCGTAATCTCGTCCAGCTCAAACGCTGGAACCTCCGCAGCCCCTGCGGCAGCACCTGCCGCAGCCGCGTTTCCGCGCGGCGCCCCGAACGCAGGCTGCAAGACCGGACCAGCCGCAGCCGCCACGCCGCCCAGCAAACTGGCTTGCAAGAATCTCCGCCGTCCGGGAATTGCAATTTCGCACTTCCCGTGCGCAGCTTGCGTGGATTCCGCGGCGCCGTAACCCGCAGTCGCGGCTTTCTCTTTCGACTCTTTTTTCATTTTCTAGTCCCTAGACCTCTCGCCCTCAAAAGAAGAGCACAGATAGTACGCCAAACACCCTTCCGCGCACTCTTAAATCTTGTATCCAAGGGGTTTATTCCCCGGAACTCGCCAAAGAAAGAATTTCCTTATGGCCCCGACTCCGCTACAATTCTTCTCACGCGGAGTCCCCCCGTAGTCGGTTTGCCATGCTGCTGACTGACCTAAACGGCCCACTGCCTCTCCAGCCGCGTCGCCCAGGCTCAGGGAGAATCTCGCGCTCCATCTATTTCGCCGGACCAGCAATTCTTTTTTTATGCTTCGCCGCTTTCGGCGCCACCATTTCTCGCGCACAAGACCAACAAGACCAAAGCGTCGCTGAAGCCGCTCGTCAAGAACGCGCACGCAAACAGGAATTACAAAAGCGCGCCAAGCACGTTTACACCGAAGAGGATCTCAAACATCCCAACATCCTCACTCCAGAAGATCGCGCGCAAGTTGAAGCCACGCGAAACGAGTGCGCGCAGAAAAACAATTGCTCGCCCGCGCAAAATCCTCCCGAGAGCCTTGACGCAAATTCCGAAACGAACGGAAAATCTCTTGGCGAAGTCGCCCGCCGGCTTCGCAAACAAAAAGAATTGCAAGCGCTGAAACCGAAACAAAACGAACCGTTCCACCTCCCGTTCTCAACTCCCGCGCTCGCGTCTCCGATTTTGCCCGAGCGTCCAACGACCGGTCCTCCGGCTCAACGCGTTCTCCGTCCCAAATCTCCTTCGTCCAAAACGCCGTCAAATGTTTTCCGACGCGATCCTTTCTCCGCCGTTCCTGTTCGTCCAGGAGTTCGCCGGCCAGAAGTTCGACATTCTGAAATTCGTCCAAGCATTCGTGAAGATATCCGTCCGACGGGTCGTCCTCACGCGCGGCTGGTTTCTCCCGCGCAACCAAAAATATATGACAGGCACGCTCCGCCGAGCATTCTCATCCAACCGTTGCAACCGCCCGGGTCGTCCGCGCCAGTGCAACCACCAGTTCTTGCCAAGCCCGTGCAACCCGTCGCGTCTGGCACGACACTTCGCTCCGAACAGGCGAGGCGCGCTCTTGTGCCCGGCGCGATCACCACGCAACGCACCATCAACGTACGGGCGGGCGATTCTCTCTGGAAGCTAGCCCAACAAAACCTCGGTCGCGGCAATCGCTGGCCCGAACTTGTGGCCGCCAATCCCGGGATCGTCGACCCCAACCGGATCCGCGCTGGCACCGAGCTCAGTCTCCCCGCCGCCACTTTTGATGCAGTAGGCCGCAGAGCCAAGACCAACGCTGCCACAACAATTAAAGTCCGCAAAGGCGACACTCTCTGGTCCCTCGCGAAATCCAACTTGGGCCGTTCCTCCGCCTGGCCCTGCCTGGCCGCCGCCAATCCATCAATCAGCAACCCCAATCGCATTTACGAAAACCAGGAGTTTATCTTCCCTTCAGCGTGTTACGCCCTAGCGGGAACTAAGGAATTTGCCAAGAAAATCCAATAGCGCTGATTCCGTGCCGCGTCTTGATTCGAAGTTTTGTAAATTTGTTATAAAGCGGCTACTGCATTCGATAGGTGCCTTCTGAATTTCATATTCCTGCTCCTGCTTGCTCCGGTACTGCAGACCCCATTTCGTTTTAAGTTATTGAAAAAAGACATTTTATTGGGTGTATAGATAAGCGTCTCTCTGGCCACATGATTGCGTTAGGCCGAAGTACCGCCATGCAATTCACGATATGGCACGCGGGTTGGCCTCTGGCACACCATAAACCGATGTCACAGGAGAAACACCCCTTCGGGGTGAGGGTGAGATGGACCTCGAACGAACGTCGAGAACGCAGAGTGAATTGCTCGCCACAAGAACGCACAGAAACGTCTGAGGAGGAATAGAAAAATGGAAGTTGCACTTGGGGGCTTCTTTCCGGTTCGAACAGTTTGGCTGAGGATGGCGCTGTTTTTGTTTTGCTTTGCGCTATGCGGCCTCGCGCGCGCTCAGTCTACCGCATCGCTGAACGGCACCGTCACGGATTCCACGGGAGCGGCAGTTCCGAAGGCGAAGGTAAACGCGACAAGCCAGGCCACTGGGGTCGTATCGGGTACGCAGACCGACGGAGCAGGCGCCTATCTTTTCCCTGCCTTGCCGATTGGCACTTATCACCTTGAGGTTGTAGCTCCCGGTTTCCAGACAGCTATCATTTCAAACCTCAAACTTGATGTTGCGACATCCGTTACTCAAAACGTCGAGGTAAAAGTTGGCGACGCAACTGAAAAAATTGAAATTGTCGCCGACGCCGCGATCATCGAAACCACCACGAACAGCATGGGCCAGGTCATTAACGACAAGACCGTGCAGGAAATTCCTTTGAATGGCCGGCATTTTACGGATCTCAGTCTCCTCACCCCCGGCACGATGACGCCTCCCGCAAACGGCTTTTTGTCGGCCCCATTGCGCGGACAAGGCTCCTTTGGAATCAATACCGCAGGGCAGCGAGAAGATACGACCAACTGGCTGGTCAACGGCATCAACCTGAACGACAACGTTCAGAACCAAATTACGTTTCAGCCGCCGATCGACACTCTCGCCGAATACAAAATCGACAACTCAGCCTTTCCGGCGGAGTACGGACGGAATTCCGGGGCGATCGTCAACCTTGCCACTCGTTCCGGAACCAACCAGTACCATGGCGAAGCGTTTGAATTCTTTCGCAACAGCGCTCTGGACGCTCGCAATTTCTTCAATCCAGTGGGGGTACTGCAGAATCCTTTTAAGAGAAATGAGTTCGGCGCGGACTTCGGCGGACCGATCAAGAAAAATAAAGTGTTCTTCTTTCTTGCCTATGAAGCTCTCCGCCAGCACCAGAGCCTGACAGTATCGAGCACTGTTCCCAGCCAAAACGACCGCGCGGCCGTTACTTCGCCGGCAGTTAAAAGTTTGCTGGCGCTGATCCCTGCCGCCAACCAGGTCGGATCAGGTACCGCTGGAACCCCTGCCACTTTCAATTTGTTTACCGGCGGCGCACTAGCGAATGTGTCGCTCAACCAAGGATCTGCTGACCTCGACATTGAACTGACACAGAAGGATCGCATTCACGGTTACTACGTCGTTCAGAAAGACCTTCGGCAGGAGCCGACAGCCGGTGGTGCGATTGGAGCGGATATTCCAGGGTTTGGTGATACCCGCAGCGGCTTCCGTCAGTTGATGACTTTCAGCGAAGATCATACGTTTAACGCGGCTTTGGCAAATACGGTACGGCTTGGCTTCAACCGCATTCACTTGACCTTCACACCCAACGGACTTCTCGACCCGGCAAACTTCAACATCACTTTGCCGGCGGGATCTCCGGTGAAGTCCGGACTGCCGTTTTTCAATGTCGCAGGCACTTTGGGCTTTGGTGGACCGACGGGCGAACCTCAAGGCCGCGGCGACACCACGGTTGTTTTGAATGACACCTTGAGCTGGCTGAAGGGCCGGCACTCTTTCGCTTTCGGCGGGGAAATTCGCCGGGCATACAATAACAACATTGCTGAAAACGTGGGTAGTTTTAACTTCACCACGTTTGCCAACTTCCTCACCGACAAATCGAATGCGTTTACGGATCAGCTCGGTTCGGGAAATGACAAGATTCTGCAACCCGCGTACGACGTATTTGCACAGGACAGTTTTAAGTGGAAACCAAACTTCACCATTAATATCGGTCTGCGTTACGCCTGGAACTCGTCGCCATCGGAAGCCGCCAATCGCTTTACGAATTTCGATCCGACGACGGGCACGCTTATTTCGTCTCCCCAGCCTTACCACACGAACAACAAGAACTTCCAGCCGCGCATCGGTTTCGCTTGGGATCCATTCAGGGACGGCAAGACCTCGGTCCGCGCAGGGTATGCGATCATGACCCAGGATCCCACGACCAATATCGTTACGGGGCTGAGCTCAAATCCTCCGTTCGCTTTGCCGCTTTCTGTCAGCTCTGCGACGAGCAGCATTACGCTGGAGAATCCTTCTGCGGCCATTACCGGCGTCAGCCTAGGTCCTAGCGCCATTAACTCCTCTTATAACGACATGTACGCTCAAGACTGGAACCTTACGGTCCAGCGACAGATTACTCCCTCCTTGGGAATCGAAGTCGCTTATGTAGGGTTGAAGGCGACGCACCTCCAGCTAACCCAGAATATCAATCAACCTTTCGTCACTGGCAATATCTACGGTTCAACAAAGCCGTTTCCATCGCTCCCCTTGACCAGCTCGGTGATTCCGGCTCAGTGCGCTCCTCCCAACCCCGTTTGCCCGCTGAACAACATCAACCAGATCAACACCGGGGGAAACTCAAACTACAACGCGCTCTGGGTCACGGCGAACAAGCACTTCTCGAAAGGTTTCGAGTTTCTGGCTTCCTACACTTACTCGAAATCGCTCGACTACAACTCGCTTTCTACCGGGGAGTCGTATGTCATTCAGAACGCCTATAATCCGCGAGGCGACTATGGCCCCTCGGAATTTGACGCGCGTCACCGTTTCGTTCTTAGCGGCTTTTACGAACTTCCCTTCAAGGCCAACCGCCTCGTGGCGGGCTGGCAGCTTGGCATCGTTACCCAGGCGCAGAGCGGAAATCCGCTCAATCCCACACTGGCCATCGGCCCGGGACCGGGAATTTCTCTCACTGTGAGGCCCGATGTGACAGGGGCGATCCAGACGACGGGAAACCCGGCGCAATGGTTCGCGAACAAGGCCATCTTCGTCTCTCCCTGCGTCGCCGCAGTGCCGCCAGCAACGCTGCCGACCTGCCACCCTGGCGACTTGGGGCGCAATTCCATCACTGGACCCAATTTCCTGAACACCGACTTCTCGGTCACCAAGAACACCAAGATCACCGAGAGATTCACTCTGCAGTTCCGCAGCGAGATGTTCGATTTGTTCAATCATCCCAATTTTGGCAATCCGGTTTTGACAACTACCAGCTCATCCTTCGGAAAGATTCTGTCTACGCGATTCCCAACGGGTGACTTCGGCTCTTCGCGCCAGATTCAGTTCGCTTTGAAGTTGCTTTTCTGAGCGTTAGTCAACCATTCTTCCGGCGAGGGCGGGCTTCGGCCCGCTCTCTTTTTCTTTTGTCCTGTTTTTTTCCGGATTGCTCTACCTTTCCACCACCTCGAATTCATGGGCGGAGAACGAACTGAACTTCTAGTGCACAGGGCGGTCCCTACGCGGCTCCACTCCTGATTTTCGGATACAATGGAAAATAGGATTAAGACTCGACTCCGAGGGTAGAGTGATTCACCGCAACGTTTTTCATAACGAAAGCTTGCTGCCCATCGAAAAAGTGCGGCTTTCGCCTGGGCAAGCTGGCCTGATCTGCGGATGGGGGTTGTTCACGACGCTGCGCATTTTTCACGGCGAGGCGTTCGCCTACGAGCGGCATTGGCGACGGTTGGAAAAAGACGCCGCGATCATTCGCCTGCCCATGCCTTACACTTCGGCCAAAGTGCGGCTCAATCTCCACGAAGTGATTCGCGCGAATCAAGTTACCGAAGGCTGCGCGCGGATTTATCTGGTCTACAACCAAGTGGGATTTTGGCAGAGCGACGAAAAACAGCCTGAAGTCGATTTGATTATTTACACTGCGCCACTCCCGCAATATCACGAGCCGGTGCGGCTGGCTCTTCGCGAGCAGGGGCGCCACGCGGCTTCGCCGCTCGCCGGCGTGAAGACGACTTCGTGGCTGCAAAATGTTTGGGCTGTTGCGGAGGCGCAGAAAGAAGGATTCGACGAAGTTGTTCTGCTCAATGAACGCGGCGAAGTTGCGGAGTGCACGGCTGCAAATATTTTTGCGGTGAAAAACGGCAAGATTCTAACGCCGCCTTTGAATTCCGGTTGTCTCGAAGGCGTCACGCGGGGAATTCTTTTCGAGATTGCGCCGGAGGCGGGAGTCGCCGTGATCGAGCAGGCTCTGCGCCCTGAGGATCTTTTCTCCGCTGACGAGATTTTTATCTCTTCGACCAACCGCAATCTCATTGGCGTCGGTGAAATCGCGGGGCATAAGATCGCAACGGCTCCGGGCCCCGTCACGCATCAACTCAACGATCTTTTCGACTCTTACGTCTCGGACTACGTCACGAGACGCCTCGCTGCTGCTTCTCACTGACAGTTACTAAACGATAGCTTCTTGGACGCTAACAAAATAGGCTTGGCTGCCAGCCAAGTTCATCACGGTCTTAGCGATTGTTGAGAGGGAGACAGACTGAAGTCTGTCCCACTGGTCTTCTGTTGACAATCGAGAGGAACGCCGTATACTTCTCTCGACTCTCCAGAGGAGAGGCCGGAAGACACCTCCAAAGACGGACACAGAGGACAAATGATGACGGACACTTCCGCCACTCTCGTTCAGGGCACGCTCGACATGCTGATCCTCAAGACGCTCGCGCTTGAGCCGCTGCACGGATGGGGTATTTCGCAACGGATTCAGCAACTGAGCCGCGGAGTGTTCGAAGTCAATCCGGGATCCCTGTTCCCAGCGTTCCGCCGTCTTGAGCGCGCGGGGTTGCTCGAATGCGAGTGGCGGACCTCGGAAAATAATCGACGCGCGAAATACTACTCGCTGACAAAAGCTGGGCGGCAAAAACTGCGCAGCGAAACCAAAGAGTGGGAGCGGCAAGTCGCAGCCATCGCAAGAATTCTGCAGACCGCTTCGTAGTTCTGCTTCGCGGCTCTTTGGAGGAGGACACCATGGGACTGTGGACAACTTTTTCTGCTGGGATACGTGGGCTCTTTCGCAAGCGGGAAGCGGAGCAAGAACTGGACGATGAGCTGCGCGATTTTCTGGAAAAGTCTACTGCGGAAAAAGTGCGCGCGGGAATGAGCCGCGACGAAGCTCACCGCGAGGCGCGACTTGAGATGGGCGGCATGGAAGGGGTGAAGGAAAACGTGCGCTCCGCAAGTTGGGAAACCCATTTCGAAGCGCTTTGGAGCGATCTGCGCTTCGGCGCGCGCCTGCTGCGCTTCAATCCAATGTTTGCAGGCGCGGCCATACTTTCTCTGGCGCTGGGAATCGGCGCGAACACTGCGATTTTTCAACTGATTGACGCGGTGCGGCTGCGCACGCTGCCAGTGAAAAATCCGCAGGAAATCGCGCGAGTCGTTTTTGACCGGCGCGGGTCGAGGAGCGGTAGTTTCAGTACGCGCTATCCCGATTTCACAGGCGCCATCTGGGAAGTGATTCAGGCGAATCAGGAAGGCTTTTCGAGTATATACGCGTGGGCGCCGGCGCAGTTCAACGTCTCACCGGCGGGCGAAGTACATAACGTGCAAGGCATTTTTGTGAGCGGCCAGTTTTTTGAAACACTGGGCGTCGAGCCCGCACTTGGCCGGCTACTGAGCAGCGCGGACGATCAGCCCTCGTGCGCATCGGCTGGAGCGGTCCTGAGTTATTCGTATTGGCAGCAGGAATACGGCGGGCGTAGAGACTTGCTCGATAGAAAAGTTACGATTAACCGGCATCCGGTTCCTATCATCGGCGTCGTAGAACGCGATTTTTATGGAGTGGAAGTCGGAAGGAATTTCGACGTGGCGGTACCGGTCTGCGCCGAACCGCTCATCAACGGTGAGGACAGCCAACTGAAAAGCCGGATTGGCTGGTGGCTGTCGGTGATGGGCAGACTGAAGCCGGGCTGGACCGTGGAACGCGCGTCGGCGCAATTGCGCGCTGTTTCGCAGAGAATTTTCGAAGCCGCGATGCCGCCGGAGTACAACGCGCCGAACGCAAAAGCATTGCTCGCGGCCAAACTCAAGGCCATACCCAGCGGCTCGGGCGTTTCCGACCTACGGGAGAGCTACGCACAGCCGCTCTGGCTGTTGCTGGCGCTTGCGGGACTGGTGCTGCTGATTGCTTCTGCGAATCTCGCCAACCTGATGCTGGCCCGCGCGAGTGTTCGCGAGAAGGAAATGGCCATGCGGATGGCTGTAGGCGCGGGGCGACGCAGGCTCGTCCGGCAATTGCTGGTAGAAAGCCTGTTGCTCGCGGTCATCGGCGCGGCGCTCGGCGCGGCGCTGGCGCGCAATTTAAGCCAGGTGCTGGTCGCCTCGATGAGCACGGAACAAGCTCCGCTGTTCGTAGCTCTGCATACGGATTGGCGCGTGCTGGGATTCACCTCCGCACTGGCGGTGTTTACGTGCGTGCTCTTCGGGCTTGCTCCAGCGCTGCGCGCTACCAGTGTTTCCCCGGGCTTGGCCTTGAAGGAGGGCGGCCGAGGAGCGACGCAGGGGCGCTCGCGATTCGGATTGCGCCGCATTCTCGTCGTTTCGCAAATTGCGTTGTCTCTGACGTTGCTGGTGGGAGCGCTGCTCTTCGCGCGCAGCCTGAAGAATCTCGCGACGCTCGATCCGGGATTCCGCCGCGACGGCATACTCGTGGTGGACATTGATTTTACGACGCGCCATCTTCCCACTGAGGCGCGGCGCGCATTTTCCGACGAACTTCTACGGCGCGTCCGCGGCATCGCCGGCGTGGACGCCGCCGCCACGGCGGCGATCGTGCCGCTGAGCGGAGACGGCATCGGACACGACATCCTTGTGGGAGCTACGGGCGACCCGCCGGACGACGTCCCTGTAGCGGCATTCAATTACGTGAGCCCTGGGTACTTCGACACGTTGCAGACGCCGTTCCTGGTTGGCCACGATTTCAACGAGCACGATCGGCTGGGCGCGCCAAACGTGGCCATCGTCAACCAGGCCTTCGTAGAGAAATTTGCACAAGGGAAGAATCCGTTAGAGTTTAAGTTCCGCGTGCGGCGAATGATGAAGATGTCCACGCCGTATGAAATTATCGGGGTGGTCAAGGACACGAAGTACAGCGATCTGCGGGAAAACCGAGAGGCGATCGTGTACACGCCGCGAGCACAGAATGATGAAGCCGCCAGCGGCGCGCAGATACTGTTGCGCTCGAGCGCTCCTCTCGCGGGCATCCTATCGGCAGTAAAAGGCGCCGTGAGCGAGGCCGATCCCGACGCGGACATCACTTTTTACAATTTGCACCGAATGATCGACGACGGGCTGTTGCGCGACCGCTTGATGGCGCGGCTCTCCGGGTTCTTCGGAGTACTTGCTTTGCTGCTCGCGGTGGTCGGCTTGTACGGTGTGATTTCGTATATGGTAGCGCGGCGGCGGAATGAGATTGGGATTCGCATGTCGCTGGGAGCGGACCGCCGGTCCATTATCGGGTTGGTGCTGCGCGAATGTGTGTTGCTGCTCTCGATTGGATTGGCTTGCGGAGTAGCTCTGGCGCTCGCCGCGTCCCGAGCCGCCACTTCCCTGCTCTTTGGCTTGAAACCTTACGATCCCGCGACGCTTGCGATGGCAACGGTCATACTCGGCGTAATCGCTCTCGCGGCGAGCTACGTCCCGGCGTCGCGCGCCTCTAAGCTAGATCCCGTCGTGGCCTTACGGAACGAATAGCTCGCCTGCGTGCTACAATCGCGTCGCGAGCATCCCATGCCCGACACAGCTTCGATCGCCTTCGGTGGAGCAGTCCTCGAAGTCGTCTCTCCTGACGGCGCTCGGCGCTATGTGCGCGTTACGCAGACGCCGTTCCTGATCGGCCGCGGCGCGGAAACCGGGAATCATTTGCAACTTTCCGACCGGCGCATCTCGCGCAATTGCGCTGCAGTCGTTCTTGAAGCCGGCCGTCTGTACATCGAGGACCGCGGGCAGCGGCGCGGCCTTTTCATTAACGGCGAAAAGGTTGAAAGCCGGGCGCTCAATGACGGCGACTCGATTACTTTCGGTCTCGAAGATTCTTACGAGATCGTCTTTCGTTCCGGCACCGCCAGTGGGGAGGAATCCCTCCCCAATCTCCTGACGCGCATCGAGCACATCACCAGTTCCGAACCTGTCGGGGGCGGCCTGCGCAAACTCAACTTGCTTCTCGAAGCCACTACGCTGCTTCACTCGCAGCTTCCTCTCGATTCCGTGCTCGGGACCATGCTCGATCATGCTGTCTCTGTCACCGACGCGGATCGCGGCATGCTTCTCGAGGCCGACGCCACCGGAGCATTGAAAGTCCGGCTCGCGCGCCGGACGGGTGGGCTGCGGCTTCCGCCGGAGAGCATCACTCCGAGCCAAACTGCAATTCAGCTCGCGCTGCGGCAACATTCTCCTGTGGTTACCGAAGACATAGAGCGCGCGGACTTGGATTTGCAATCCGCACAAAGCATCATTGCGCAGCGGCTGCGGGCGGTTGTCGTCATACCTCTCTTTGCTGTGCACCGCTCCACTTCGGATTCCAGCAACACGCCCGCCTTCGGCCATTCTCTCGGCGTTCTCTATCTCGATTCCCGCCGACCCGCGGCATTTTCGAAACTCGACCGGCAGATCCTGGATGCGCTTGCCGCCGACGCCGCCAGCATCCTCGACAATGCCCGCCTCGTCGTTCGCGAGCGCGAGCGGCAGCGCATGGAAGAACAAATCAACATCGCGCGCGGCATCCAGCAAGCTCTCCTCCCGCGAAATTTTCCAGACCATCCGCATCTCGCCATAGCCGGTTGCAATTATCCCTGCCTCTCCGTTGGGGGCGATTACTACGATGTGTTTCCCCTAAGCGACAATCGCACCGCGTTCCTCATCGCCGATGTTTCAGGCAAGGGTCTCGGCGCCGCTCTTCTCACGACTATGCTTCAGGGCGCGCTTTCGGCCATGACTCTGGGCACCGATCCCGCGCGCGTCTTCAACCATGTCAATCGCTTTCTCTGCGATCATGCTGAAGTCGGCCGCTATGCAACCATGTTTTTTGGCATTCTGGATGACGACGGCCACCTCGAATTCATCAATGCCGGGCATCCTTCACCTTTCCTGATTCGCCATGGCGTCGCCCAGGAACCTTTCAGCGAAGGCTCTTATCCTGTGGGGCTCGTCCCCGAGGCCGAATACACGACGGCTCGTCTCAGACTCGAACCTGGCGACACGCTCGTGCTGTTCAGCGACGGCGTCACCGAAGCGATGGATCCCGACGAACAGCTCTTCGGCGTCCCCCGCCTCCGCGAAATCCTTACTGGCCAGACCGAGTGTCCCCTCGATCAGCTTCAAAAATGTGTTCTCGAGGCCGTGGAGAATTTTGCGCGCGGGGCAAGCCAGGCCGACGACTTGACCCTCCTTGTCGTCCGCTATCGCGCCGCCGGTGCCCGCGCCACAACGGACACCGACGCCGCTCCCGCCACGCAATCCGTCTCCGCCTGATGCGCCAGCAGCAACGCTGGCGGTACTCGCGCGCAACCGCTCGGCGATACGATGGGTCAAAGAAATGGGCTTCGTCGTTTCTTGAAGGAAAACGGAATCGCTGGTAGTGGTGATCAGCTTCTGATTACGCGACTGGACAGGAGTCCAGCCAAGAATGGGGTCGTGTCAATTAACTTGGACAACGGGGAGTTTGCCCGCCACTGGTGGGAGCGATTGCGTGTGAGAAGGGGAATCATCGACAATTTGCTACTGCTTGGCTTCTGCTGAAACTGGGGGACGTGGAGCTAAAATGCCATAGACACCTTAATCACGGCAGATTTCAATGAGTTGTCGGCTTTGCGAAAAACCAGATCGATCTCAGCACGCTGGAGGTTTCCTGGATTGATCATCGCGGTGGTGATCGGAAACTTCACCAGCTGGGTGTTTGTAGAGGTGAGAAGGGTGATGTTATACATGGTCGAGGCGCCCAACGGCTCGTAAACGTTTGTCCGGCCATTCGACAAAGTTTTTGTGGTGATCATGGTGTCTGGTCCTGCAGCGTTCATTTGGCCAAGGGTGACTGTTCCCAAGATAGCGGTTCCGTCGTCCCAGTGCGCAGCCATTACGAGATCGGTTGAAGACGTTTGCGGCCTCGCGGGAAGGGCGAACATAGATATCATGCAAAGTAATACAGTAATAATATAATTCTTCAAGTTGGCTCCCTAAAGCAGATTTGGTTTTTCGGTGATTCAGTGTGTTTCCAGCGAGCTCCAGGGAGGGGGGGACCCGTTGTTGCGTGTTGCAAAACCGCAAGACGTTAACATGGGAGAGGAAATCAAACTACGTGGTCTTTGGAACAGAATTAGTACAGCGTCCTTTATTCACCCATCTACTGCCCTTCGTGAACGCGCCCATTCTTAATGTGCTCGACGAACTATCAGGTTGCGACGCACTCTTGGGAAAAGAGTGATTCGATAAATATTTTAGAATCTATACTTTACGTACTCTTGGCATAGAGCTCCGGCGTATCCTTCCGCATCATTGAGGTTTCCTCATTCTTGTTTGAGCCGGGTGCCGTGAGGTATTCGAAGAGATTTTTGTATCTTTCCATCTCGCTTCTTCGTCGAATACTTGACTTCGCTCGGCTTTGGAAGTATGAAGGGAACGCCGGGCGCAGATTGTTTGTCTCTTAAACGTTTGCGTCTAAACCAGGGGGTACGATGCAGGCAACCCGCAGAGACTTTCTGAAGTTCACCACAATAGGCGGGGCAGCAGCCGCTATTTTCGGGTTCGACCTCCAGCCCGCCTTCGCCCAACTCCGAGTGCTCAAAATCGCCCGCGCTAATGAGACGCGTTCGACGTGTCCCTATTGCGCGGTGGGTTGCGGCACGATCATCTACACCATCGGGGACCGCGCAAAGAACGTCACGCCGCAAGTGGTCCACGTCGAAGGCGACCCCGATCACCCCACCAACCGCGGGACGTTGTGCCCGAAGGGCGCTTCGCTCGAGCAAGATATCCTGAATGATCGCAGGCTTTTGAAGCCGCAAGTGCGCAGGCCGGGTGGAACCGATTGGCAAGATATTTCGTGGGACGATGCGCTCAATGAAATCGCGAAGAGGGTAAAAGACACACGGGACCAGACTTTTACCGAGAAGGATGCCAAAGGAAATACGGTCAACCGGCTGGAGACGATTGCGTGGACCGGCGGCTGCACGGACACGAATGAGTTCAATTTCCTGGTTGTGAAGACAATGCGCGCCCTGGGGGTCGTGCATTTAGAAAACCAGGCCAGGGTTTGACACGGCCCCACGGTCTCAAGTTTGGGACCAACGTTTGGCCGGGGCGCAATGACGAATGGCTGGGTGGATATCAAGAACACCGACATGATGCTGATCATGGGCGGGAACCCAGCGGAGAATCATCCTTGCGGGTTTAAGTGGGCCATTGAGGCGAAGCGCACGCGGAGCGCAAAACTGATTTCCGTCGATCCGCGCTTCACGCGCACCTCCGCGGTCGCCGATCTCTTCTGCCAGATTCGCGCAGGGACGGACATCGCCTTCCTCGGTGGAGTGATCAATTACGCGATCGAGAACAACCGCATCGCGAAAGACTACATAATTAATTACACGAATGCCGCGTTCGTCGTCGAGGGCGATTTCAAGCTGCCGGCCGACACGGATGGAGTCTTTTCCGGATTTGATGCACAAAAACAAACTTACAACCGCGCGAGCTGGAATTATGCGGGTGGAAAACCAGCAGCGGCCGCAGGACAGAGCGCGGCTCCGGCGCCTCTGCCGCCCCTACCGGAAAAGGTCGAATACGACCTGACGCTGCAGAATCCGAATTGCGTGTTTCAGCTCCTGAAGAGGCACTATTCGCGGTATACGCCGGAAATGGTGGAGCGCATCACCGGCGTTCCCAAGGAACAATTTCTCAAAGCCGCTGAACTGTACACATCCATCCGTAAAGACGGCAACATGAAGAAAGCCGGGACGATTATTTATGCGGTCGGGTGGACGCAGCACAGTTTCGGCACGCAGATTATTCGTACGGCTGCGATGTTGCAGCTCTTGCTCGGGAATGTTGGGCGTGCTGGCGGAGGCGTCAATGCGCTTCGCGGACACTCGAACATTCAGGGCGCGACGGACATGGCCGGGCTTTTCGACACGATACCGGGTTACTTGAAGGTGCCGACACCCGCCGATGTTTCTTTCGACGCGTGGATGAAGCGCATAACTCCAACGGCCTCTAAGCCTGCGCCCTGGGATTCCTGGAACTACTACGGAAACACGCCGAAATTCGCGGTTAGCTTCATGAAGACGATGTATGGCGACGCGGCCACCAAGCAGAACAATTGGGCGTTCGACTATTTTCCAAAAGTGGATCGCGACTATTCATGGGTCAATCTCTGGAACAACATGTACAACGGCCTCATCAAAGGTATATTTGCCTTTGGGATGAACGGCGTGGCCATCGGCCCTGATTCCAAGAAAAACATTGACGCGCTGAAGAAAGCTGAGTTCCTCGTCGTAGGAGAAATTTATCCGGACGAGACGAGCGAATTCTGGCGGTCGCCGGGCATCTCGCAGGACGAGATGAAGCAAATTCAAACCACGGTGTATCGCTTGCCGTGCGCGGGTTTCGCGGAGAAAGACGGTTCCTTCACGAATTCGGCGAGGTGGCTACTTTGGAAGAACGCGGCAGTGCCTACGCCCGGAGATTGCCGTCTGGATCAGGCTATCGTGGCGCAGATTTTCCTCCGGGTCCGGGACCTTTACAAAAAAGACGGTGGCAAGTTCCCCGATCCAATTTTGAAACTCACCTGGAGCTACACCACTCCAAACAGCCCGTCGCTGGCGGAAGTATTGAAGGAACTTAACGGGAAGGCCCTGGCCGATTTGGAAGATCCAGCGACTAAGGTGCAAATCAAGGCGGGCCAACAGCTTCCAGGCTTTGCCTGGCTGAAGGATGACGGCACGACTGCCTGCGGCAACTGGATTTATTCGGGATCCTTCACGGAAGCGGGAAATCAGACTGCGCGGCGTGATCCCTCCGATCCCTCCAACATGGGCGTGCATCCGGGTTGGGGCTGGTCGTGGCCGGCGAATCGCCGAGTGCTCTACAACCGCGCATCGTGCGACGTGGACGGTAAGCCTTGGGACGCCACGCGGAAGCAGGTTTGGTGGAACGAAGACCAGCAGAAATGGGTCGGAAACGACGTGCCGGACTTCAAAGCCGATTCCAAGCCAAAGGATCACATGGGGCCGTTCATCATGAATGCGGAAGGCGTGGGGCGAATTTTCGCGCCGCTGGGGGCCTTTGCCGATGGGCCCTTCCCGGAACATTACGAACCGATCGAAAGCCCTATTCAGAACCCTTTGCATCCGGAACAAACGCATAATCCTGTGGTAACGCGTTTCAAAACCGATGACGACAAGTTCGGGACGGTGAAAGACTTTCCCGTCGTATGCACGACGTTCCGCCTCACCGAGCATTACCACTACTGGACAAAGAACAATCCGATGAACGTGCAACTCGTGCCGGAGCCATTCATCGAAATGGGCGCGGAAATGGCGAACGAAATGGGCATCCACGGCGGAGAAAAAGTGAAGGTTTCCAGCGCGCGCGGCGAGTATATCGCCAAGGCCATGGTCACCAAGCGCATTAAGCCGATGATGATCGATGGCAAGAAAACGTATCAGATTGGGATTCCGTTTCATTGGGGATACCGCGGCATTGCCGAGGATGAAGGCAAGACCGAGCGCATGATGGTCAATCTGCTGACGCCGACCGTCGTCGATCCAAATGCTCACACGCCGGAATTCAAGGGCTTCCTCGTGAAAGTTGAGAAGGCTTAGGGGACGCGCATGAGCCAAGCCACATTACGCGTTCAGAAAATGTCCGGACACGCGGGCAGCGTCCCCGGCGAAGACGCTCAGCGCGAATTTACCGTCTGCAAACTCATTGATACCACTACCTGCATCGGCTGCAAGGCTTGCGAAGTCGCGTGCATGGAGTGGAACGATCTGCCGTTCGGTGAAACGATCTTCGACAACACGTATCAGACGATGCCGGAGACGCGCTGGAACTATTGGAACCTGATTCTTTTCAACGAGCATGAGAAAGAAGACGGCTCTCTGATGTGGCTGATGCGCAAGAACCAGTGCATGCATTGCGCGGAGCCGGGGTGCCTGGCGGCCTGCCCGGCGGACGGCGCCATCGTGCAATACACGAACGGCATTGTGGATTTTCAGCAAGCCAACTGCATCGGCTGCGGCTACTGCATCACGGGGTGCCCCTTCGATATTCCAAAGATGAACCCGAAGACCAATCGCGTCTTCAAATGCACGCTGTGCGCGGACCGCGTGAGCGAAGGGCTCGAGCCTGCGTGCATTAAATCGTGCCCGACGGGCTGCCTGCACTTTGGCAGCAAAGAGGACATGAAGGATCTCGCGGAGAAACGCGCGAAGCAGCTTCGCGACGATTACAATTTTCCCCAAGCCGGCGTATACGATCCAGCCGGAGTCGGCGGCACGGGCGTTGTATACGTGCTGCATGACGCCACCAAGCCGGAACTTTACGGTGGCCTGCCTTCCAATCCAAGTATTCCCTGGTCGGTAAAGCTCTGGAAGGGGCCGCTGAAGTGGCTGGGCAATGTCGCGATGGTGGGGGGCCTTATAGGACTCTTCGTCCACTACCTGCACTTCGGGCCGAAGTCTCGCGAGGACGAAGACATCCATCCGGGAGGAGAAAACTCGTGAGTCATCCCGACCAAATGCTTGCTCACGGGCGCGTTCTGCGGTACGCGTTTCATGAACGCCTCACGCACTGGATCGCCGCAGGCTCTTATATTTATTTGCTACTCACCGGTCTGGCGTTTTATTCGCCGTGGTGCTTCTGGATCGCGGCGCTGCTGGGCGGCGGGCAAGTCTCCCGCATGCTGCACCCGTGGGCAGGCCTGATTTTCACGGGCGCAATCCTCAAAATGTTCAGTATGTGGTCGTCGCAGATGCATCCCACAAAAGCGGACAAAGCGTGGTGGGATTCAATCGGACACTACATTCGAAACGAAGACGACCAGATGCCCGCTGCCGGGCGTTACAACGCTGGGCAGAAACTTCTTTTCTGGGGCTTTATCGTTTGTGGCGCGCTGCTCCTCTTGAGCGGGGCGATTCTTTGGTTCCCCGAGTACGTGCCGTGGAATCTGCGGTTCCTGCGCTACCTTGCCGTGTTGATTCATCCTTCGGCGGCTCTGCTGACCATCGGGCTATTCCTCATCCACATTTACATGAGCGTCTTTGCAGAGCGCGGGGCATTTGGCTCGATCATTCGTGGCGATGTTTCGCTGGCCTTCGCCAAGCGCTACCATCCCGGATGGTATGAAGAGATCACCGGACAGCCGGCCTCGCCGAAAAAATGACGTCTCAACAAGCGGTAAGCAATGAGTACGACGCGCGGATCCGGCGCGCTGAAAAACTCATCGCGGAAAAATCCTCGGCCAGCGAACTTCTTTCGTTCTACAAGAGAATCGCTAGCTTCCAAAAAGGTTTTCTAGCGCAAATCGCTGACGCAGGCGCGGAGCAGGCGGAGATTCCGCAGTTTGGCTCCCTGCGTGACCGTCTTGATCTCACCCTGCTGCTTCCGCACTTTCGGAATTATCTTTCACTCGTTGAACAGAATGCACCCAACGCGCTGGCAGCGGCAGCGCGCGAAATCGCCGCGCTGCCTGCCGAGTCCTGGATCGCCATTCTCACGGCCTATTGGGAAAATGGAGGGCTCTTCGATCAACAGATCGGAGCGTTCGCGCAGTTTTTTCCGCGGGCGTTTCTGCAGCCTTACGCTGCATATGTCGCAGGACGGACGGCGGTGCCGCCCGTGCTAGCGACGCCGCGGGTGTGCCCACTGTGCGGCGGGCGGCCGCTATTCGGAGTGCTGCGGCTCGAAGGCGATGGGGGAAAACGGTGCATGGTGTGTTCTTTCTGCGGATACGAGTGGGAGTTCCGGCGAATCCTGTGTCCGACATGCGGCGAAGAAGAAGAAAAGAAGCTGCCTGTGTATGTCGCGGAGCAGTTTCCTCATGTGCGCGTGGAAGCTTGTGAGACTTGCAAGTTTTTTGTTCGAACGATCGACCTCACAAAGGACGGCTATGCCGTGCCTGTGGGGGACGATCTGGCGGCGATTCCGCTGACACTCTGGGCGCATGAGCATGGGTACTCCAGGCTGCAGCCGAATCTTTTGGGTAGTTGAGCAGAAGAGGGCGCGACGTATCGTGGCCCTACGATAAAGGGTGCGGGCTAGGGATGAGGTAGGTTTGCAACTTTGCCGCTGGGCGGGGCGTCTGGAGTTTCTGGTGCGGCGTGGAAATTCTCGCGTTTGAGGCGCGTGTCGCCATTCACATAACCGATGAAGTCCATGCCCTTGGGGAAGGTGATGTCTTTTCCGTGCATCACCGGAATCACCGAACTGGTTCCTTTACCCTCGCCTCCCGAGCGCAAAACGGCTTGCTCATTGTCAGCGAGCCGGACACTCCTAATGAGCACGCTCAATTTACCTCCACGGCCCAAGGCTTTCTTTGGTTCCGCTTCGTTGACGACACCGAGGGCGCTTGCCCCCTTGGGAATCACGAGGAATCCATCGACGACGACATCTTCTGAGACTTCGAGACTCACGTCGTCACCTACATGGGCATCCGCGGAAGAGATTGTTTTGCCAAGCTTCATGCGAATGGCCGTGCTATCGAGCAAACTGAGAAATTGCTTGGAAGCGGAAGACTTCGGAGGAGCTTCGGCGGATGAACTAGGCTGGTCGTAATGAATTTTCTCTCTTGCCGGCTCCTTGACCGGAGGCAGCGTCGGCTTTGCACCTGGAGTGGTTTTGAGCAATAAGAGCGAATCGAGTGGGACGTAGCCGGTTTCGCCTTTGGCGGTGCGCACGCCGAAATAGGTGTCGTAGCGGCCGGTGATTTCGACTTGCTGACCGCATTGGAGCGTGGCGCGGATATCGAGAGTAATCATTGAGCTGTAGAGGTAGACATAGTCACCCGACCGGGCGCACTCAACTTGGCCGACATCCTGCGCTTTGCAGAATGCTGGGGCCAGGAGACAAAAGATCAAAGCAAAGAGTCTTGGGTTGCACACTTTGGACAGCTGAATAAACGATTGGAATGGGGACATAACAACTCTATCCCAACGCAAGATGCCTACCCGTGGCAATAGTCCGATCAGTAGTACTGTACTTAAAGAGGTACTCCGACGGTGCGGAGCGCCCTGGCGCTTGGGAACTTTGTGCACCGCGAGCTGCGCCAAAGGTGGTTGGAGTGAGGCGGTCTCCTTGCAATCTAACGCACGCTTGGGGCAAGCTACGGTCCGCCGAAGAGGAGATGTCTATGAAAAAAGCGTTCTTGTGCTTGGCCATTTTGCTGATTTTCGTTGTGGGGAGTTTGCGCGCGCAGACTGCGGCGCCGTCCTCCGCTTCGCTGACCGTGATTCGGGCGGGAACGTTGATCGACGGGGCGAGCGATGCGCCACGCAAGAATCAGCTGATTTTTGTGCTGGGCGAGCACATCGAAAAAGTGACGGACGGTTCGGCGGCGATTCCGCCGGGCGCGAAAGTCATTGACCTTTCCGCGGCGACCGTTTTGCCTGGACTAATTGATTCACACACGCATATTTTCCTATGGGGCGAAGATCCGGCCAAGGGCGGGTATGACGTAAACATTTTGAAGGCGGGGATTGCGTTGCGAGCAGCGCGGGCGACGTTTGCGACGCGGCGGGCGCTGGAACAAGGATTTACGACGCTGCGCGATGTAGAAACAGAGGGAGCGGGATACGGCGACGTTGAGATAAAGCAAGCTATCGAGGAAGGGACGATTCCTGGGCCGCGGCTCTTTTGTGCGACGCGGGCGATTTCGACGACTGGCGGCTACAACTTGGAAGATTACGCCCCGGAATTGGATATGCCGAAAGGAGCGCAACTTGTCGATGGGCCGGTCGAAGCGCGGAAGGCGACGCGGCAACAACTGGAGCATGGCGCGGATTGGATCAAGGTGTACATGACGCACCGGTCTTGGGTGGACAAAGAAGGGAGGCTGGTATCGCAGCCAACGCTTACCCTGGAAGAACTGCAGGCGATCGTGGACGAGACGCATGGGTGGGGGAAGAAAGTGGCGTGCCACGCTTACAACGGAATCGGTTTGCAGAGAGCGCTGGATGGCAAATGCGATTCGATTGAGCATGGACTGGAGATTACGGACGCGCAGATTGCGCAGATGCAACGGCAGGGGACTTGGTATTGCCCGACGCTCACGGCTTACTACGGGGACTGGGCGCCAGCGGATACGCCGGGCGGAAAGCGGGATCGCGCGCGGGCGGCGGTGCACGAGATTTCTTTTCGTAAGGCGCTGAAGGCGCATTTGAAAATCGTTTACGGGACGGATATGGGCGGTATTCCGTGGACGGAACCGATTGCGCAGGAGTTCGGGCGGATGGTTTCGCTGGGGATGACGCCGATGGATGCAATTCAATCGTCTACGGTGCATGCGAGCGAAATGCTAGATATGAAGGGAGAGATTGGTGTGGTGGCGGCAGGGGCTTATGCGGATATCGTTGCGGTTTCGGGTGATCCGCTAAAGGATGTGGGAGAGCTGGAGCATGTGCATTTTGTGATGCACAATGGGGCGGTTTTTAAGAATGAATTACAGAAGTGAGTGATGGGTAGTGAGTAGTTAATCAGCAGGATCCGTGTGAACGAGCATAAATTCAATGTTTTGGTTCGAACGGCGAATGCGGACCCTTAGTTTTTCCCGGTTTCGACTCGCACGCCTTTCCAAAAGGCGATTCTGCCCTTGATTTCAGCGGCAGCCGGATTTGGTTCAGGATAATACCAAGCGGCGTTTTCGTTCTTCATGCCATCTACTTCGAGGTGATAGTAATGGGCTGTGCCTTTCCATGGGCAAATGGATGTATAGGTGCTCGATTTCAAGACATTCTTGATGACCGAATCGGGAGGAAAATACTGATTGCCCTCGACGATTACGGTGTTGTTGCTCTCGGCAATGACCTTGCCGCCCCAGATGGCTTTTGCCATGTTGCTCGCTCCTCGTGCTCGCACGGGGCTTCCGCGCGCGATCGAAATTAGTTTATCTAAACATTGGATGCGGAAAGAATGGAAACGGTTCGGGTAAAGATAAAGAGTGAGGTTCTTGAACGGTACGCACAGGGCGGAGGAATTGTTCGACGAGGCCCCCAATGGAGCGCCTCTGTTAGAATCAGCACCGCAACAGGAGGATAGAGATGGCCGAACAGAGTTTCCGGAGTCATGCGAGGTGGTTGCCCCCGTTTCATTTTTTTGTTTTGCCAGTGTTGCTGATTAACATTGGCTTTCAGATTTATTGGTGCGTGAGGGGGGAGTTTAGAATCAGCGGCGTGGTTTCCGTGCTTGTTGCGGCGGCGCTTTTTGTGGGGATCGGGACGGCACGCGGGATGGCGTTGAAGGTGCAGGACCGGGTGATTCGTCTAGAGGAACGGCTGCGGTTCGAACGGGTCCTGCCTGCGGACATGCATTCGCGGATCGGGGAATTTACGATCGACCAGATGGTGGCGCTGCGGTTTGCGAGCAACGCGGAATTGCCGGAGTTGGCGCGGAAGGTGCTGGAGGAAAAGTTGAATAACCGGAAGGCGATCAAGCAGATGATCAAAACTTGGCGGCCGGATTTTGCGCGGGCTTGATTTGCGGAGTTTGATCGACCGATTGGTCCGGGCAATTAAAGGGTCAATCCCCACCCCTACAGAGTATTGGCCCTGTTGAGGACGTGGCGTTAGATGCTGCGGATTACGCCGCCTTCAGCGCGGACTGATGCGCCGCTGATGGCGGCGGACTGGGCGCTGGCGACGAAGGTTACGACGGCGGCGATTTCTTCGGGTGTTTCGAAGCGTTTGAGGAGCGAGCTGGGGCGGCCAGTTTTGAAGAATTCCTTTTCGATGTCGGCAGTCGAGACGCCTCGCTGCTTCGCGATGCTATCGAGGAAGCCTGCAACGCCTTCGGAAGCGGTTGGGCCGGGGAGGACGGAGTTTACGGTGAGGCCGGTGCCTGCTACGGATTCGGCGAGACCCCGAGCGATGGCGACTTGGGCGGTCTTGGTCATGCCGTAGTGAATCATCTCGGTGGGAATCTGGAATGCAGATTCGCTGGAGATGAAAATGATGCGGCCCCAATTCTTTTTGAGCATGCCGGGCAAGTAGTGACGAGAGAGGCGTACGCCGCTGAGGACATTGACTTCGAAGAATCGCAGCCAGTCGGCGTCCGGGATTTCCGCGAACGGCTTGGGCTCGAAAATCCCGAGGTTGTTGATTAAAACGTCGGTTTGCGGCACTTGCTTGACGAAGACTT
>Ga0210405_10001845_pt1 | contig 23011 bp, 20 predicted proteins | sample IncBWH11MmetaG_FD_155492 | JGI IMG/M metagenome (GOLD analysis project Ga0210405, IMG submission 155492) | Forest soil microbial communities from Barre Woods Harvard Forest LTER site, Petersham, Massachusetts, United States - Inc-BW-H-11-M | ecosystem: Environmental > Terrestrial > Soil >... | reverse complement strand
GCCGGCCAAAAGCGCGCCCAATCGCATGCAAGGACTGCCCAGCCTTCCAGCGACGCCAGATACCGGCCTTCTCCGCGAGAGCAAGTCTCGTTCGTTTCTGTTGCATCATAAACACCACCTTTGAACACATCCGTTCTTAGATGGTGTTGCATCGACCTATCGAATGCACCGGTAATCATGTTTGCCACGATTACCAACCCTTTTGGCCCATCCGCTGAAGGATAATCGCGCTGTAGTTATTCATGCGTTCGGGTCGTCGCTTCAGGGGAGCCGGCAGAATTGCAGCGAGCCGTGCCGCCTGTTGCCGGCCGATATTCCGGGCTGTGGTTTCGTCGTAGTAACGGCACGCCGACTCTGCCCCATAAATACCGGGGCCCCATTCGATCACGTTGAGGTAGATCTCCAGAATGCGCCGTTTGCCGAGGACGAATTCGGCCACCGGTACCAGTGTGGCCTCTGCGCCCTTGCGGAGGAAAGAACGGCCCGTTCCAAAGAATATGTTTTTTACGAGTTGCTGCGTAATGGTGGAAGCTCCGCGAGTGCGATCGCCTTCCAAATCGTCTTCGGCGGCGATTTGCATCTCGTGCCAATCGAATCCATGGTGCTGGTAGAAGCGCGCGTCCTCTGCGGCGATCACAGCGTGCTGGAGATCGGGCGATATCTGGCTGAGGGGAATGAAATTGTAGCGTTCGCGATACGGCTTGTGGTGAATCCAGGCCTGCACTCGGCGCTGGATGTGCACCGCGGTTGTCGGCGGGTCGATCCACCGGGCGGCCACAAGGATCAGCGCGGCAAGGGACCAAACAAGCACCACGCCAATGACCAGCCATCGAAGAAAGGATCGGAGGGAACTCCTCGGAAGCGGAGGCGGGGGCGGGGTCTTGGTGTCGGTGTCCGGCGTTGCAGTCACATTTCAGAATAACAGCCTGGGCTGGGTTGCCGCTCATGGATGATGTTGTGTGCGCGAATACTGAGTGCTGCGTTCTACTCAGGCCACACGGAACAAAGCCACTTGGTCCTGAATCACATTGAACCCCGCTACAAAGCTAAGTGGGATCAGTCGCGAGAAGCCAGATTACCGGTAACTTGGGTCCCAGTACCCACTTTTCCGGTTACCGCGTTAATCAGCCACTACGTCCCATAGTTTCTTTCGCTGGAGGGGTATACGTGCCCGCCTCAAAACGGACAATCCACGTCGGAAAGATAGCGGTGGACAATTACACGGACAATTTAGTGGAAAATTCTCGGAGGTCGCTGTGGTCATACTGATAAGTCTTGCGGCACTTGGGGCAGGTAAGTTTCCTTGGTGTAAACCTGATGAACGTAATAGGGTCGCCTTTAGATCGGCGTCGAGTCATGTACTCACCGAGAACTATTCCGTTATTGCATTCCGGGTTTTTGCAGGCGACACCATAATCTCTCTGTATGGTCATGTTGGCCACCTCCCAGCGCGGGAAAAGGCTACAGCAATGATACCCAGCCAGCAAGCGCCTCCCCGGCCCCTTTCATTTTGCCGAACAATCAAGTTGAGCATCGCGGCCGCGATTGCGGGTTTGCTCGCGGTGAACATCGCGAAAACACAAAGCATTACTTTGTAGCACCCAGTCCGTCTGCTCCCATACCCGCTGTTCCCCTGCAACTTATTGAGAAGGTTTGGCTTTCTGGCACTTTCCGTGTCAGTGTCCGCATGCCGAGAGCCGGATAACCGGACATGTCGTTCCTAGTACCCACTTTTCCGGTTACCGCGCTTAACAGGAGTTGACTTTTGCCGAGCTGTTTTTGGAGTTGCGATCCAAGGCCGAGGTTGCGCTGCCAAGGCACTGCTCCTCACCTTCTGAGACGGCCCACACGAACTACTGATGATTAAGAGCGGAAGAGGCCGGTGCGGCGTCGGGAGAAGATACAGCGGCCTGGGAGATGACCATGAATTCGAACGATTTTCCGTCGACCTTGAACTTCATTTTATTCTTGTCGAGCTTGAACTCGATTGCTGTGTTTAGCGGAATGATGGCCTGTTCGGAGGGCTTCGGCTGACGAATGGTGTAGTCGATGGTGCCGGAACGGACGACATACTGCTGGCACAGCAGATCGATGTCCTGTTTCTTGGATTTTTTTGTGCCACACTCGACAGAGGTGTGCGAAAGAATGTTGCCTGACCGCGGTTTGGGGCCAGCGGCGGCGACCGTTGCACTTAGAAATAGCGCGGCCAGCAGAGTTAGGTACTTTTTCATGTAGACTCCTAGGAGAAAAAAGGTCGCCGGCAACTCCACCCAAACTCCGTTTCTCTTGGGGCGCGCATGTTAGCGGATCGAGTCGTCGCAGAAAATCCTGCTACAACCCTAAGTTTAACTCCATCTGTGCACAACTAGGGGAATCCCTAAGTTCACCCGGAAGCGGCAGCCTAACTCCCGCTCAGCCGGCTTACCGGAGAAGTGGGTACTAGACTCCACTTTTCCAGTTACCGCGGTAATCAGGCACTGACTCTCAATTTGCGACTGAGCTCGCGATCCATCTTAGCTGCGGCTTTGATTCTGGCGACATGCACAAGCGGAAGATGTGTGCGTGACGGCGATTCGCAATCTCTACCGCTCATTGCATGGCAAAGGGGACATACCAAGCTAATTGGACTACTCGGGAGAACTGGCACTAATGGTTTTGTTTTTGGCATGGATGAAGATTATCACTCCGGACGGCCAGTCAACATGGGTTCGCAAAGAATGGGTCATCACCTTGCCACGATTCGCTGTCATGCAGGAGCTTCAAACCAAGATCAGCGATTGACCAGGAGTGACTCATTTTGGCCCGACAGGGTGGAGTCCAATTTCCGCAAACAATCGGCTGATTTTGCAAACGAGCAGACGCCTACGCTCAGGGTTTTTCGTCGCCTGGAGCGTCAAGAGGGTTTCTTCAAGCTCTCGCAGTAGTTCGGCTAATTCTTTTAACTCGTTGTCATTCATATAGACCAAGACCATGCGAATTCGTCATGCTGTGGGCTTCTTTGAAAGCTCGCTCTTGAAATGGCTTTCAACATCTTCACAACTCAACCGGTTTCCCGCTTTGGCTAGCACAACTGAATAAACGACTTCATTTCTTTCAATCTGAGCGGTGAGAAACGCCCCATCTTTCGGCAGCTCTTGATAGATGAATTTCACCTTCCTGCCGTCTTCAAGTTTCTTGATCCGCTCTTTGTCTCGCATGTTGGTAGCTTGTACCGACAATGTCCGTAATGACCGCGGCGACCTATTCAGTCTTTGGCCTCGATGCTCTTGGCGGCTTGACACAAACGTGGGCAGCAAACTCCTTGTCACGCTGGGCTTCAAACCTTTGCTTCATTTCATCGAGTGATCCGCCAACGAGCGCACTAGCAGGCTCAAATTTCCAGTAACACTCAGAACAACCGTAGCCCTGGAAATTCTGGTTCTCAATCCACACCAGCTTGCGGGGCATGGCCGCAGTATACTCCCCAAACCATGTGTAAAACAGAACAGTGTCCAGAGGCTGGCACATGCTTAAAATGCGGGAGGAAGTGTCCCGTCCGCTAAGGAATTGACACCTGAGGTGTTTAATATTGGACACGGCGTTTGAAGCCTTGTCCAACGACGAGGGCTACAGTCGCCAGCCGTTCGGCAACGGCTCATGCCATTCTGGCATCGGAAGAAGGCAGCACAGTGAATTACAAACTAAACTGCCCCGCGTGGTACAAGCCGTATGCTGAGATTTTGTTTGAGGCCGACTTTGATAGATTGTTGAGAATATTGGCGGCGGGCACCGAAGCAGCAGTCTTCCAGCGCCATTGGGAATCAGGTGCTGACCGAGCTGCATCGCGGCTGTTCTGCTCCCGAGTTGCGACCAGATGTTCAGCTCGGTCGAGAAGCACGTAGATCGGAGAACATCGAGTCTTGTAAGACCCCGGCCAGCGAAGAGCTGTGAACTCGCAAGCCCTTCCCATACTCGATGTACCCTTGCTTCTTGAACTTATTCATAAAATAACAGACTCGGCTTCGTGTTGCGCGAATCAATCCTCCGAGTGTCTTTTGACTAATCTTCGGGATGACCGTAGCCGGCTTGCGTATTTTGTCGTAGCGAGCGATTAGCAATAGTGCGCGCGCCAACCGTTCCTCACAGGAGCATAAGTGTTGGTCGATTAGGTCCTCTTCGATCCGGATGTTCCGTCCAAGCAAGCAGGCGATGAAATGGTCTGAGAACTCATGGCCATTGTGGAGAGCGCGCATCATCTCTTTCTTCTCGATGACCAGGACCCTACATCGCGTGAGTGCGGTAGCGGTCGCCGTGCGGAACGTTTGATCCATTATGCATCCTGCACCCAGGTAATCTCCACGATGCAGAATCGCGAGGACCGTCTCCTTGCCCCGCTTCGACTTAACTGTGAGTTTTACTTGCCCTTTCTGGATGTAGAACACTTCCTTGCTGGCGTCGCCCTGTGAACAGATGGCCTGCCCCTCACGAAATAAGACGATAATGGATTTCGCATCCATTTTTGTAAGAAAAACTTCGGGGTGAAAAGCCTTCTGGCGTTGACGAGTCATTGGGTCTCAAAGACTCTGCTGCTGATCTTGGTGTGCCGCTTTCATGAGCAAATGAATAGCACGTTTGGCCCGGGAGCTTATGTGCAATTGTGAACAATTTGTCGTATCCCCAGATTGTCACCAGTAATCGGCCCTGGCCGTGGCGGACTAACTCCTGATCAGTCGGGTTACCGGATATGTCCCCTGTTGTCGTTTATGCGGCTAAAGGGCGGGTATTGTACGAAATTGTATAGATTCGCGACTGCATTTAATCGCATTCTTTCATAATGAAGAAGAGCGAACTGACGCTCAAGCAAGTATCCTCCGTCTCCTGTCCCTCATGTGGTGCGGCCGTCCGCGAGCCTTGTGTGCTGCATTCAGGTGCTCCGCGCTCAGCACCTCACGTAGAGCGGAAGTTTGCCGCTCTAGCGGCCATCGAGAGGAAATCGGATTAACTCCCGATTAGTCGTGCCAGCTCAACCGGTCGCTGCAACACCATCTAATCAGTTGATCCGACCATACTTCCCCTGGAGAACCGACCTGTTTGGCTGTAATCGGTCAAAACCTAGCCAGGGTAGCGTTCCGGCTGATCTAACCTAGCGGGCGATTTTAGCTTTTGTTTTCAATGCAAGGTGGGTTCGAGCTTTAGACCACCGCGTTAATCGGGATTCTAGGCGATTAGTCCCGCCAAGCCGACGAAGCGAGCAAGTAGGGTAACCTAGGGGTTTGCGCTGGCATCAAGCGCATGGACTCGCTGCCTCCAACTGTGAAGGAAGCCGTTGATAAGCCGGCCAGCGCCCAGCATTGATTATGGAATCGGTGTGCCAGCATTGGTAAGCGGCCTGCGTTTAGTAGAAGTGCGGATTTGCCCTCTTGACAAAGACCTATTATGGAAGTCGGATACCCAATTGGAGAGCAAGCACGTTAGTCCGGCATACGGATTGCTTCCGGGGCTCGTTTTACACTCCCGGTAGGTCAGGAATGCGACACTGTCCGCTCGGTCTATTGCCCTAGCCGGAATGGCCTGTTATATTCCGTCCATTCCAGCCCCAACTTCACGATTTTGTGCGTGCTCAAAATACAGGCCAGGCCCTCGAGAGCAACCTGCGGGGCGATGCATCCTCAAGTGGATTCGCATTCCTGGGCCCTATAAAGCGAGGCAAGTCACCATGAAATGCAAGCTCGTGCACCCTCTCGCGTTGGCTGTGATTATCGTTTCAGGCCTCATTTGGCCTGGCACGGCCTGGCCAACCCGCCGCGCCCAGTTGGTCGTGGATGACGACAAAGTTGAGTGCCCGAACGCAGGGTTCTCACGTATCCAAGATGCGATCGACGCCGCCTCCCCTGGCGACGAAATTCGCATTTGCAAAGGTATCTACGTTGAGCAGGTTAAGATCGGCAAGCCGCTCGACATCGAAGCTGACAACGGCGCAATCCTTATGCCGTCCGCCATGCAGGCGAACACTACCAGTCTCTTCGACGCTGCTCCCATCGCCACTGCGCTGCTCATCGCTGGCACCACAGACGTTTCCATTTCCGGGTTGACGGTGGATGGCACCAACAACGGCGTTTCCCAGTGTGCACCGGACCTCATCGGCATTTCGTTCCAAAATGCTTCTGGCACACTCTCCCGGATTGCTGTCCGCAATTTCAAGCTAGCTGTATCACTCAATGGCTGCCAGAGCGGCACCGGCATCTTCGTGCAGAGCGGCAATGGCGGCGTCTCGAAAGTGGAAATCGAGCACTGCACCATTCACGACTTTCAGAAGAACGGCATCACCGCCGATGAAAAAGGCACCCTCACGGTCATTCGCCGGAATGTCGTCACAGGTATAGGCGCAACCACTGGTGCAGCACAGAATGGCCTTCAGATTGGCTTTGGCGCGGCGGGATCGATTCTCGAGAATGTGGTGACCAACAACGTCTGGGCGCCGTGCACCGCCGTCACCACCTGCACCGCTGTCGCCACGAATATTCTCGTCACGCAATCCGATGGCGTGGAGGTCTCCGGCAACACGGCTGGCATAAGCCAGGTCAACATCTTCGTTGATGGCAGCAATGCTGCGATCGACCGTAACGAAACTTTTGCCACTGACGTTTTCGACGGCATTCGCTTGCAAGGCGATCAGTCTCGCGTGCATAACAATCACGTTCTCAACGGCGCCGAATCCGGCATCTTCGTTTCCGGCAACAACAACGTCGTTACAGACAACGTCATCACCGAGGCCACTATTGGCATCCTCAAAGAAACCGGCTCCTCCGGAAACATCATTGCAGGAAACCGTTTCTTCAATACGCCCGTGTCGGTTCAAGATCCTCAACTCACCGACGTAGCCAAACTCGTTTCACCGAAGCGCTGAGCGGTGCTCTTCCCTCGCAACTCCCAGTGCCATGGAGCTTTTCCTACTACTCCGAACGCCTACCACATTGGGCAGATCATCTACGTTCGCAAGGAACAGGGCTCCTGGGATCCGGAAAAGGGCGTTAAGGAATAAACCAGGATAAAATCGGCGTGAAGAGGGGACGGTATTTGGCGGGTAGTCCCTCTTTGCCTACAATCCCGAGTCTATGCACCAGTCACTCTCCTTCCACTCGTCACTAGCCACCAGTCACCCGCCACTTCCCCTCTGCATCCGCACTGGCTGGTCGCTGGCCTCTGGGCACTGTTCGGTGTACAGTCAGGCGGCGAAACGAGGTCAACCTAGTGAACAAAAATCTGGCAAAGGCGGCGGCGGTCGGCGCGCTGGGCGGTTTTCTCTTTGGCTTTGATACGGCCGTTATTTCCGGCACCACGCAGGCGCTGACGGGTGTCTACCACCTGTCACCAGAGCAGCTTGGACTGACGGTTTCGATGGCGCTGATAGGAACCGTGATCGGCGCGATGACGGCGGGGATCCCCGGGCAGAAATATGGCGGCCGGGAAACGCTGCGGTTCCTCGCGGTCTGCTACGTGGTTTCAGCGCTGGGATGTGCGTTTGCCTGGAACTGGTATGTGCTGCTGGCGGCGCGGTTTATTGGAGGGATCGGGATTGGGGGATCGTCGGTGCTGGGGCCCGTGTATATCGCGGAACTTGCGCCGGCCAAATTGCGCGGGCGGCTGGTGGGGATGTTTCAGATCAACATCGTCATCGGCATCCTGATGGCGTATCTCTCGAATTACATCATTGGCACCTTTGGGCTTGGAAATGCGGAGTGGCGCTGGCAACTGGGCATCGCCGCGCTCCCCGCGTTTATTTTTCTGATTCTGCTCTTCGGCATCCCGCCCAGTTCGCGCTGGCTGGTCACCAAGAAACGAGTGGACGAAGCGCGGGGTGTCCTGCAATCGATGGGCGCGGAGGATGCCGAAGGCGAGTTGCGGGAAATCGTGGAATCCATCCACCTGGACAAGCTGCAGACGTCCGAACCGCTGTTCGCATGGAAATACCGATTGCCGATTTTCCTGGCGATCACCATCGGCATGTTCAACCAGCTTTCGGGCATCAACGCCATTTTGTACTACCTGAACGATATTTTTGCGGCTGCTGGCTTTAGTAAGATTTCCGGAGGTCTGCAGGCGGTCGCGATCGGCAGCATGAACCTGGTGGCGACGCTGCTGGGAATGACAATGATTGACAAGCTGGGACGCAAAACGCTGTTGCTGATAGGTGCGGTGGGGACAGCGGTTTGCCTGTTCGGTGTCTCGGCAGTTTTTTATACGCAGAGCCACCAAAGCGCCCTGCTGTGGCTGCTGGTGGCGTACATCGCATTCTTCGCGATCTCACAGGGAGCGGTGATTTGGGTCTACATCGGCGAAGTTTTCCCAAACCGCGTGCGCGCGAAGGGGCAGGGACTCGGCAGCTCTTCACACTGGGTAATGAATGCGCTGATCGCCTATATCTTCCCGCAGGTCGCGAAAAGTTCGGGCGGGGCTCCGTTTTTGCTTTTTGGAGTGATGATGCTGCTGCAGTTTTTTGTGGTGCTCTTCTTTTACCCGGAGACGAAGGGCGTCAGCCTGGAACAGTTGCAGCATAAATTGGGGATTGAATAGAGCAGTCGTAGCCGGATCAACGCGCTTCGATGCTCATCTCGATTCCGTATTTCGGGCGCAGGGTGACCAGCGGCTCGGGAACAACGGGAAAACCTTTTGTTCGGCGAAATCGGAATTTTTGCGCGATCGCGGCGACGACCAGCGCGGTTTCCAGTTGAGCGAAACCTTGCCCGATGCAGCGGCGCGGGCCGTCGCCGAATGGGAAGTAGGCGCCGGGAGGCAAGCGCGATTCGAGTCCATCCAGCCAGCGCTCGGGAATAAACTGCTCGGGCTGCTCAAAAAATCTGGGATCACGGTGCATCACCCACTGCGACGCGAGCAGTGTACTGCGCGGCGGAATTTCATAGCCGCCGAGATGGACCGTTTCCACATTCGTGCGCGCCAACATGTAGGCCGGAGGATAGAGCCGCAGCGATTCGAGTATCACCGCGTTGAGGTAGCGGAGTCGTTCGAGGTCGGAGACTTCCGCAGGGCGGCCGCCGAGGACGCCGCGGAGTTCTTCGTGCAGGCGCGCTTCTGGGGCAGGATTTTCGCCGAGGAGATACCAAGTCCAGGAGAGCGAGAGAGCAGTTGTCTCGTGGCCGGCGGCAAAGAGGGTCATGCATTCGTCGCGGACCTGGCGCTCGGTCATCTGGCTGCCGTCTTCGTGCATGGCGGCCATAAGCAGGGATAACAAATCATTGCGCGGCCGAGTGTCTTTTTTGCGATCGGAAATAATGCCGTAGATGAGCGAATCCATGTATTCCACTTCACGGCGGGCGCGGCGATTCGCGGGCGTGGGCCAGCTTTCGGGGACGCGCCAGGGAGTGCGGGCGCGGCGGAGATAGTGGCGCATCAAAAAGGTCATGGCCTTTCCGATGGAGTCGGAATCGCTGGCAAGGCTGGTGCCGAAGAGCGTGCGCACCGCGACCTCGAGGGTGAGCTTCATCATCTCCTCGGCGATGTTGCGCGTTTCGCCGGAGTGCCAACTCCTCATGCGTTCCAGCGCGCACTCCACCATGACCGGGGAATATTCGTTGGTACGGGAGCGATGAAAAGCGGGCTGGGCGAGGCGGCGCTGGCGGCGCCAGAAGTCACCTTCGCTGATGAGCAGGCCCTGGCCGAGCAGCGGCCCGACAACGAGTTTCGTCAGCGTGCTTTTGTGCAGTTTGGCATGATCGAGAATCAAGAGTTGTTGGACATACTCGGGGCGATTGAGAAGGATGCGGTTCATGCCCGGCACGGGCATCCTGACGATGTCGCCGTACTCGCGAGCGAGGCGCTGCAACGTGCCGAGGGCGTCCTTCCGGACATCGAGCGCGAGGCCAAGAATGGGCAAGCCCTTGGGGCCAGGCGGCGCGTGGGTTCCGTTATTCGTCATTTTGGCCGCGCGAACATCACTTCACCCATGCGTAGTACGCAACATAAAACCAGCTGAAGATGCCGTGCACGATCATCCAAAGGATCGAATGATGAATGCTCCACGACAAAGTTATGGAGAGCATGCTGCCGAATCCCCAGACGCCGACGCCTGCCGAACGCCCGCCGCCACCATCGCTCATGGGTGTTCTCCTCTCGGATGAAAACGTGTACAGCCAGTTTAACCCGATGAGTGACATTGTCGCGCGAGGAATGGCGGAGGAGGAAAGCTTTCCTCGAGCGACACACCAAACGATGTGCGGAGCCAACAAAGGATTGGCTGAATTTCGGATTGGATTGAACCGGAGGCGGGGCTGGGAGGCGCCCGTTATTTCACTACTAGCTGGAACGAAGCGGAGTGGCTGAGGCTGCCTGAGGTACCGGTCACCGTGATCGTGTAGGTCCCCGCAGGAGTACCCTGCGCGGGGGGCGGCGGACCGGAGCCAGACCCGCTGCCGGTACCGGACCCACTGCCAGAGCCGCAGGAGACGAAATAGACCGCCAGGGCGAGGACGGCGGATGCGCTAAGCAACCGCGTGGAGCGCCCGACACGCCTCAACTTGTGCAAGGTCAGCGCAGCCAGCAGGCACGCGATACTTAGCGGGAGAACTTGCCAAGGAAGTGCGGGTGGGGCAAAGCGCTGCTGGTTACTGGTTGGCACAGCAGCGGAGCGCATGGTTGTCATTACGGAAACAGTTGACGTGGCGACGGTTGACCCGTCCATGGGAGAGGAGGCGGGCGAAACAGTGCACGTGGATGCCATGGGCGCGCCAGTGCACGTCCAGGTTATCGATTGATTGAAACCGCCGGTAGGCGCGGCGGAAACCGAAAAGTTTGTCATTTGCCCGGCGGTGATCGTGGCGCCAGAGGGAGCGGCTGCGACGCTGTAGTCCGGCGAAGCGCTTCCCGATGGGAGAGCGGTGAGGGCCATCAGCAAATCCAGGCGGCCGTTGCCCATGTTGGCACCGACAAATTGGGCGTGGGCGATTGCGGCTGAGGCCAGGGACTGGTTGATGTCGGTCCTGAGGGCGCGCAAGAGAGCAGCGCCGCCGGAAACGAAGGGCGCGCTGAACGAGGTTCCCCATCCGGCGGAGTAGGTGCTGAACGGGTAGGTGGTGATGATGGCTTCGCCGGGAGCGGCTACCCAGACGATGGCGTTTCCAAAATTTGAAAAAGTTGAACGCGTGTCGAGGTCGCTGGTGGAGGCGACGCCCATTACATCGGTTTGCAAGGCGGCGGGATACACCGTTTCCATGGCGCCGTCATTCCCCGCAGAGGCAGCACAGATGATGTTCAGTTTGTTTGCGTAGTCGAGCGCGTTGGAGAGTTCCTGGGACGGCGATTTGAAATCGAAACTCATGTTGATGACGTTGGCGTTGTTCTGGGCGGCGTAATAGATGGCGCGAAGAATATCGGAGAGGTAGCCGGTGCCGTCGGAATGAAAAGCCTTCAGGGGCAGGAGTTGCGCATTCGGGGCGACGAGGTGGATCACGCCCATAACCATCGTGCCGTGGCCGAAGGCGGCGTATTGGAGATTACCGTCGAGAACCGCGGCGGTGGATTGATCGAGCACTGCGGCGGTGGATTGATTCACGATTGCCGGCTGGCAACTCGGGCATGGAGGAGGCGCGGGCGAAGCGAAATCGGTCATCTCCGAGCCGCCCGGCTGGTTGCGCGTGAAGTCGTAACCCGCGAGGAGAACATTTTTCAGGGCGGGATGATTGGGGTCAACACCAGTATCAATGTCGGCGACGATTCCCTTGCCCGAGACTTGAAATGTGTTCTGTGCGTCCTGGACGTGAATGATGCCGGACGCTGGCTGATTCGCGTAACCGTTCCAGACCGAAGTACCAAAATAATTTACGGGAGTGCTGTCGGTGAGTCCGGCGGGCGGCGTAGTAACCGCATTGAGGCCGCCGACCAAGTTGATTACCTGGTCCAGCTCGGCGTCCACAATGCCTGGAGTGTTGCGCAAGAGAGTTAGAAGAGTCGTCGGGTCGATTAGGGAAGGTGCGGTCAGAAGGAAAACCTGGTTCAACGTTCCATCAATGGCGCCTACCACCGTGCAAGTCTGCAACAGGCAGAGTTGCGTCAGAGCGCTGCTGCCCAGCGTGGAACGGACAATGAAGCGGTTATCGGCGCGGGCTGGTGCGGCGGAGAGTAGCGTTAATAGTACGGCCGCAAGCCACATAGGGCGTTTCATGGCTCGGTTGTTCCTCCTGTGCTTGCCTGGCACTCGATCCCAGTGTTCGATCAGCCCACGTTCAATACCGGCTTGAAAATTGTTTTCCCCGATCCTTTACTCGAACCACGCGTAACTCCGAGCGTCGCGCGAATCCGTTGTTCCTTCCACGAATCTGAAATCTTTCGAACTCAATCGTGCTCGATTGCAGCGATGACAATAACGGGAACGCAGGTGAACTCTGCGCACACAAGATCCAGCCTTTGGATAAGTAAAACGAAAATGGAGGGAAATCATAGACAGGAAAATACGTAAATCCCCCTAAGGTAAATACCTGAAGCCAAGCATCGCTGGGGGAGCCTGGGCCGCGCCGCTACAGGGCAGAAGAAACGGAAGTGCCGGCGGCGGCGAAAACGGTGGACATTTCGGCCTGGGCAAAGGAGAGAAATGTACGGACGACAGCAGGATCAAATTGAGTGCCGCTGGCTTCGTTAAGGCGGCGGACGGCTTCCTCGTAGGGCAGACCTTTTCGATAGGGTCGCGAGGAGACCATTGCGTCAAACGCGTCGATTACACAAACAATGCGCGAGACGACAGGAATTTCCGCGCTTTTGAGGCCTGCGGGATAGCCTTTGCCATCGAATGACTCGTGGTGGTGGAGAATATCGAGGGCCGCACGCTCGAAACCGGGGAGCATGCGCAAAACGGCCCAGCCGTATTCGGAATGTTTTTTCATAAGGGCGTATTCGTCCGCGTCGAGACGGCCGGGCTTACGAAGGATGGCATCGGGGATGCCAACTTTACCGATGTCGTGGAGGAGCGCCGCAATTTCGAGATTCTGAAGCTCGGATTCCTCGAGGCCGAGTTCCTGACCGACACGCATTCCCCATTCCGCGAGGCGGGTGCTGTGCACGCCGGTGTTGAGATCCTTGAGATCGAGGAGTTGATTGAACGCGCAGATCACCGAATTGCGGAGTGCGGCGGATTGTTCTTCAAGCTGCTTGATGCGGAGAGACTCCAGCGCCGCGGTTACGGGCGTTCCTTCGGTGAGCGCTGGAGTCTGGTGATTCGACATTGCAGCTAATTGCAAAACAACAGGCAATTGCCAGAGCCCGAGCCGGACGAAGAGCTCGAGCTGTTCACCCAGGCGGAAACGGCCTGGTAGGCATCGAGGCGTCCGTGATTGAGATCCGGCGTGAGTTGAACGGCGTGGGAAAGCGCTTTCGCGGCCTGATTCTGATTCAGGGAGGGCCTGGCGCTGAGCATCAGGGCGGCGGTACCTGCAACGAGCGGCGAACTGAACGAGGTGCCGGAGGCGCTGGCGTAGGTGCCACCGGGGAAGGTGCTGATAACGTTTTCACCCGGGGCGGCGATCAAAACGTCGACCGAACCGTAGTTGGAAAAGGTGGAGCGGCTGTCCCAGTTGGTTGTGGAGGCGATGCCGACGACGTAACTGTTCAATGCAGCGGGATAAACGGCTGCGCTGGTGTTTTCATTTCCAGCGGCGGCGACGAGAACCACGCCGGCTTTGCTGGCATAGGAAACGGCCTGGGTGAGCGACGGCGAATTGGAAGTGAGGTCGAAGCTCATGTTCACGACGTTGGCATGGTGCTGGGTGGCGTAATACAGGGCCGCGACGATGTTGGATAGATAGCCCGTGCCGTTCGAGGAAAAGGCCTTGAGGGGGAGAATCTGGGCCTTGGGAGCGACGAGATGGACAAGGCCGGAGGTCATGGTGCCGTGGCCAAATGCGGTGTAGTCCGGTCCATCAAGGACCGCGGCGGTGGATTGGTCGAGAACGGCGGCGGTAGACTGTTGAACATATCCTGGGTCCTGATCCTGGGAGCCGGTGTTAAGTGGGCCGTTTGGCAGACTACTGACGTCGAGCCATTCCGAGGCGCCAGGCTGGTTGCGCGTAAAGTCATAGCCAGGAAGCAGGACGGCCTGGAGGACGGGGTGATTGACGTCGACGCCGGTATCAATCACGGCGACGATGCCGGTGCCGCTGATGCGGAAACCGTTTTGCGCGTCCTGCAGACGGATAATCTGGGCGGCGGGCTGCGTGGCATAGCCGTGCCAAACGACAGTGCCGTAGTAATTCACCGGGGCGGTGTCGTAGAGGCCCGAGGGAATGCTGGGGAGTGGTCTTTGCGGGATTGGCAAAAGGCGGTCAGCTTCGACACTGACAATCCCGAGCAAGGATTCAACGAAGTTCAGGGCGCCGTTCACAAGGTTTACGAGCAGATTGTCGGTGGAGGTTACCAGAAAGGTCTGGCCGACCTGGCCATCCAGGCCCCCCTGCACCTGACAATGGAGGAGATTGCAAAGATTGAGGACGGAGGACAGGCCGCCGGTGGAACGAACAATGTACCGGTTTTGAGCCGCGGCAGGCTTGGGGATCGAAAGCATGAAAACGATGATGGCTGCGATGAGGGTGATACGTTTCATAGTTGCAACCCCTAAGGGGTTCTCCCACAAGTGGATTACTCGCTAGATTGGCGCGAAACGATTCCCTATAAGTTTCTAAGGGAAGGCTTTTCGAGCCAATGGTACGAGCATGTCTTCTTGCCTAAACAAACTTCCCATCTGCCTTGGTACTTTCGTACCAAGGTGGGGACGCGGGGAAACTCTATGGATTGGCATTGGTTCATGCCTTTTCCTCGGGCAAACGGCCCAGCGCTTCCCGGAGCGAGATCACAATCGGCTCTCCGGAAGGGGTGGCAAAAGTCAGCTGCAGGTCGCCGCTGTTTTTGACTTCACCGCTGAACTCACCAAATTGATTGGCAAGCGAGTGGACAACGTCTCCGTGCATATTCGAAACCAAGATGCGGGTGCCGCCGGCGGTGACTTTCGGATTGCTCAAACTCAGAAGCTGGCCAGTCACGACGACGCGATTGCCGCCGGGCTTCATTTCAAGCTGCACGTCGATCTGGTAGGGGTCGGCGCGATAGAGCATCTGCCGCGTGCCCGTGCCAGCGGAGCGGACTCCTGCCAAGATGGGCTGCAGAAAACTGTCGAACAGGACGCTTACGCGACTGTCCGCTCCTTTTTTCTTGGAACCAAGCCCGGCGCCAGCAAATGCTGCCTTTGCGATTCTCACGGCGCTAGCCGGTGGCTGGTAATTCCCTTCCGCGGCCGCCGAAACCCGAACGCGCTGCCAGAGCGAGACGGTTTCCTGACAGGACACGCAGCCAAGTTTTAGGTGCTTGGCCATCAAAACTCTTTCGTCAGTGGTTACGGCCTGATTCACAAAGTCGATCCATTTCTCCACGTTAAAGTGTTCCATCATTCCCCCAGAATCCTCTCGGCACCCCATGCACTCCCCAGTGGACGGGATGAAAGTTTTACCCTCGTTGGATAAGGGGAGATAGGCGGGGAAAAAATATAGGGAATTTGTGCCTAGTTAAGTCTTGTGGAATCAGTGAGTTTACCAACCAAGACGAAGGGGGCCCAGAAATACGGATGGGGATTTTGCTGGCGGAGTTGCTGCATGGCGTGTTGAAGAGCGGTGGCCATTTCGCCGGTGCGGAGGTATTCGCGATAGAAGAGTTGCATCAATTCGGAAGTGCTTTGGTCGTGCACGTCCCACAAGGACAGGAGCAGCGTGGACGCGCCGGCGTAGAAGAGGCCGCGTTGTAGTCCGAGCAATTCATCGCCGGCAGCGACGAAGTTCATGCCGGTGGCGCAGCCACTTAAAGCCACCAGGTTGGCATTTAATCTCATCTGATAGAGATCGAACAAATTCAGGTAGCCGTCGCCGAGGCGGATTCCGGAGAACATCGGGTTGTCCTGGCGGTAGACGCCGTGGGTGGCGATGTGGAGCAAGCCGGTACGCGGGCCCTTTTCGCGAAGCAAGGAGGAGGTGGCTTCGTTCCCGACGCGAAGGGTAGATTGGGGCAATAACGACGCGACGGATTGGGCTTCTTCCAGAATTTGCGGCGCGCGTTCATCCGCGATCCCGAAGACAAGAGAGCTGGTGTTGGCGCCGGCGGGCTTTTCCTGGCAGGCGAAGAAAACCGAGGCACTGGGAGCGTAGGAAATTGTGAAGGCATCGCAAAGATACTTTTCGCCCCGTCTCAGAGCGTGGAATGGCAAGAAGTGGAGCGGGCCATGAGGCACGATGATCAGACGCTTGCCCCGGCAATATTGGCGGAGCGGCGCGATCAGTTCGTCGTAAAGAGATTCGAGGTGGCTTTGAGTCGCACGGAGGAGCGGCTCCTCGAATCGGCGGACATACTCGCTGCCCATGCGAAACTTCGAGAGTTGGAACCTTAGCAATTGGAGAATGTGCGTGACCCGGGGGAGCACAGTCACGGGCAGGATGCGGATTTCCTCGCGATCCACAACGGCAGCGAGGAGCCGATCGCCCGCGGAAAAATATTCGACGAGAGTTGCGTCCGGCGGGAGAGCGGATTGCAACTGTTTGACGGAAAGGTCTGAGGGAGCTTCGAGAGTGGTGTTTTCCCGCTCGCGCGCCGGGAGTTCGCGCAAGGTTCGCAGCAGTTCTTTCTCGTGACTTTGGGCCTTTTTCTGGAGGGTATCGAGGCGCTCGCCGGATTTTTCCTCGGGGCGAAGTTGTTCGAGCTCGATCCTGTGATAGTACCAGTTGAGTTCCTCGCGCAGGTCCCTGATCCTGCGAACCAGATCGCTCTGCCCCGTCTCACCCAGAGGGAGACTCTGGCCGCTTTGAAAAATCATTTCGATCATGCTGCGGGATTTCGCAGCTTCTATCCAGGCGAGCGCTTCTTCCGCGGTGGCGTCCGAGCCATCGCCGGAAATAAAAAGATCCAACAGAGATTCATAAACCTGCATTCTGTTTTTGAGAAAAGAAATTTTTAGTTCTTCCCCTTGGAGGCGGCTGCGCATGGCTTCGAGCGACTCTTTTGCTTTAAGGAAGGCGCGGAGGGCGGCGGGGCGGTCGTTGCGAGCGTGGGCGAGTTGTCCCTGAAGCAGGTGAGCTTGATACGCAAGGACAGGCATTTGAAGTAGTTTTAAGCGAGAGAGAGACAGGTCGGTTTCATTTTGGGCTTCGGCGGGATCGCCCACCTGCAACGCAATTCGCGCGAGCAGGAGATGCGCGAGCACGGCCTTCCCGGGAAGCACGGATTGATCGAAGAACGCGGCGGCTGCAGCGCAGAGGCGCCTGGATTCGAAATAGCGGCCTTCGTGGAAGAGCAGCAAGCCCTGGTAAAGATCGATCAGCCAGGGCCAGACAAGATTTTTTTCGCGGCCGAACATTTCGCGGGCTTTTGTGAAGCGTTCGAGCGCCTGGACGGTTTTGCCCTGCTGAGCGTAGGCTGTCGCTTCGTTCGCCAGCGTTTTCGCGGCTTCGTAACCCATGCCGAGTTTTTCGAATCTGAGGAAGCCTTCGTGCGCCATTTCGCGGGCTTCTTCGCTGAGGTTCAGCTCGAGGTAAATATCGGAGAGATCGAGATGGCAGAGTGCGAAATGGTAGGCGTCGCCGGTGGCTTCGCAGGCGCGGCGGGCTGCATAGAGTGCTTCGATCGCGTGGCTGTATTCACCGCGGAGATAGTAGAGATAGGCGATGTTGTAGTCCGCCTGGGCCACGAGGAGCGGCATGTTGTATTCGTGGCAGAAGGCGCGGGCGCGCTGATAGGTGGCGAGGGCGCGAGGGAAATCGTTGAGGCTGATGAGGCAGACAGCCATGTTGCTAAGGACGACGGCGATGCCCTCGGCATCTTTGTAGGGCATCAGATCGCGGTAGGCAGTCTCGTAGTGGGCGATGGATTCCTCGAAGCGGTCCTGGCGATGATAGATGTTGCCGACGTTGATTTCGAGGCGGGCGAGACGCCAACGGTCTTCGAGTTGAGCAAAAATTTCGCGGGCGCGTTGAACGGATTTAAACGCCTGGTCGTATTCGCCGACGAGGATCATGGGCTGAATGGAACTGCTCAGGGTCCGGGCCATTTCCTTCCAGGCGCGCAGGGACTCGTAGATTTGAATGGCGCGCTGGTGATGCTCGATCGCGGCGCGATGATTGCCGGTGGAATAGAGAGCGTTGGCCATGGCGCGCAAGGCCAGCGCATGGGCTTCTTTGCGGCGCAGGCGTTTGGCGATGAGGATGGCGGCTTCGGCGAGGTGGAGCGCTTCTTGTGTGCTTACACGAACCCGCTGCACGACGAGTTGGGCGAGCTGTTCGATCGTCGACTGGCGGATCAGCTTCGGATATTTTGCAAGAAACCTACGGCGGGCGGCGTCGTTGGATAGTTGCCCGAGCTCGGCGATCCGCGATTCTGTAGCGATTTTTGTGCGCGTGGCGGGCATCAGTTAAAACCAAGGTCTTCGAGCTGGCGCCGGAGCCGCTCGATGCATTTCTGGCGGGTGAAGCCGATGGAGCCTAGTGCAAGACCGAGTTCGGCAGCCACTTCGGCGTAAGGACGAGAGGGTGATTCGAAGAACAGCATTTCCACCAGGCGGCGGCACTGAGGCGTAAGTGTTGCCATCGACTCGCGGAGCATCTGCTCCTCCTGAGTCTGCACCACAAGGCTTTCCGCGATGGGCGGGATTTCCGGCTCGGGCGAATTTTCCTCGCTATCGCGGCTGACCACTCGCTGGCTGAGGCGCTTCACGCGGTAGCACTCGTGATGCGCGACTTGCATGAGCCACTTGGGGAGGGCGCGAGGCTCGCGCAACTCCGGCAGGCGCACGAGCAGCTCCACACAGGTGGCCTGAAACACGTCGGCGGCTTCCTGAGGCGGCAGGTTGTATTTGATGGGGATGGAATAGATCAGCGCTTTGTATTTATCAATGAGCTGGGACCAGGCAGCTTCATTGCCGGAGAGACACTCTTTCACGAGACGTGTATCGTTCCACTTCGCTTCCGGCTTGGCGGACGTCTTGGTCCTCGCCGGACTCATTGAGCGGCGTTCTCCCGGCCATTCTTCAGATACAACTGCTCGACATTCCAAAGAACGTAGGGTTCGAGGACAGCGGGATGGAAGTTGCCGACAGAATTTTTTGCGCCAGCCAGGATGTCCGGGCTAGCGAGAAAAATCAGGGGCTGATACTCGGCGAGGATTTCCTGCGCGCGACCGTAAAGTTTTTTTCGCTGGTCAAAGGTGCGCGCGGACATCTGGTCTTCGATGAGGTGGTCGATCTCCGCTTCCCACGGAGTCGCGGGATGCGTTTGCGAAGGGTTCCAGAGATGCGTTCCGCCGCTGGAGAGCCAGACGTTGATGTCGGAGTTTGGGTCGGCATCGTAGCTGGCGATGCCCATGACGCAGGCGTCGTATTCCTTGGTCTGCGTGACGCGATCGAGGAGGGAACGGAATTCCAGCGGGACTACCTGCGCGCGCATTCCAAGCTGCTGCAGATCGTCCTGAAGGATCGCGGCCATTTTGGCGCGGTCGGCATTGGAGGAGCTTGTGAGGATGCTGAACTCCACCGGCTTGCCGCCGGAATCCTGAAGCGTGGATTCGCCGTTCGGTCCGGTGGTCCAGGAAAAGCCGGCTTCTTTTAGCAACGCTCGTGCGCGGTCGAGAGAACGCGCGGGGTGAGGGAGATTCGTGTCACCCCAGCGCTTGTTGCCCGGAGTTACCAGGCCCCAGATTGCGGCGCCGCGCCCCTGGTAGACGAGGCGGACGATTGCATCACGATCAGCGGCGGCTGAAACGGCCTGACGGAATTTTACTTCGCGAAACCATTTTTGTTTGCGTTGCAAGTCCGCAGACGCCTTTTCGCCGAGGTCATTCAGATTGAAGAAGAGGAAATTGTATTCAAGTCCCGGGCCGGCGTCGGTGACGGTGTAACCGTCTTGCCGGCGGGAGAGAACAGAGAAGTTTTCGGCGCCCAACTGGCTGATCAAGTCGGTTTCGCCGGATTGGAATTTCAGAACCTGGGCGTCCGCGTTGGGGACGAAGAGAAACACGAGTTCATCGAGATACGGCAGGAGGTTGCCGGTGCTGTCGGATTTCCAATAGTAGGGGTTGCGTTCGAGGACGAGGCGTTGCCCGGCGACATACTCTCTCAGGCGGAAGGGGCCGAGGCCGGCCCATTGATTCGCTGCTGCGCTGAGGGATCCGATTTGGGCCAGTTTGCCTTCCTGGAAGGGCTGTTCGAGGAGGTGGCGAGGGAGTATAGCGAGGCCGTCGAAGAGCCGCTCGCCGGCGCCGTACGGTTTGGCCATTTGAAAGACGACGGTTTGCGCGTCAACCTTGCGGACAACGATCGGCTTGCCGCCGACAATCAGGAGATCGCGTTGCGGGGCATGCGTATTTTCGTCGAGATAGACATGAAAGGAAAAGAGGACATCGTCGGCGTCCATTGGCTGGCCATCGGAAAATTTCAAGCCCTTGCGAAGAACGAGAGTGTAGGTGAGCCCATCCGGAGAGATTTTCCAGGATTTGGCAAGCGCGGGCTCCGTGAGCTGAGTGGCGCGATTGATGTGGATCAGGTCTGCTTGCATAACGCCGATGACTTCGCGGGACCTGGCGTCAGCGGCGATTATCGGATTCAAGGTCTTGGGTTCGCCACGGAGGGAAACGACAAGGCGCCCGCCGAAGTGGCCGACTTCGCCGGGAAGGGTGAGCAATTCTTCGTTCGAATTATTTTGCTGAGCATGGGCAAAGGCAGGGTGGCAAAAGAGTGCGGAGAAACCGAGGAACAATCGGAAAAGAATCCTGCAGCGTGCGACTATCGCGGGGTAGTTTCTCACGCCAGGCTCCCAAGACTCCTCCTCTCTATTTTGTACGCAGCAGGCCTTTCCTGCAACGCGCTCGCTAACCCCAAGTATCCAAGGAAGAACGGCACCATGACGAGGGCGGAGAGGTACATCCACCAGTAGGAGACAAGGACACTGTACTGCTGGAGGTTGGAGAGGAGATTTCCCCAGCTTGGGACGGGCTCCGGGACGCCGAGGCCGAGGAAGGAGAGGGTCATTTCGGCGAGGACGTACTGCGGAATGAGAATGGCGGCCTGGGTCAGGAGGACGCTGGAGACTTCGGGAAGAATGTGGCGGCGAAGGAGGTAGAGGTTCGATGCGCCGAAGCCTCGGGCCGCGCGGACGAAGTCACGCTCCTTGGCGCTGAGGACTATTCCACGAACGAGGCGTGCGGGGCGAGCCCAGCCTACTGCGGCGATGACGGCGACGATCAGGAAGAATGCCTGGAGCGGATTCACCGTGAGCGGGAGGAAAGCGCGGATGGCGAACAGGAGATAGAGCCACGGAAGGGCGAGAAAGAGTTCGGCGACGCGCATCAGGACATCGTCACTCCAACCACCAAAGTAGCCAGCCACGGCGCCGATGCACCAACCGATCAGCAGGGTCAAGCCGGCACCGAGGAGACCCGCGAGTAACGATATCTGCCCACCAAAGAGAATCCGGGATAATTGATCGCGGCCGAAGGCATCGGTGCCGAGCAAGTAGATTCGTTCGTTGTCAGTTCCGAAAAGATGCAGGCGGGCCGGAAGGAAGCCCAGCATTCGATAGCGGTCACCGGCAATAAGAAATTTCAGGGAACGGGGATGCGCGGCGTCTTCCATATATTGGTCGAACGTGCCGGGTCTCAATTGAAACGGATAGACAAAGGGACGAAGGTGGAGATGTTTCCGGGAATCCATGAAATGGAGTCGCATGGGTGGCAGATAAGGATTCTTGCGATCTTGTTCAACCGGATTATACGGAGCGAAAAAGCCCGCGCAGATAACTATGCCGTGCAAGACACCGAGCACGAGCAGCCAGTTGGCGGTTTTGCGTCGCCGGCTCATTGAGAAGTGCTCTCTGTGCGAATTCGCGGGTCTACCCAGTAAAGAAGCATGTCGGCGAGGAAATTCCCCGCTGCGAGAAAGATGGTGGAGAACAGTACGCCACCAATAACAACGTAGACGTCGCGAGCGAGAATCGCCTCCAGCAGGAATGGTCCGAGGCCCGGCCAGCTCATCACGACTTCGATCAGCAGCGAGCCGCTTAACAGCGCGCCGATGCTGAATCCGAAGAGAGAAATGAGTGGATTTGCGGCGGCCCGCAGAGCATATCGGTATAGGAGTGTGCGCCGCCGAATGCCGTGACCTTTTGCCGCCAATAGAAATGGCGCCTCAAGCACCTCCGCAACTGCCGCACGCACGTGGCGAACGAGCAGGGGAAGGGCCGAAAGCACCAGCGCCGCGACCGGGAGCGCCATGTGCATCGCGAGGTCGCGGATTTTGTTGAGCGAGGAAAGTTTTTCGAAATCTACAGAGGCCATGCCGCCTGTCGGAAACCAGCCGGTCCTTACCGTGAGCACGAGGAGACCGAGTGCCAACGCCAAATCAGGGATGACGAGGAGCGCCGCAGTGCTCCAGGAGATCACACGGTCCGGAAAGCGGCCAAGCCGTTCGGCGCTCCAGACTCCGAGCGGGAGGGCAATCGCCCAAGCGAGAAGTGTTGCTGTGATTGTGAGCAACAGAGTGTTTTTCGCTCTGACCAGCAGAAGCGGGGCAACCGGTGTGTTATAGGCAAACGAAAAGCCCATTTGGCCGTGGAATACGGAATTTAGCCATGAGACGTAGCGAATGGGCAGCGGGCGATCAAGTTGATACTGGGCGCGCAAGGCCACCAGTGTTTCGGGCGAAATTTGCGGGTTCAGACGCATCTCGTCGAAGTAGTTGCCTGGGGCGAACGTGGTGAAAAGAAAAGCGAGAAGCGAGACGCCGATTATGAGGAGAAAGGCGTGCCCCAAGCGGCGAAGGAAATAACGCATCATCATTGCGTCGCCGGCCAAGGGGCGCGAGGAAGCTGCGGCACGGCTGCCAGGAGTTGCTTTGTGGCCTCGTGGCTGGGGTTTCGCAGGACTTTTGTGGAGGGGCCGTGCTCGACGATTCGGCCGTGGCTCATCACCGCGATCTCGTCGGCGAGGTGAGCGGCCATGGTGAGATCGTGCG
>Ga0210405_10001843_pt1 | contig 23016 bp, 17 predicted proteins | sample IncBWH11MmetaG_FD_155492 | JGI IMG/M metagenome (GOLD analysis project Ga0210405, IMG submission 155492) | Forest soil microbial communities from Barre Woods Harvard Forest LTER site, Petersham, Massachusetts, United States - Inc-BW-H-11-M | ecosystem: Environmental > Terrestrial > Soil >... | reverse complement strand
CAGGCTGCCCTCCACTTGGATATCCTGCGCAAACGCGCTCTCAAAGCTGATGTCCGGCGCCGTCTCGATTCGGATGTCAAACTGCATTCCAGCCAAGGGCCCACTACGCGCCGAGGCCGTGCGCACGGGCTGCGATGCCTTCCCGAGAATGGAGGAGAAATCGGTGCGCGGGGTGAAGCCCGTCCGCAGAACCGTGATGGCGCCGGACAGCGTGCTCCGCTGAGTGGACCCGCGCAAGCTAAGCTGAGCGTCGGCCGACGTGCTCACGCCTTCCGGATACCGTACGCGAACATCCTGCGCGCTGGCATCTACCCGATAGGAAAAATCGCTGCCCGCATAACCTACCGCTCCACTAAGGGCTATCGTGCCGCCGCCCACCACGCCCTTGAGATTCTGGATCGTCGCCTGGCTTCCATTGAACAGAATCGTCCCGGCGGCGTCGGTAATTCCCGTTGTGATATCGGCCAGGTGCAGACTGCCTTCTTTCACATCCAACTGGCCGTTCAACTGCGGCTGGTCCGGCGTGCCGCGGATCGACGCGTTGATGGCTACTTTGCCTTTGGTTTCGAGATCCGGCGCGAAATTCTGCGCCACGGCCAGATTCACGTCGCCGTTCACGCGCAGGTCGAGCGAAGTCCGCGGCTTGAGCAAAACCGTACCCGTAACCGTCATATCCGTGGATGGTCCCAACAGATGCGCAATCGAGACGTTTACAAGCGAGTTCGCCAGAGTTACCACGATCGGCTCCTGGTTGCGAAGCGTGAAGCGCTCGACAATTCCTCGCCGTAGTTGCTGCTCGAGTGGATAAACTTCCAGCTTCGAAAATTCTGCCGAGGCTCTCCATTCCAGCGGATCGAGCGCCGGCCCGGAGATCGTAATTTTACCTTCAACCGATCCGTCAAAATTGAGCTTGCTTTGCACGCCGGGCTTGCTCAGCCAGTCGCGTACGGTGTGCAGCGAAACTTGTGAGAAGCGCACGCTGGCCGCCCCCGGATAACCGGCAACCAGCCGCCACTGGCCCGCCGCCACCAGGTTCGAATTGAGGTAATTGGAATCAAGTTGCACGGTGACCAGAGACGCCTGTGTGCCCGCGGTCACCTTGAGATTCCCGATGGGCCGGTCTTCCAGGCTCAAGTCGTGCGCCGTGACATCGCCATCGATCGACGTCAAGACAATTCCGCCGTCGTGTACGGCCACGGAGCCCTCCAGGTTCGTTCGCGCCATACCCTTGAGATCCGGCCGCAGCCGCTGCATGCTGAGGAATCGCTCAATGCTCAAGTCGTTGGTGGACACCCGAAACTGGACTCGCCCGTTTTGAGAATCGGTCCGCTCCGGATCGAACGATACAGCCCCGGTGATCTGCGCCGGTCCCGCCGTCAGCTTGGCCTGACTGACCTTGATCGCCGCCGCGGAATAGTCTACGCTGGCCTGCAGGCGGTCGAATGGCTCGTCATAAGCGGCTCCTTTGGTAACCGTGAGATCGGCGCTGACGCGAGGATCTCCGGCAGTCCCCGACACGCGGGCCACGGCTGCGAGCGCCCCCCGGATGGGGATTTGCTTCTGGCCGGCCAGGCTCAATAGCTCGGTAATCTCGATGCCTCGCAGCGTGACCGACGCCGAGATCGGGCTCGCGGGTCCGGGCTTCCAGTTGATGAGACCGGCCGTCCCCGCGATTTGAGCCTGAGCGCCGCCGCGCGTCAGCACAGCATTCCGCAGACTCGCGGAAGATGGGCTCAGCGTCACCTGCCCGCCGAAACGATCGAAGCCGATTCCCGAGTACACGAAATTAGTCACCGTCACCGCGCCGGCCAACTGCGGATAGCTGAGCTTTCCGGTAATGGAACCGTCGAAGGTAACTTTTCCGTTCTTCACTTGAATCGGGAGCGTCTTGATGGGCTCCGCCGAAAACGCATTGATAACCGGCAGCAGGTCTTCGGGATTCGTGGAAGCAAGCTGGACATCGAGTTGTTCCCCCAGTACACCCGAGACATCAATCTGCATGCCCGGCGCGGACAGGTGCGATTTGCCCAGGCTCAACGTTTCGCGGCGCCCGTCGTAGTTTGCATCCACCGATCCCTGCACCGGAATACCGCCGGGAGCGGGCTCGATGGCCATGTTGGCGGTCGCCATGATCGGTCCACCCGCCAGTGAGCCTTCCAGATGAACCGGGCCGGATGCCACGCCGCTCCAGGTACTTCTCTGCCGCGCTGGGATTTGCGGCGCCAGGGTTGCGAGCGCCTGTCCGATTCCGATGCCGTGGACCTTTCCATCCACCACGAATCGCTTCAACTCGGGCAGAGTGGCGTGGCCGGTAAAGTGTCCACCCAACGCGTCGAGCGTGATCCCTTCTAATGCCATGCCGCGCGGATTAAGCTGCATGGTCGAGGTCGCCCGCACGCTTGAGACGCGTATGCCATCCTGCTCCACGTCGAGGTCGCGCGCCTTCACGCTGGCTTGCACAGTGTAATCGGAAGAGTTGTTGTATGTGGCCGTGCCGGCCAAGTCCGCCGTCCCGCGCCGGACCATTCGAGTCTTCAACAATTGAGCGGCCTGATTCGCCGTCACGTGCGCCGTGAAATTAAAGACGCCCTTAGGCGCCGCCAGATCCTCAATCGTCCCCGAAGCCTCGATATGGGATTCCTGCATGTCGAACTTCGCGTTCGAGACTTCGATGCGGTTCTTCCCGATCCCAAGGGTCAAGTAAACATCCATGTTCACAGGCGCTAATTTCCGCGCGTTGAGCTCCAATGGCTGAATCGAGATCTGGCCCTTGTAGCGAGGGCCGGTCAAGTCATAAGACAACAACGCCCGAAGATTGGCGCCCCTGGCGTTCAAGTCGAACTTCCTTTCCGCGAGCAGCATCGTGCCGCTTTCCAGCGCGAATTTGGCGATCTTCCAATCCAGAATCGTTTGTAGCACCGGCATTCCGAACGCCGACGGTACTTTGGGCGCTGGAATATTGTTGGATCCATCCGCGGCTACTATGAGATTTATTTTCGGCTCACTGACGACAACCGATTGGACGTCGACGTCCCGCTTCCAAAAAGAAACAAGCTTCAAATCCACTTGTATCGATTTCGCCTGTAGCAGCGCCGGCGCATTGACGGGCTCGGTTCCGTGCAGCGTCAGATCCTGGAAGCGTAAGGTGAAAAGCCGCCAGTCGAACACAAAAGTCCCCAGCGTGGCCCTGCCGCCGGTGGCGCGTTCGAGTTCCTCCACGATCCGCTCACGCGCTTTTTCATGGAACCAGCCGCTGCGCAGAACCAGCACGGCCGTCACTGCAAAAACTAGAAGGAGCGTCGCCAGCGATGCGGCCATCTTCAGCCCGACCCGGAAGGCGCGCCTCATTTACTCGCCTCCTGTTTCGGCGGTTCGGATCCAAAGACATCCGCGCGGAATTCGATACGCGTGCGCTGGCGCGCTTCCTTCAGCCAGGCGTCGGAAGCCAGGTCCATGCGCTCGCCCATCAGCGCCTCCTGTACCTGGGAGCGATAATCATTGAGTGAAAATTCGCCGCCAGGCTTAGCCTTCTTGAGCTCCGGCGCCAGGCGCTCGCTGAAATATTTTCCGATCTCGTCTTCACCAATCTGTATTCCGGGCCGAAACCGAAAATCGAGAAACGACAAGGTCGCGAGCTGACGCGCCAGGTGGGCCTTCAACTCATCCTCAGTGATGCCCACCCGCGCTAGCTCTTGTCGATAGGACGCCGCATCGGGAAAGCCGTCTTCGATCTGCTTCAGCATTTCCTGAGCTGCCGCGGCAGAGGGCAAGGCATAAAGGCTCGCACTGATCTCATTGCCGATCAGGCGCTGCTCCACCAACCGCTCGGCCGTCTTGCGCTTCGCGGCCGGGCTGAAGTCCAGAGGCTCTCTATTCAAAAAGGCTGTCAGCCGGATTTCGCGCAGGATCTCACTTTCCGTGATCACGCCGTTGCCCACCGTAACCGCGATCCGGTCGATAATTTCCGCCCGGCAGGCAAGCGGCACGAGGAGCAGAAGCAGGAGCGCATTCATCAGAACGCCTGCCCGATCGAGAAATGGAACTGAAATAGATTGATGCGGTCATTCTTGCGCGGCAGCAGCGGCGACCCGTCCGGATTGAACAATCCGCACTGCAGCAGCGCTGTACCGGAATAACCTGCGCATCCTCCGAAATGCGTCGCGTTCGGGCTAAACGCCAGGTCGAGACGCACCGGACCGATTGGAGTGCGATAGCGTATGCCGAAACCCGCCGCGTGGACCATGTAGTTGAAGCCGAAAACTTCTTCCGGCGTAGTTGCGCCGTTGATAGTCTGGTTCTGTATCTGGTGCGGTTGGCTGAAGCGAAACGAGATGTCCTGCAGCCGGCTGTAAACATTGCCTGCATCCCAGAACAGGACTCCACCCAAAGTGGTCCCGCGTAACGGAAAACGCAGCTCAGTGTTGAAGAAAAGAAGAGCCTGCCCGCCGACCGGGAAGCCCGTGACGGAATCTCGAGGGCCGGCTTGATTCTCGGGAAATCCGCGATGGCTGCTTCCACCGCCGGAAAATAAACGCTCCGCCAGGGGTATATCCTCCAGAGCGGCTCCGGAATAGATATCCGCCGCTTGCACCACGTTCGGATTCTGCGGTTGACGCGTGAACGGCGCCAGCCAGCCGAAATTCACCGAGCGGGCCAGCACGAGCTTCCTGCCAATCGGGTGATAGGTCGTGTTCCGCCCCAAAATTCGCGTGAAGCTCGATTGCGACCCAAAAACGTTGGAGGCGAAACCAAAATCGACTGTATCGTAAATCCCCTTGTGCGAGTCGGTAGGATCGTCCCGCCTGTCTTGAATGAAACTGCCTCCCAGAATTCCAATGCGCACGGGTTGCGAATAAAGCGGTATAAGAAATGAGTCAATGACCAGCGCGCTGACACTGGTATGCCGGTAGGTAAACCGGTACAAGGCGGTGTTGGCCTTGGATAGCTTTTGTGAAAGCTGTACCGATCCTTCCTCCTTCTTGGCGTCGAATGTACGGATATTTTTAGTATCGTCGTAAAGGATCGTAAATATCAGCGTCAGGCTTTGTATGTCGCGAAGTCTCGGTACAGTGTAGCTAATCAGACCGAGCTGTTCGATGTTGGATATCCGGCTGCGGAAGCTAAGCGTTTGGCCCAAGCCGCGGAAATTCAGCCGGCTCACATCAAACGATACGCGCGGAGCGAACCCGGCAGTCCCTGCCGGCGCATTCAGACTGGTGCCGCCGCCGATGCGCCCGATCTGCGCTCCGGCGCCGGTGGCAATCGAATATTTGTTCGCCTCGTCCATCTGGTAGATGACGTACTTGTTCTGCGTATCTCCACCCAGATTTTGTATAGCCGTATTCACTTCCGAGAAAATCCCCAGATCGTACAGGCGGCGCTGTGTCTCGAGCATCTTCGGCTGCGAGAGCGGGTCTCCCGGGTTGAGCCGGATGTTCCTGTTCACAAGTTGAGCTTGAGTGGTTACCAGGCCGCTGGTCAGCACTTGCCGCACAAACCGGCGCTGCCCTTCCGAGATCGTGAACCGCAGATCCACCCGATTGGGCGCCGCGCCGGGCTTCGAGCTCCACTCAAAGGTTGCGTTCGGAAAGCCCTGCGAGAAGTATTCCGAAAGAATATTATCCCGATCCTCGGCCACTTCGAACTCACTGAAAGGCTGCCCCACGGTGGAGCTGAGCCTGGCCAGGATAGTCTCCTTGTCGAGTTGCTGGATGCCCTCAACCTCCAGTTTCGAGATGATCCATTGCGGCCCCTCCTCGATATGAATGTTTACCTGGATCGTGCCCTGATTTACCTTGTCGATATCCTTTACGGTTGAGGTGACTTTCACATCCCGGAATCCATTCTCCTGGTAAAGGTTCGTGATCGTATCCTCATCGCGGCGCAGGTAGCTCTCGCTGTAGCGGCCGCGGCGGTACTGCAGCGAGGCGGGCAACAGGTACATACGCTCACGGATGGTCTGCTTGTCGAAATAATGATTTCCGTCGATGTCCACCTTGACCAGCTTGTGACGTTTCCCGAGATTGACGATGTAGTCAATCTCCTCCTTGTCGTCTATCTCCTTTTGCGATTTGTACTCCACCTCGGCTTCGAAATAGCCTTCCGATTGAAAATAATCCCGAAGGTTACGCTGTCCCTCCACCAATAAGTCTCCGTCCACGGTATGCTCCTCGAAAACGGGAACAAATCGCTGGAGCTTCCCTCGCGACACTTTGGCGCCTACTGTCACAATCGAAACCTTGGGACCAGGCCGAATGTTCAGTTCCGGCCGAGCGGTCCAGGTGTCCTCATCGAAGTCTAACTTGTCAAGCGTGATCCGGGCCATCAGCCGATCCTGACTCTGGTATTTCTTGCGGACCTTGCTCAAGCCCCGCTGTGTGTTCGACTGCGTTACCGGCTTCCAGCCAAACCACCCTTTCCATCCGGTCGCCGAGACCACTTTCACCGGCGGCATTTTCAGATCGCCAACCAAGGTGGGCGATGCATACCTGGCGCGGCGGCCGCTCTCTACCTCGAAATCGACGCGGACCTGGTTCGAGCGCGGATCGTACGTAAACCGTGGCTCGACGTGCGGCTGGTAGTACCCGTTGCCCTTGAGAAGCTGCTGGATGCCATTCAAAGCCTGGCCCATCTTATCGTCTGTCTCGACTTCGCCCAATTCCAGCCGGCTGGCATTCGCCAGTTGCCCGGCGTTGGGCGGTCCCTTGATCTGCCCCTTCACCGCGACCCGCCCGATGAACCAGTTGTTCTGAGTGATGAACCGCAGAATGAGGTCGCCATCTCTCAATTCGGCGTCGACCTTGATGTCGGAATAGGTTCCAGTGGCGTACAGGCGGCCGATGGCGGCCCGAACGTCGTCCAGACGCAGTGGCGTGCGTTCCTTCACTGGCAGAATACGGTGCAATTCCTCGGGATCGACCGGCTGCTCGCGAGGAACAAACAGGATGCGCGCGATGGTTTTCCCTTCATAGTCGGAAGCGTCGCCCAGAACCGGGGGAGGGAAGATGAGGAAAGAAAAGAGAACGAGAGTAGGGTACACAGCATACCCGCGAGGCGCCATCACCTCTAGTGTACGCAGGAAACATATGCTTTGTTACGCATAGTGGTACAGTGTAATCGAGCGTCCCCCGCATGGACGCGATTTAGGAAAGGAGACTTATCCGATGAAACGAAGAATTCTGTGGCTAGCCGTCACTTTGTTGACATTCACCCTCGCCCTCTGGTCCGCCGACATATCCGGCAAATGGACTGCGCAAGTGCCTGGACGTTCCGGAAATATGCGCGATGTCACTTTCATGTTCAAAGCCAGCGGCGAGAATCTGACCGGCACGATGAGCGGCCGGAACGGCGATATTCAGATCTCGGACGGGAAGATCAGCGGCGACACCGTTTCATTTTCGGTGACGCAGGAGTTTGGCGGAAACTCCGTCAAGCAATCCTTTACCGGCAAGGTAGCCGGCGGTGAGATCAAGTTCAAACGCGAAGGCGGCCAGGGAGAACCGATCCAGTTCGTCGCCAAGCGAGGCAACGACTAGCGGTTAGCTTCTAGCGGTTAGCTTTTAGCGGTTAGCTTTCAGCGATCCGGTTTGGCTAATCGCTCATCGCTAGTAGCTCACCGCTAGTTAGCTTTTAGCGGTTAGCTTTCAGCGATCCGGTTTGGCTAATCGCTCATCGCTAGTAGCTCACCGCTAGTTAGCTTTTAGCGGTTAGCTTTCAGCGATCCGGTTTGGCTAATCGCTCATCGCTAATAGCTCACCGCTAGTTAATGCGTCATCGCATAAATGACGTAGTTGACGCCAATCCGGATTCCCAGCGCCGAGTACTTCTCCGGATAACGCGGATAATCCGCCCATTCCCAGGAGTCGCCGACGTCGGAATTAAATGAGATGGCCACCATGATCCGGCCCTTGTCGTCGAAAATGCCGCGCCAGTGCGCCCCGATGCCATCCTTCTTGTAGCCTGTTCCCAAGTGTTCGGCGCCGGCGATCTGATACCGATCGTTCAAATCGTAGACCGTATGGAAGATTGCGTCGCTGTCTTCGATTTCTACGATGGGGCGGTCCGGGAATACCAGTTGCATACTTTCCCGAAACACCTCCCACTCTTCGGTCCCATGGAAATCGTCCGCCATGAAAAAACCGCCGCGCAGAAGATACTCGCGCAGCACCTTCCCTTGGGCCGCCGTCAAACCCCACTCGCCTACCTGGACGGCATAGAGCCACGGCCAGTTGAAGACGTCGTCTCCGTCCTCCAGGCTCACGGGTTGCTCGACCGAGCGCACGTGTACGCGGGTCAAACGCCGCAGCGCACGCGAGAAGTGTCGATCCGCCCGCGGATAATCCTGCGTCCAGAGCGATAATCCCAGCCTCCAGTCGCCGTCGAACCTGCCGCGATAACCGTCGTTGGCGCCTGGCGGAAACATCAACCGGGCGAAGGCCCACTCGGTCTTCTCCTGCCAATCGGGGGTCAGCTCGAAGGTTCTGTATTCCACGCCGGCGTATTGCCGGAACGGCCGCTGGAAGGCGTACAACACACTGAGAAAGGCGGCCGCACATCCTACTCGGAACAATGCCTTCCTTGCGCTCATGCCTTTCTTCGAGGATATCATTGAGGTAATGATGAAACCATGGCTACTCTGTTTCCTGGCCGGCGCCCTCACCGCGGCCGGACCGCTTCGTGTCCATGAGTCCGGGTTTCTACCGGGTTCGAATGGATCGCCCGCTGGTTGGACAACCTGGAGCGCGCGAGCCGAAACGGCCCCACGTACCTTCGTCGACCAATCCCAGTATAGGAGCCATGCGGGTTCGCTTGCGATCTCCGGGAATAGCAATGCGGCGGAGCACGGTGGCTGGGAGTATCAGGTTCCCGGAATCGAGCCCGGAAAGTGGTATCGATTCACAGCTTATTACCGCTCCACCGGTGTTCGCGCCGAGAACTGGCAGATCGGCGCCCGCCTGGACTGGCGCAAGTCAAACTCCAAGCGCGCCGCCGAACCTGACGATGTGTACAGGGCCGTCCGCGAAGGCGCCTGGACCAAAGTCAGCCTGGAAACCCAGGCCCCTGCCGAAGCTTCCTCGGTCGCGCTGAAACTCTATCTCTCGAATGCGCCCATGGGCATCGTGTGGTGGGATGACATCTCGCTCGAGCAGATTCCCACTCCTCCTCCGCGCAAAGTCACGGTGGCGTCGGTCAACTATATACCTGTCGGCGCGCACTCTGGTGAGGAGAGCGTACGTCAATTCCTCAGTGTTGCCGATCGAGCCGTCGGCCCCGCAGCCGACGTCATCCTGCTGCCTGAGGCGATCACGCAGTTCCAAACCGGCCAGACGTATTTCGACGCGGCCCAGCCAATTCCCGGTCCCGCCACTACTCAACTCGGAAAGTTGGCGCAGTCCAAGAATTCCTACGTTGTCGCGGGAGTGATCGAGCGGGAAGCGGGAACAATCTACAACACCGCTGTCTTGATCGACCGCCGCGGCGCCTTGGTCGGTAAGTACCGCAAGGTCCACCTGCCCCGTGGAGAAGTCGAAGGCGGCATGACGCCAGGCAACGACTATCCCGTCTTTCCAACCGATTTCGGAACAGTCGGACTCATGGTCTGTTACGACGTCTTCTTTGCCGATCCCGCGCGCGCCTTGAACCTCAAAGGCGCGGAGCTTTTGTTGATGCCCATCGAAGGCGGCGTCGAGCCGCTCGGCAGAGCGCGTGCCATCGAAAATCGTGTCTTCCTGGCTGCGTCCGGTTCCACGAATTACCCGACCTACATTCTGGATCCTGACGGCGAGATTCTGGCGCAAGCGCACGACCGCGGAACTGCCGCCATCGCCACCATCGATCTCGCCAAGCGTTATGTCCATCCGCATCGCGGGGACATGCGGCAGCGCTACGTCAAGGAATTGCGCCTGGACATTCCGGCCGGCGACCCCGGCTTCGCGGAGTTCGACCGGTGATGGATCGCCGCTCTTTTCTAGCCAGCGGTCTGTCCCTATCGCTCGCTCCCCGCCAAAAGAAGCTGAACGTACTTTTCATACTGGCCGACGATCTCGGCTACGGCGACCTCGGCTGTTACGGCTCTCCGCAGATTCGCACGCCGAATATCGACCGCCTCGCCAGTAGCGGCGTGAAGTTCACGCAGTTCTATTGCAACGCGCCGGAATGTACGCCGACGCGAACAGCCTTGATGTCCGGTCAATACCAGCAGCGCTTCGGAGGCCTGGAGTGTGCGATTGGCCTCGGCGATGTAGGGCGCTACGACGAAGCCATCTGGCTGCAAAAGCGCGGCGAGCTGGGGCTCCCGCCCTCGGCGATTACTATGCCGCGAATCATGAAGAGCGGCGGCTATGACACGGCCATCGTCGGTAAGTGGCATCTTGGCTATCTGCCGAAATTCTCGCCCAACCGCCACGGATTCGACGAGTTCTACGGGATCCTGGGTGGCAACGCCGACTACTTCCAGCACACCGAAGGCACCGAGCTGCCCTGCTTCTACCACAACGACAAGCCCATTCAGCAGGAAGGCTACATGACGGACCTGCTCACCGGACATGCCGTGGAGTGGCTGAAGCAGCGCTCGAAGACCCCGTTTTTCCTGTACCTGCCCTACACCTGTCCGCATCTTCCCTTGCAAGGTCCGGACGACGCCGGCAAGCCGCTCGACAACACGTCGCGGGAAAGATACCGGAAGATGATCGAGCGCATGGACCAGGGAGTTGGCGAGGTCCTCGCGCAAGTGGACCGCATGGGCGCGGCCGAGAACACGCTGGTAGTGTTCACCAGTGACAATGGCGCTATTCCTGTTGGCCGCAACACGCCTCTTCGCGGATTCAAAAGCTCGGTGTGGGAAGGTGGTATCCGCATGCCATGCATGGCGCGGCTGCCGGGTGCGATCCGGCCGGGCAGCACAACCACACAAGTAGGATTGAGCATTGACTGGATGCCGACGATTCTGGCCGCTACCGGCGTCCGCGCGCCGGCGGGCAAGAAGATGGATGGAGTCAACCTGCTGCCGGTTCTCAAGCAGGAGAAAGAGCCCTTCGCCCGCACGGTCTTCTGGCGATACAAGCGCCTGGCAGCGCGGCGGAAAGCGGTACGTTCCGGCGACTGGAAGTACGTCTGGGATACTGGCAAGGAAGAGCTTCACAACCTGGCCGATGATCCGGGCGAATCGAACGACTTACTGTCTCAGCGGCCGGAAATCGCCGCCGACCTGAAGAAGAAGCTGTCCGTCTGGGAGGCCGATGTTCAGGCCCCGCGCCTGCGAGACTTTAGCTCCTAGTTCATTACGCCGGCCTGCATCACTTGTTTCCCTATTTGTCCATTAGCTCTTCAATCTCATCGGCATCCGCCGATTTTCGAGCCCAGTGCCGAACATGGAAAACCCGGACTATCTCTGTTTCGGTGTGAACCGCGAAGTAGATCTTGTAACGTCGACGTGACCGTCCATGCAAGAGAAGGCGAACCTCGGCCTTAAGCTCTCTTGACAATTCCGCGATCGGACATCGGTTCGGCATTTCCCCGAGAGCTCGAATCGCATCGATAATTTCGTTGAACCAGCGCTCCGCACTCTCGTAGCTTCCTCGCCGCCGGATATAAGCCGCTATCGCGTCCAGATCCCCGAAAGCTTCCGGGGATACTTCAACGCGAAAAGCCATGCTTTTTCCGAAGTTGTTTTTCAGCCTTATCCAGCGGGATGCCTTCTCCTCTGTCGAATTGCTCAATGCCGCGCCGAATGGCGACGAGCGTTTCAGCGCGCTCCAGGCGATCGAGCATCGTCTGGTAGCTTTCAGCGTCCTGGACCACCAACTCAGCGCGGCCATTCACGGTGAGCACGAGCGGAGTCTTCTTGTCCTTAAGTCGCCCCACGTACTCTTTGATGTTGCGTTGAAACTCGGTAACGGAGCGAACCTCTCTTAGGTCGATCATAGAAACCCTCCATCATGCTTAAAGCAGACAATTCCACGCTATCACGTTTTGGCGAGAGCGCGCATCGGCGCCGACTGTTGAACACATAGAATACTCTTCGGTTTCTACCCCTCCACCTTCCCGTGCTAAAATAACCTTTGTTCCGATGTAATTCCGCACGGTAGCCACCTTATAATGTTCTGGCTTCAAAACAATGGCCACAGGGCTACGGCGCCAGCACCTTGGCGCTGCTGGAGAATCCCGCTCCTGATCGTCACCTTAGCTGCTGCTAATGCGTGTCTGGCCGCCAGCGGTCGCGTCTTGTCCGCTCCTCCTCTGCCGTTGCGATTTCTGGAACACATCGGCTGGGCTGTCGCCGACTTCGATGGAGACAGCCGGCCGGATATGGCGATCACTAAGATGGAAGCCCAAGGCGCAGGTTATGTCTACTGGCTGGAGCTCGATCTCAGCACCCGCCGCACCGGCGACTCTGCCCGGCAGCATCCCGGTTTTCCGGTCGTCGCTTCCTCCATGTTCGGATTGCATCTCACGCCGCGCGATGTCGATGGAGACCACGACCTGGACATCGTCGTCACCATAGGATTCGCGCGCCAACCCGTGGCGGTGTGGATCAATGACGGCCAAGGTGGATTTGAGGAAGGCGATCTGGCCGCCTATCCCGCCCTGAGCTGTCTGGAAGAATTCTCCCTCTCTCCTCAGAACCGTCCGGAAAGCACCCCCGTGCTGTACGATCAAAGCCGCCGCTCGTGGTTCGGATTGATTGTGAGCGGTCTGCGTCAACCCAATGTGCCCTCCGATCGCGAGCCGGTTCCGCAGCCGGGATCGCTGATTTCGCGTCTTCCCACTGATCGGCGTTCTGCCAGAGCACCCCCGTCGGTCCTCTCATAGGTCTCTTAATTAAGAATGTGCCGCCTAAGCCCGCCTGCCTAGATCGGCGAGGAATGTTCTTTTGGGAACTCTGAAATGAAAGGAACGATCGACGCAACTTTGAGAAAAATTATGTCTTGCCGCTCGTGCCTTGCCCTGTTGCCGTTACTCGTCTGCCCGGCCGCTGCGCGCGCACAGCAGAGTCTCACTTGGGCCGAGCTTCGAGACAAGTTCGAAGCCACCAATCCGACGCTGCGCGCCTTACAAATTAGCATCGATGAATCCAAAGCCCAGGAAATCACCGCCTTTTTGCGTCCGAACCCGGATTTTACCGAGGCCACCGATGGGACTCAAATCTCTCGTTATCAAGGAGTCTGGCGGCCATTCGCCGGCACTCAGTTTTCATCCAGCTTCAGTTATTTGCACGAACGTCAGCACAAGCGGGAACTGCGGCGCGATAGCGCGCAAAAGGCAACCGGAATCGCCGTGTTGAGCCTGGAGGACCAAAAGAGAACTCTTATTTTCAATTTGCGAAGCGGATTTGTAAATACGCTACAGGCAAAGGCGGTGCTCGCGCTGGCCAGAGAAAATCTCGTCTATTACGACAAACTGCTTGACGTGAGCCGCGATCGATTCAAAGCTGGCGATATCGCCCAGATGGATCTCGACCGCCTGGAGCTGCAGCGCGTGCAATTCGAATCCGACGTTGAAACTTCCATGGTCAGTCTGCGAACCGCGAAGATCCAGCTTCTGCAGTTGTTGAACGATCGCACACCCGTCGAGCAATTTGACGTGACCGGCCCATTCGATTTCACCGAACAGATTTTGCCCAATGAGGAGTTCCGGAAGCTCGCCCTCGACACCAGGCCCGACCTGAAGTCCGCTATACAAGCCATCGATAAAGCCAGAACCGATCACCTGCTCGCCAACGCCAATGGCTCCACTGATCCGAATTTCAGCATATGGTTTACGCACAACCCCTCGTTCAACAATCCGTTTGACAACAACACGCTTGGCGCGAGTGTCAGCATCCCTCTCCGCATCTTCGACAAAAATCAGGGCGAGAAACTCCGTACCGAACTCGAGATCGGCCGCAGCGAAAAGCTGCGCGACGCCAATTATGCGCAGGTGTTCAGCGATGTCGACTCAGCCTATGCAACGCTGGTGAGCAATCTAACATTGCTGCAATCGTACAAGGCGCAGCATCTGCAGCGAGCTGTCAGGGTTCGCGAAACCGTCTCCTTTTCCTATCAGCATGGCGGCGCATCTCTGCTTGATTTTTTGAACGCTCAGAACGACTATCGCACTATTCAGCGGAGCTATCTGAGCCTGATTGGTTCTTACCTGACCGCCGCGGCTCAACTGAATCTTGCGGCCGGTAGCGAGGTTATCAAATGACCAGGTATACGTTGTGTTTTATCTTCTGTCTCATCCTCAGCCTCCTCCTTACCGGCTGCAACGAGAAAGTCAAGGCCGATCCCAGGCTCGAAGCCCCGCCTCCCGCCAAGGTCGAGACCGAGCTCGATGCCAGCCTTGTTAAAGTGGACCATCCCGAGCAATTCCCGCTGGCCACGGCCGGTAAGCATGTAGCCGCGCCCGAGTTGAACGTCACTGGCACGGTCGCCGCCGACGTCTCGCGAGCCGTTCCGGTCATTTCCCTCGCGTCGGGCCGGATTGTCGAGGTTGACGCGCGGCTCGGCGATACAGTCACCAAGGGCCAGCTAATGATGAAGGTACAGAGTCCCGATATTTCACAAGCTTTCTCCGATTACCGGCAAGCCGTTGCCGACGCAGCCTTGGCCAAGTCGCAACTGGAGCGATCCAAGATCCTCTACGACAAAGGAGCCATAGCCCAGAAGGATCTCGAAGTAGCCCAGGATACCGAAGCCAAGGCCCAGGTGTCGGTCGAGACCACCACCGATCGCCTCAAGGTGCTTGGCGCCGATCCGCAGCACCCCACGCAAATTATCGAGATTCATGCGCCCGTCTCCGGCGTAGTCACCGACCAGCAGGTCACCAACGCTTCCGGCACTCAGGGCCTGGCTTCGCCCAACCCGTTTACGATCTCCGACCTCTCCCAGGTCTGGATCATTTGCGACGTATATGAGAACGATATGTCATTTGTTCGCATCGGCGAGTATGCCGACATTCATCTCAACGCCTACCCGAAGCTAGTTCTCAAAGGACGAGTCGGCAACATCAGTCCTGTCCTCGACCCCACCACCCGCACCGCCAAAGTCCGCCTGGAAGTTGCCAATCCCGGTATGTTGCGGCTCGGCATGTTTGTGACCGCGACATTCCGGGGTATGACAAGTGAAGTCCACGCCACGGCGCCGGCATCCGCAATTTTGCATCTGCACGACCGCGATTGGGTTTATGCCCCGGTGAAAGATGGGCAATTCCGCCGCGTTGAAGTTACCGGAGGGAATATGCTTCCCGGCAATATGCAGGAAATCGTCTCCGGATTGGAACCCGGTCAAAAAGTCGTATCTAATGCGCTTGTGTTGCAGAACACGGTGGAACAATAATGCTTCACGGCCTTGTTGACTTTGCTCTCAACAACCGCTTTCTTGTAATGGCGATGGCAGTCCTGCTGTTCATTGCGGGAGCCATTTCCTTCAAGAATCTTCCGATCGAGGCCTATCCCGACGTAGCGAATAATTACGTTACCATCATCACGCAGTGGCCGGGCCGCGCCGCTGAAGAGGTAGAACAGCAAGTCACCGTCCCCTTGGAAATCGTGGTGAATGGTATTCCGCATCTGACCTCTTTGCGGTCGGTATCGCTGTTTGGTCTCTCCAGCCTGACGCTCATTTTCGACGACGAATCGGAAAACGATTGGAATCGCGCCAAGGTACTCGAGCGGCTTGCACAAGTGACTCTACCAGCCGGTCTGCAACCTCAAATGGGCACGGATTGGAGTCCGGTGGGACAGATCTATTTCTTTACGCTGAAGAGCACCAATCCCAGGTACGACGTGATGGAGTTGAAAGCCCTCGAGGATTGGGTGGTCGAGAAACAGTTCAAGTCCGTACCGAACGTGGTCGATGTGGCCAGCTTCGGCGGCGTGACGAAGGAATATCAGGTTCGCGTCGATCCCAACAAGCTCGTCGCTTACGGCCTGAGTATTGGCCAGGTCGAGCAGCAGCTCACCAACAATAATGTGAATGCCGGCGGAAGCTTCATCGAAGCCGGTCTGCAGCAAGTCAACGTGCGCGCCGTAGGCTTGGTCAAGGATGTGCGCGATATCGAACAGACGGTCATTCTGACTAAGAACGGAACCGCATTGCGGGTCAAAGACATCGCCACCGTCGCGCAAGGTCCCAAGATCCGCCTGGGTCATTTCGCCAAGGCCATCCATCACGTCGATGGGCGCATCGTGGATAGCAGCGACGTTGTGTCAGGTATCGTGCTTTTGCGAAAAGGCGCCGAGTCGGACGCCACGCTCGTGGGGATCCACGAAAAGGTCAAGGAGCTGAACGAGCACATCCTGCCCCCAGGTGTGAAGGTCGTTCCATTCCTCGATCGCAGCGATCTGGTTCACTACACAACCCACACCGTGTTGCATAACCTGACTGAGGGCATCGTTCTTGTCGCCATCATTCTGTTTCTCTTCCTCGGCAATCTCAGGGGCGCGCTCATCGTCGCCCTGACCATCCCTTTTTCTTTGTTGTTCGCGTCGATTTGTCTGGACATCAGAAAAATCCCCGCCAACCTGCTGTCTCTGGGCGCGCTCGATTTCGGCATGGTCGTGGATGGCGCGGTCGTGATGGTCGAAAATATCGTTCGCCACTTGGGCCACCGCGAAGGCGATACCAAGTCGCCCGTTACGCGGATCCGTGAAGCCGGCCATGAGGTTCAGCGTCCCGTATTCTTCGCAATCGCCATTATTATCACCGCTTACTTACCCATCTTCACGTTGCAGCGCGTGGAAGGCCGGCTGTTCAAGCCCATGGCTTGGACCGTGGCATTTGCACTTCTGGGCGCCCTGATTTTCTCTATGTTGGTCGCGCCCGTGCTGGCCAGTTTTTTCTTCCGCAAGGGCGCCCGCGAATGGCAAAACCCCGTTTTGAAATTCCTCACCGCCCGCTACAGGAATGGCGTGCGACGGGCTATTCGCCTGCGCTGGCTCACCCTGGCGATCCCGGCGCTCCTGCTTTCCGCCGCGCTCTATCTAGCCCAAGCCGGGTTCATCGGCTCCGAGTTTCTGCCCCACCTGGATGAAGGCGCCATCTGGGTACGCGGCACGCTTGCGCCCAGCACCGGCCCCACCGAAGGCACCCGCTTGATGGATCAGGCTCGCTTGATTCTCGCTTCATTTCCCGAGGTCACCACGGTCACCAGCCAGATTGGACGCCCCGATGATGGAACCGATACAACCGGCTTCTTCAACACCGAGTACTTTGTCGACCTCAAGCCGAAGGAACAATGGCGTCCTGTTTTCCGTGAGGATAAGGAGGAGCTCATTGCCGCCATGGATCGCGAGCTGGAGAAGATACCGGGCGCACTGTGGAACTTCTCTCAGCCTATCGCCGACAACATGGAGGAAGCGGTCAGCGGCGTCAAAGGGCAGCTTGCCACCAAGATCTACGGCGATGACCTGAAGCTTCTCGAAGCCAAGGGCGATGAGATTGTCGGCGTCATGCGCAAGATTCCGGGAGTTCAGGACCTCGGACTTTTCCGCGTTATCGGCCAGCCCAATCTGAATATCGTCGTCGACCGCCGGCAGGCCGCCCGCTATCAGATCAATGTCGCCGACGTGCAGGACGCCGTTCAGACTGCCGTCGGCGGCAACGCCGTCAGCCAGGTCCTGCAGGGCGAGCAGCGCTATGACCTGGTGATGCGCTATCTCGCGCCCTACCGTGACACCCGGGAAGCCATCGAAAACATTCGCTTGCTCGCGCCTTCCGGTGAGCGTGTCTCTCTGGCCCAACTCTGCAAGATCGATGTGTCCGACGGCGCCTCGGAAATTTATCGCGAAGGAAACTTGCGATATGTCGCCATCAAGTACAGCGTACGCGGCCGCGACCTCGGCAGTACAGTGGAGGAGGCAATCAAGACGGTCGCGGAAAAAGTTAAGCTGCCGTCCGGATATACCGTCAGTTGGGCGGGAGAGTATGAGAGCGCTAAGCGCGCCAACAAGCGCCTGTCGGTAATCGTACCGGTGACGGTATTGGTGATCTTTCTCTTGCTTTACTCTGCGTTCCATTCCGCCAAGTGGGCGCTATTAGTACTGCTGACCGTAGCGCTCGCGCCAGTCGGCGGATTGTTCGCCTTGTACGCAACCGGTACGCACTTCAGCGTCTCTTCCGGCGTCGGATTCCTGGCGTTGTTCGGTGTGTCGGTGCAGACCGGTGTGATCATGGTGGAATACATCAATCAGCTCCGCTCGCGAGGCCACTCCGTAATCGACGCCGCTGTAGAAGGCGCGGTGCTTCGCCTCCGCCCCATCATGATGACCATGCTCGTGGCTACTCTCGGGCTACTGCCGGCGGCTACGTCCCACGGCATCGGCTCCGATTCCCAGCGACCCTTCGCGATCGTCATCGTCGGCGGCTTGAGCGCCACGCTGGTGATGAGCATTTTTCTGCTGCCGACCGTCTACGTTTGGATCGCTCGTCCATCCGACAAACTGCCAGAGCCCGAAGAGGGTTTCGAATAACTGGGCCTTGCAAACTTCCATATTTCTGCTATCATCGAAATATGACCGCCGCCAAGGCGAAAAAGAATACAGAGCGCGTCGCCAAGTACGCCGACATGTTCTCAGCCATGGGGACCGAACCCCGTCTCCGGATTATGCAGCTTCTCCTCTCGGCTCATCCGGAGGGCCTGGTGGTAGGAGATATCCAAACCGAGCTGGGCATCCCTAGCTCCACCCTTTCCCATCATCTGGAAAAACTTAAGAGCGAGGACCTGGTCAGTGTGCGGCGTGACAGCACTTTTCTTTGGTACACGGCTAACACCGAATCGCTGCAGGAGCTTCTAGGCTTTCTGTATTCCGAGTGCTGCACCCGCAACAAAGCCGTCAAGCCGCAAGACATCGTACAAATTTGCAAGTAGGAGAAAACCATGAGCGCATCGAACATCAAGGAAGTGGTCAAAGAGAAGTACGGACAGGCTGCTCTGCGCGTCTCCACCGGCGGCAGCTCCTGCTGCGGCGCCGGACCCGCTTTGGACGGCGGCTGCGACCCGATCACTTCCAACCTTTACGACTCCGGCCAAACCACCCAACTCCCGCAAGAGGCCGTCCAAGCCTCGCTGGGCTGCGGCAACCCGACCGCGCTCGCAAACCTGAACCTCGGCGAAACGGTGCTCGATCTAGGCTCCGGCGGCGGTATCGATGTGCTGCTCTCCGCCAGGCGGGTGGGGCCAACCGGCAAGGCGTACGGTCTGGATATGACCGATGAGATGCTGGCTCTGGCGCGGGAGAACCAACGCAAATCCGGAGTCCAAAACGTGGAGTTCCTCAAGGGGGAGATCGAGCAGATCCCGCTGCCGGACAATTCGGTAGACGTCATCATTTCCAACTGCGTCATCAATCTTTCGGCCGACAAGGACAAGGTATTCCGCGAAGCTTTTCGTGTGCTCAAGCCCAGCGGCCGGTTGGCCGTTTCCGACGTGGTGGTCCGCGGCGATGTCCCGGCGCAGGTGCGGCGCAGCATGGAGCTGTGGGTCGGCTGCATCGCCGGCGCTCTGAAGGATTCCGATTACACTGCCAAGCTGGCCGGCGCCGGCTTCGACGCCATCGAAATCGAGCCGACCCGCGTGTACAGCATCGATGACGCACGCCAGTTTCTGGCCGGTGAAGGTATCGACGCCGACGCCATCGCTTCGCAAGTGGAGGGGAAGTTCATGAGCGCCTTCATTCGCGCCGTGAAGCCGTCGGAGAAAGGTTGCTGTGGTCCGGCGTGCTGTAGCTGAAGCCCTCGGAACGGCCTTTCTGCTGGCCGCCGTGGTTGGCTCGGGTATCATGGGCGAGCGCCTGTCCGGCGGGAATGCAGCGATCGCGCTGCTGGCCAACACCCTCGCCACCGGAGCAACTCTCGCCGCTCTGATTCTGACGTTGGGGGCCATCTCCGGAGCGCACTTCAATCCGGCAGTCACGCTAGCCGACGCTTCGCAGGGCGGCCTTGCCTGGCGCGAAGTTCCCGCTTACCTGGGCGCTCAGGTTATGGGAGCTTTTATCGGGGTTGCCGCGGCTCATCTGATGTTCAGCGAGCCGCTGTTTGCCGCATCGCATCACGTGCGTGCCGGGAGCGCTCAGCTCTTCAGCGAATTTGTCGCCACCTTCGGCCTGCTCTCGGTCATCCGCGGATGCGCGCGGCTGCGCTCGCCCGCAGTGCCATTCGCAGTGGGCGCTTACATCGTCGGAGCCTACTGGTTTACCGCGTCCACATCGTTTGCCAATCCAGCGGTGACGCTGGCCCGCGCCGCCTCCGATACGTTCGCCGGTATCCGTCCCGTCGATGTTCCCGGATTCGTCGCCGCCCAGATCGCCGGCGCAACAGCAGCCACCGCGCTCTTTCGCTGGCTCATACCTGTACTACCATATGGCCGCTAAGAAACGAGTCCTCATTCTGTGTACCGGCAACTCCTCCCGCAGCCAGATGGCCGAGGGCCTACTGCGACACGACGCCGGAGACCGCTTCGAAGTGGAGAGCGCCGGCACGAAGCCGAGCCAGGTTCGCCCCGAAGCTGTCGCGGTAATGCACGAGCTCGGCATCGACATATCAGGCCATCGCTCGAAGCACGTGGATGAGTTTGCCGGCCAGGCGTTCGACTATGTACTCACGGTCTGCGACAACGCCAAGGAGAGTTGCCCAATCTTTCCGAGCGGCGCCACCGCCATCCATCACAACTTCGAGGACCCGGCTGCGTTTCACGGTAACGAACAGCAGCGGCTCGCCGTCTTCCGACGTGTCCGTGACGAGATTCGCCAGTATCTGCAAGCCTTCCCACGATAAGATAGCGTTGTGCCCGTCCTGACACCCACCGCCATCGCCGCTGCCGCCCACATGACCCACCTCGTCGACCAGTTGCAAAAATTGGAAGACCGGCTGCGCGCCGGCGGAGGTCCCGACAAAATAGAGAAGCAGCATCGAGCCGGCAAGCTGACCGCCCGCGAGCGCCTCGCCAGGCTGCTCGATCCCGGCGCCTACTTTCAGGAGATCGGGCTGCTGATCGCCTACGATCGCTACGACGGCCATGCGCCTGCCGCGGGCGTAGTGACGGGTGTCGGCAAGATCGAGGGCCGGCCCGCCGTGGTCGTAGCCAACGACGCTACGGTGAAGGCGGGCGCCTGGTGGCCCGAGACGATCACCAAAATCCTCCGCGCCCAGGAAATCGCCATGCGCAACCGCACACCCATAGTCTACCTGGTGGATTCAGCGGGCGTGAATCTTCCCTATCAGGATGGAATCTTTCCCGGCCAGTACGGCGCCGGCCGTATTTTTTATTACAACTCGCTGATGCGCCGCAAACTGCGCGTCCCGCAGATCGCCGCCGTGATGGGGCCTTGCATCGCCGGCGGCGCCTACCTTCCGGCGTTGAGCGACTCGATCATCATGGTCGAAGGCGTCAGCTTCATGGGCCTCGGCGGTCCCAACCTGGTGAAAGGCGCGACCGGCAAAGTTGTGGATTCCGAATCCCTCGGCGGCGCGAGCATGCATACCACCGTCAGTGGCGTTGCGCATTACATGGCCAAGAACGACGACGAATGCCTGTCCATGATCCGCCGCCGCTTCCGCGACCTGCCAGGTGAAGGTGGAGGTGGGACAGGCGATTCGCCTGTCGAATCCCAACTCGCGGAAGATATCTACGGCATCCTACCCGCCGACCATCGCCTACCTTATGAGATGGAGCAAGTGATCTCGCGCATCTTCGATCGCGAAGATTATCAGGAATTCCAACCCGAGCACGCTCCCGAAATGTTGTGCGCCAACGCCCGCCTGGGAGGCCGCTCGGTAGCCGTCATCGCCAACCGTCGAGGCTTTCTGAAACCGCGCATCGGAGGCATCATCTACACCGAGTCGGCGCGCAAAGTTTCCTACTTCGTCGAAACCAGCGACCGCCTGGGACTGCCTCTCATTTATCTTCAGGACGTCTCCGGATTCATGGTAGGACCGGAAGCCGAAGCGTCGGGCATCATCCGCGCCGGCGCCGAAATGGTGGAGTCGATGGCCTGCGCTTCCGTGCCGAAGATCGTGCTCACCATCAACCACGCCAGCGGCGCCGGCTACTACGCCATGGCGGGCCAGGGATTCGATCCGAACTTTACGTTTAGCTGGCCCAGCGCGCGGATCGGCGTAATGGAAGGCGAGTCGGCGATCCAGGCTCTCTATTCGGTAGAACTCGAGAAATACAAATCGAAGCCGTTACCGCCGGAGTTGAAAGATTCGATCGATCGCACTCGCGCCGATTACGATCGCTGGCTGGACGCCCGTTATGCCGCCGCGCGCGGCCATGCCGATGCCGTGATCGATCCGCGCGATTCGCGCCGCGCACTGATTCTAGCACTGGAGGTAAGCAAAGCCGCAAAAGCTAGAAGCTAGAAGCTAGAAGCTAGAAGCTAGAAGCTAGAAGCTAAAAGCTAGAAGCTAGAAGCAGAAGCTAAAAGCTAAAAGCTAGAGGCTAGAAGCTAGAAGCTAGAAGCTAGAAGCTAAACGCTACTTATGATTCGCATCGCCAATGGACAGGGATTCTGGGGTGACTGGCTGGAGGCGCCGGTCCGCCTGGTCGAGCAGGGTCCTATCGATTACCTCATTCTGGACTATCTGGCCGAAGTCACCATGTCCATTTTGCAGAAGCAGAAGGACAGCGATCCCGAGCTGGGTTACGCGCGCGATTTCCCGCCGCTGATCGGCCGCCTGGCCAAGCACCTTCGCGAGCCCAATATCAAGGTGATCGCCAACGCCGGTGGAGTGAATCCGCAAGCGTGCGCGCGCGCCGTGCAGCGCGCGGCGCCGGGCCTCAAAGTGGCGGTGGTGTCAGGCGACGACGTGTTTGCGCGCCTGGATGAGCTGATCGCCAAGGGCCACCAGATGCGCGATATGGACACCGGCCAGCCGCTATCCACCATTCGGCCGCGCGCGCTGAGTGCGAATGCCTACATCGGCGCGTTCCCTTTGGCCGAAGCGCTCGCTACCGGCGCCCATGTGGTGATCGCCGGCCGGTGTACCGATACAGCCTTGGCGCTCGCCCCGATGATCCATCGCTTCGGCTGGGGAG
>Ga0210405_10001841_pt1 | contig 23051 bp, 20 predicted proteins | sample IncBWH11MmetaG_FD_155492 | JGI IMG/M metagenome (GOLD analysis project Ga0210405, IMG submission 155492) | Forest soil microbial communities from Barre Woods Harvard Forest LTER site, Petersham, Massachusetts, United States - Inc-BW-H-11-M | ecosystem: Environmental > Terrestrial > Soil >... | reverse complement strand
GGCCGAGTTGCTCGTCGGTCACGTATCGATTCAGATATGCTCCCTCCTCGCGCCTTGCCGACGGCCCAATTTGATCGCAACAATATACCTGCTATTTCGGGGACAGGACACTAGCGCTGCAGAAACTGATAAATGGCTTCGGCGAGCCTGTCGCTGATCCCCTCGACAAGCGCTATTTCGGCTGGCGATGCCTTACGGATCCGGTCGAGGGAACCGAAATGTTTCAGCAGTGCTTGTTTACGGTTCTCACTGACACCTGGGCATTCGTCCAGGACGCTTTCCGCAACTCGCTTTTTCATCAGGAGTTGATGATAGCCGTTTGCGAAACGATGTGCCTCGTCCCGAATCCGCTGCAGAAGTTGTAATGCACCCGAATCGTCGGGTAATTGCAGCGGCAACGGTCTTCCGGGCCGATACACCTCCTCAAATTCTTTGGCTAGTCCGATGACCGGCACGTTCTGGAGCCCAAGGCGCTGAAGTTCCTTGCAGGCAGCCGTGAGCTGCCCTTTGCCGCCGTCGACAATGATCAGATCGGGCAGACGAACGAGCCGCTCGGGCGACTTGCGCCGGATTCTAGCTACCGACTCGTCAATTGTCTCCTGACTAAACTCAGCCAAATCGGGCGCAGCCGTTCGGCTCTCTAGAAGTACCCGGGAATAGCGGCGACGGACCACTTCCGCCATGCTCGCAAAGTCGTTCTGTCCTTCGACCGTCCTGATTCGGTAACGCCGGTAGTTGGACTTATCAGGTATTCCGTTTCGAAAACTGACCATTGAGGCGACGATATGCGTTGAAGAGATATTCGATATATCGAAACACTCCATCACCGTCGGTGCTCCTGGTAAGAGAAGCGCGTCTGCCAAGTCCTGCAGATCAGCCTTTGGATCAATTGATGTCGGTAATGAACCGCGCGTAAAGCGCCTGGCCGGTCTCGTCGTGCGGCGGAGATCGTCCAGCATGTTTCGCATCTCTGCGGCCCGCTCAAAATCCAGGTTCGCAGCAGCCTTCTTCATCTCGTCCTCGATCTGCTTTAGCATTTCCTGGCTTTGCCCCTCGAGAAAGTCGCATGCCTCGAGGACCCGCGCGTGGTACTCCTCCAAAGTGACGCGGCGAATGCACGGTGCGGAGCAGTTTTTGATGATGTGGTCCATACATCGCTTATAATCGGCTTCCCCTGGCTCCATAGTCCGGCAGGACCGAATACCGAACCGTTTTTTCATCCACTTCAATGTCGAGCGCAGGGCACCCGCGTGGGCAAATGGCCCGAAATACCTGCACCCATCCTCTTTCTTCAGGCGAGTAAGCTGAAACCGTGGTATGGCATCCGAAAGATTCACCTTCACCAACAAGAAGCGTTTATCGTCGCGAAAACTGATATTATACTTCGGTCGAAATTCTTTGATCAGCTTGCCCTCAAGGAGCAGTGCCTCCGGCTCGTTGCGAACCAGATGAGTCTCAAAATCCCAAACGCTATCGAGCAGGGCGCGCGTTTTCAGATCGGCGGTCATTTGGCGGGAGGGCATGAAATATTGGCTGAGCCGCTTGCGTAGATCGCGCGCCTTTCCGACATATATCACGCGTTTAAGGCGGTCCTTCATCAGGTAAACGCCCGGCTTATGCGGAACGTCGCGCAACTTCTTGTTCGGATCTGGCCTTTCTCCAAGGAAAACCGCCTCCATAAGGAGTAATGTTACGCTCGCGTAAGCGAGTCGCATAGCGGTTTTGCGTTTTGCGTTTTGCGTTCGGACCGAGCGGCGTGTCTCTTCCGCACACTCAAAACTCGAAACGCAAGACCCAAAACTCAAAACGCAAACTCGTTCCGCACCAGTTCCCCGGCGAGTTCCAGAGGTCGTCCTCTAGGACCCGTCGGGGGAACTGGTGCGGAACGAGTTTGCACTTCGCCATGAGGTGCATTTAAATAGGGAGCTAACAGGAATGAATTGGTTTGCTCTCCTTATCACCCCGCTGTTGGCCCAGGCGGCCGAAGCAACGCCGGCCGCTGCGTCCACTGAGGCGACGCTGCTACAACTACTAAAAGCAGGCGGCTGGGTCATGATTCCGCTTGTTTTGACCTCAGTTCTGACTCTCGCCCTCGTATTCGCCTGCCTGTTCAGCCTTCGGCGGGGAACCGTTGTGACCCGCCGATTCATGGAGACCGCAGAGGCGCTCCTTCGAAAGCGCGATTACCTCGGATTGATTGCCGTTTCGAATCGCCATTCGGAAGCTGTGGCTCGCATCACCTCGCGCACGCTGGACTTCGCAACAAAAAATCCGGCAGCTCCAGCGGAAGCCGTTCGCGAAGTCGCCGAGACGGAAGGTTCCAGAGTGGTCAGCAGTTTAAATAATCGGATTGTTTATCTGGCGGATATCGCAACGCTTTCCCCGATGCTTGGCCTCCTCGGAACAGTGATCGGGATTATCAACGCTTTCGGAGTTCTCGCTAGTAACACCACTCAACCCCGCCCGATTCTTCTCGCACACGGGGTATCTGAAGCTCTGGTTACCACCGCTTCGGGATTGATTATTGGAATCGTAGCCATGGCGTTCTACTCCATGTTTCGCGGCAGAGTGGCTTCCTTGGTTTCCGATCTGGAATCGGCGACATCCCACATAGTACATATAATCACGTCTCAGCAACAAATTCGTCGCCCCGAGCGGTCTCGAGTGCTGGAGAGCGACGAGATCTAAATCTAAGCTACATGAACTTTCGTAAACAGGCGGAGCCCAGGATTTTTGGGTTTATGATCGCGCCGATGGTAGACATTCTGTTGGTCGTCCTGGTATTTTTTATTGTCACTTGGAATTTCGCGCTGAGCGAAAATGAACTGGATGTGCGCGTACCGACCGCCACGAAAGCTAACGAGCCTCAGCCCTATGTTGGTCAGGTGGTGATCAACATCACAGCCAAGGGATCGGTAATCGTTAACCGCCAACAGAAGAGCCTGCAGGAACTCCTGGAATTACTAAAAAAACTTTCCCAGCTTTATCCAGACCAGGCCGTCATCGTGCGCGGCGATCAGGCTGTCGACTACAAACATATTGTCGATGTCCTCGATATCTGCCGGCAGGCAGACGTCTGGAACGTCGCGTTCGCAACGGGCAAACCTGACCGATGAGATTGCGTCCTTGGCAAATACTTAGCCTCATCATTTGCTTTGCTTCCGAACTGCAGAGTCAGGAAGTACGGCGGGCTCTCCCGATAGCCCCAACGCCGGAACCGGCTCCGCGGGCACTACCAGTTCATCCTGATCAAATACCGAGGCAGCAATCGATTCTGGACGAAAATATCCCTTCGTCTCAAAGCGCCGAGCCTCGGCGCTCCACCGAAAACACCCCCGAAGCAAAGTCTTCTGCCGGCAGTCCCGCCGAGCCGGATTCGAAAACCAGAGACGAGGCCGAACAAGACGAAATCCGGCTCACTCCGAATCAGGGGCAAGATACCGAGAGCGCTGATCCGGCCAAAGCTCAGTTAGCGATTGCTGACGGGCTCTACATTCGCAAGCTGTATGATCTGGCAGTGCCGGAATACGAGAAGTACCTCGGCCAATTCCTTGCTGATCCGGGTCGGCCATCCGCGATGTACCGTTTAGCCGATTGCTACGCAAATCTCGGCCAGGAGGAACCCGCGCTGAACACCTACCGCATGCTGGTCAATGAAATCGGTACGGGGGAATTTGTCGGGAGCGCAGCTTTTCGACTGGCTTCTCGGCAGTTCGACAAGAAAAGCTTCCAGGACGCCGCTCCGCTCTACGAGAAAGCATTTGTCAACGCGAAATCGCCGGAAGTCAAACTGACCGCTCGATATTATCAAGCGAAGTGTCTGGAGTTGACCAACAAGAAGTCGGAAGCCGCAATCGCCTACCAGGACGTAATCAAAGTCCCTGGCAAGAATCCCTACCGTGACGCAGCGCGTTTGTCGTTGGCGTATTTCGCTCTCGAGAACAATCAAAAACAGCAGGCGCTCGATTTGTTCGATGGGCTTGGACGCGACGCTGCCAAACCCGCCGTCAAGGCCGAGGCGATGACGCGAGCCGGGATTATCGCTGCCGATCTCAGGCAAAAGGATAAGGCCGACCAGCTATTCAAGGCAGCCGTCGCCTTGAACGCCGAAGGCAAGTGGAAACAAATCGCGGAGCTGGAGGAAATGAAGCTTCAATACGAAGGGGACAAATTCACGCAGGTCCTCGATTCGTACGCAAAAAGCTCTAACTCGCTGGGAGACGAGACGAGGCCGAGCGTGATGCTGCTGGTCGCAAACTCTTACCGGCAATTGGGGAAACACCAGAAGGCATTGGAGCTGTACAATCAGCTGATTCACATTTATCCGAATGCAGCCGAAGCTTACGATGCGCGTTACCAAAGATTGGTTTCTCTCGACGCCATGAAGGATCCAACGCTGGTTGCGGAAGTCGATTCCTATCTTGCAACGACGCCGAACCGCGATCGAGCCGATAAAGCCAAACTTCTGAAAGCTCAGGCGCTCTTCCAGCAGAGAAAGTTTGAACCGGCGGCCAGGCTCTATCTCGAGCTTACCAACTCGTCTCTGGCCGATCTATACAAGGCTGATTGTTACTACGCCGCTGGTTTTTCGTTCTTACAGCTCAAAGATGACCAATCTGCAATCCATGCGTTCTCCGGATTGATCGACAAGTTCCCAAAGCACAAGATGGCTTCAAAGGCTTTGCTCAAGAGGGCTGTGCTTTATCAGGAGGCAAAGAATTTCCCGGCCGCTATAAACGACTTTAACAAAATCATCGCCGATTATCGGGCATCGACTGAAACTGAAACTGCGCTCCTGCAGAAGGGTCTGACATTGGGTCAACAGGGAGATTACCCGCAGATGTCGACGACGTTCCGCCAATTGCTGAAGGATTATCCGAACAGCTCCGGAGCGGCTCAAGCAAACTATTGGATTGGATGGGCAGCGTTTGAAGCCAAACGGTATCAGGATGCAATCACGCCGTTGATCCTGGCGCGCCAGCTCAATCCTGATGAGTTCGCGGAAAAGACCACTCTACGTTTGATCTTGTGTTACCAAAACTTACGCAAGAAGCCGGATGCCGCCAAAGAGGTTGATGGGTTTATCCAAAAAGATCCTCAGAGAGTATCGATGGTCTTGGACGTCTGCCGGTGGCTTGGTTCGGAATACTACAACGAAAATGATTTTAATCAGTCGGCAAAATATCTCGGGCTGATGACCAAGAACATGGAGCCGGCCAACGTTGATAGGGGTATCTGGCTTAGCCTCGGCAGGTCTCTCAATGCGCTCAGAAACTATCAAGACGCAATCGACGCAATTAACCATTACTTGGAACTGGCAACCGATCCGGCAGATCGTGCCCAGGGCTTTCTAGCACTAAGCGGCGCCCAGCTCGGTTCTAAGGAATTGGATTCGGCGACAAAGTCAGCGGAGCAGGCGTTATCGCTACAACCCGAGGGTCGATTTAATGCAGAAGCACGGATGCTGATCGGCGACATCGATTCCGCCAGAGGAAACTACGAAAACGCGGCTCGGTCCTACATGAGCGTAGCGCTTTTGTATGAGGATCCTGAAGTTACCCCGCAAGCGTTGGAACATGCTTACGAAGCATTTCAAAAGGCCGGGAACGAACCACAAGCAACGAAGACTCTTTCAGAGCTGAAGAACCGGTTTCCAAATTACACGATGAAGGTGTCGACGGCTGGGTGAGGCTGCGCTTCCTCTCCTTCGAGATGCCTTCGGTGGACTGGGCTTGAAATCTATGGAGGGGAGCCGCTTGCGTCTCCTGGGCGTTGCAAGCAACGCCCCTCCAGGCCGCGCGCCCCTTGTACTCGACCCAGGATAAGGTTAGCGTGGTATTTGAAAGAGGTGCACCACAAGTTTTCCTGGAATGACGTTTGCCCGGTTATTTAGTTTGCCCGACAGGCCCAGGAGTCGAACGATAACACAGTTCGCCACTTTGCTGGACCCGATCGAGGACACCCGGTTGGCGCAGTTGGCCGGCCAATCGCAAATAATCACACGCCGGCTCTTCGGTCGGACGATGCGGCTATTCGCGCCGCTGTACTTGTCCAGCGAATGTATTAACAACTGTCAGTACTGCGGGTTTTCGCGGGATAATCCGATTTTACGAGTCACTCTCTCCTTGGACGAAGTGGAAGCTGAAGCGAGATACCTCGTCCAACAAGGTTTCCGTAATATTCTTCTAGTTTCCGGCGAACATCCGAAGTTTGTCTCCAACGGCTATCTTCGGGACGTTGTTCGACGGCTGATTTCGTTCGTACCGTCTGTGTCGCTTGAGGTTGCTCCGATGGAAGTCGACGATTACCAGCCGCTCGTATCCGAAGGCACGGAAGGTTTGGTCGTCTATCAGGAGACGTATGACCGCAAGACCTACGCTGAGCTCCACACGGCCGGACCGAAACGCAATTTCGATTGGCGACTGGAAACTCCCGAACGCGCGTATGCGGCTGGATTTCGGCGAATTGGTATAGCTGCCTTATTGGGACTTGCTGAATGGCGATCGGAAGTCATCGCCCTGGCTGAACATCTCGAATATCTCCTGAAGAAATGCTGGCGCTCGCAACTTACGGTGAGTTTGCCTCGAATTCGGCCCGCAGCCGGCGGATTCCATCCGCGGTTCTCGTTCTCGGATCGCGATCTCATTCAAGTCTTGTGCGCCCTTCGGATTACATTTCCTCAGGTCGGCATCGTCCTGAGCACCCGGGAATCCGCGGGATTCAGGGACGTGCTGATGCCCCTTGGTGTCACCATGATGAGCGCCGGAAGCCGGACTGAACCGGGTGGTTACACTGGACAGGGAACACATTCGCTGCATTTGACAGTAAAAGGGCGGGTGACCCGCACGAACTGCGGGAGTTCCAAGGCGAACGGCCAATTTGAGGTCGAGGACAGCCGCTCTCCAGACGAGGTCGCTGAGGCGCTCAGAGCCCAGGGTCTGGAGCCTGTCTGGAAAGATTGGGATTCTGCTATTCTTGCCGTATGAAGCTTACGTTGAATGGTGAGCTGCGCGAAATCGCGACTTCTGCAACCATCTCGGATCTGCTCGGCTCGCTGCAGCTGACAGGAAAACTCGTTTTGGTGGAATGCAACGGCCACGCTGTTCAACGCGGTGATTTTGCTGTCACAAAACTCGCAGAGGGTGACACGGTCGAAATCGTCCGCCTGTCCGCCGGCGGCTAGCGCCGCCGGCGGACAGGCGGAGTTATTAGTTTTGCGTTTTGGGTTTTGCGTTTTGAGTATTGCTATTGATCTGGCAGGTTTGAGCTAACGACCCAAAACTCAAAACCCAAAACCCAAAACTCAAAACTCTTCTCCTTTGCCACGTATAGCTCAAGAGACAGTTGAACAGATAGCCGCCGCCTCAGACATCGTGGAGGTTATTAGCAGCTACTTTCCGCTCAAGCGCGCGGGAACGGAGTTCCGTGCAATCTGCCCGTTTCATCAGGAAAAAACGCCCTCGTTTTTTGTCAATCCGTCCAAGCAATCGTACTATTGCCACGGGTGCGGCGCCGGAGGGGCGGTATTTCAGTTTTTGATGCAGTATGAGAATGTCGAATTTCCGGAAGCTGTGCGACGTCTCGCGTCGCGGGCCGGAATCCCGATCATCGAGGATGAATTTAGCGCTGAAGAGGAAGCAAAACAGAGCCGGCGAAAACGTTTGCTTCGGCTTCATTTCGAGGCTGCGGCATGGTTTCACAGTAATTTGCTTCGCACCCGAGCAGCTACGCATGCTAGATCCTATCTGCAAGGCCGGGGAATCAACATCGAGATGGCGAAGCGCTGGCAGACCGGGTACGCGCCGAACGCCTGGGACGCCCTGGTTCGCTGGGCGAATGGCGCCGGATTCACCAAAGAGGAACTCGTCGAGAGCGGCCTCGCTAAATTGCGCGAAGAAGGAAATCCTCGCTCGAATATTTACGATCGATTTCGAGACCGGCTGATATTTCCAATCTGCAATGACATCGGAGAAGTGATTGCCTTTAGCGGCCGGATACTAAATTCCGAGGCGCAGGGAGGGAAGTACGTGAACTCACCCGAGACGCCACTGTTTTCGAAGGGAAACATCCTGTTTGGTCTTTATCAGTCAAAACGCTTTATCGCGAACGCACGTCAAGCGATCGTGCTGGAGGGCCAGCTGGATCTGATCACAAGCTTTGAAGCTGGAATCCAGAATGTTGTCGCTCCGCAGGGCACAGCGTTAACCGAACGGCACGCAGCTCTACTTCGTCGTTTTGCGGAAGAGGTCATTCTGTTTTTTGATGCCGATTCGGCCGGTCAGAAGGCGGCCGAGCGCGCGATGGAGATTCTCTTTGGCGCCGGACTCCAGGTTAAAATTGGCGAATTGCCAGCAGGCGAGGATCCGGACTCACTAATCCGAAAGTCGGGCGGCGACGCATTCCGAGCTCGAGTCGAGAAGGCGGAGGATTTTTTTGATTTCCAAATAAATCGCAATCTGGCCGCAGCAGAATCGATAACCACCGCTGGCAGGGTCGCCTTCGCGCGGAAGATGTCACGATTTATCGGTGTTGTGCCCGATCCCGTCGTAAGAGATGCGCTAGTCAGCCGCCTGGCAGCTCGTCTCAAGATTCCGCGCGACACCCTCCAGCAGATGATCCGTGTGCCGGCCACGCATTCGCCGGGCAGACCGGCGGCAGAAGAAGCTACAACGAACTCCGTTCCGATACTGCGGCATGACCTGGCGGTCATTTGCAAAGCCGCCCTTGTCGTTCCCGATCTGTTGAACAAAATTAAGCAACAGCCTTGGAAACCCGTCTTGAGACAGGTCGAGGGCGCAGAATTGCTCTCAAAAATTTTCGAATCGGAGTTGCAGCCTAATGAGCCGGCAAGCATCGCCGCGTTTTTCGCTTCGCTGCCGAACACCGAAGCTGCCGCAATTACTCTCATTCTTACCAACAAAGAGCTAAACGAACAAATGGGCGACGTATACTGGGCGCGATTGGCCGCTCGCGAACTTCAGCGCAGGAGACGGCAGCTCGAGGAAATTCGCCGGCTTGCCTCGGATGATCCCCTGGCGCACCAGCAGGCAATCGACGAACTCAAAGAAGTCCTTGACCTAGAATCTTGGTTCACAGATATTTCGCGACTTCTGAGCCGGGAAGAGTGAGTAAAGTGGCTTCATCCGATAAATTTTTTCTCATCCCCCCTCTGTCGGACTCGCAGCGAAAGTATTCGTAGGTGGATATGGCAAAGCTTACCTCTCAAAACTCATCCAAATCGAAGACTGCCAAATCGAGCAACGCCAATGAGCAAATTACCGCGGAGGAAAAGAAACCCAAAAGCCTAAGTAGGAAAACGGGATCCTCCAACAGAAAGGTTTCTCCGGTTGAGACCAAAGACAAGTTGCAGGCAGAACCGTCTCCAGATTTGCACATTTCGGTGGTCTCGATGAATGGCCACTCTGAATTCGGGTCGAAGCTTGCACCGCTTGATTCAGGCTTCGACCTCCAGGAGCGAGTCCGAGACATGGTGAAGCTCGCTAAGGAGCAGGGTTACGTCACCTACGATGATATCAATGAGGCGTTACCCGAAAACATGGCTGATCCAGAGGAAATGGAGCAGCTCATCACCCGACTGCGGTCGATGGAGGTCGACATCATCGACGCCTCCGAAGTCGATCGCTACAAAGACGGTAAGAAGGACGCCGACGACGAGGAGGAGGAGAAAGATCAAAAACTCGATATCCTCGACGACCCCGTTCGGATGTACCTGAAGCAAATGGGGCAAGTGCCCTTGTTAACGCGCGAACAGGAAGTCGAAATTTCAAAACGTATCGAAGATGCCGAGTTGATGGTCCAGAGATTCATTAATCGGTTCGGCTTTACCTCGAAAGCTCATCTGGACCTGGCTCAGAAACTCATTGAAGGGCGTGAACGGTTCGACCGCGTAATCCTCGATAAAAAGATCGAGAGCCGTGAACGTTACATGAAAGGTCTTCCGAAGCTTTGCTCGCAAATTGAGCGAATGAGTAGCGACGTCGCGATACTCTACCGCAGGCTTGTGGACGCGCGTGGCACGGGAAAAGAATCCTCCGTAAAGTTGGAATTCCAGAAGGCGCACACCACGCTGATGAAGCTCTATCCGAAATTCTATTTCAAACAGAAGGTTACGGAAGAGTTTGTACAGCTGGCTGATGATTATCTGCGAATTCTGATAAATTTGCAGAACGAGATCTTTCGGGCCGAGCAGGGATCAAACACCGGACGAGACCGGTTGGCTGACTATAAGAGCCGTCTGCGTGAACTGGAATTTAAGCTTTGGCTAAAACCTGACGATTTCGCTCACCAGCATTACGATTTGAAGGACTGGCTTAAAAGGGCGCTCCGGGCAAAGACCGAGATGGTCGAGGCCAACCTCCGGCTGGTGATTTCGATCGCGAAGAAATACACCAATCGCGGCCTATCGTTTCTCGATTTGATCCAGGAAGGCAACATGGGCCTCATGAAGGCCGTCGAGAAATTCGAGTATAGACGGGGTTACAAATTTTCTACTTACGCCACTTGGTGGATTCGCCAGGCGATCACCCGCTCGATCGCAGATCAAGCCCGTACAATCCGGATCCCGGTGCACATGATCGAGACGATCAACAAACTAATGCGGGTGCAGAAGCAGCTGGTCCAGGAATACGGCCGGGAGCCTACTCCGGAGGAGGTAGCCGAAGAGGTCCAGTTACCGGTTGAGCGGGTCCGTGCCGTCCTCAAGATGGCCCAGCAACCCATTTCTCTCCAGAGTCCGGTTGGCGACAGCGACGACACGAGTTTCGGCGATTTCATCGAGGACAAGGGAGCTGAAAATCCAAGCGATATGACTGCGATCGTTCTCCTGCGAGAGAAGATCCGAGACGTCTTGGATACTCTGACCGAGCGTGAACGCCAGGTCCTGGAACAGCGGTTCGGTCTCGTGGACGGATACAGCAGGACTCTCGAAGAGGTAGGACGCCAATTCCGGGTCACGCGGGAGCGGATCCGGCAAATTGAAGCCAAGGCGCTACGCAAAATGCGCCATCCGACCAGAATCCGGCAACTCGAAGGGTTCCTCGAAGCGGGGGAGTAGGGATTTCAGTTTTGAGTTTTGGGTTTTGGGTTTTGGGTAGCGCCGAGCCGAGAAAGAGCGCTGAGCTCATCACGCAAAACTCAAAACCCAAAACTCAAAACTACATTGTGGATTCTGCAGTTCGGAATTAGGCTAAAGAGACGGGCGCTTGGTCCGATTGAAACTTTAGGCAATCTGTGGTGTTCAATTCAACGGGATGAACGATCCGGAACACGATCAACTTTGGAGCTTACTTGGAAGGGCGAAGAGTGACGAGCCTTCCCCATTTTTTGCTGCCAAGGTAGTTGCTTCTGTCCGAAAGGTGAAAGAGGACCGCCGGATGTTTTGGGCGAACTGGCTGCGATTTGGTCTGCCCGGAGCGTTAGCAGGGGCTCTGGCCGTCTTTTTGACAGTTTTCAGCGTTCGAGTGGAGCACAAGACTGAATCTAAACCAGTGATTGTCACCCAGAATGAGCCAAGCGACCTCGAGTTGATAGCCGACCTGGATTCTGCGCTCTCCTCCGAGGAATCTTCCGTATGGTTAGATTCTTCGCCTCACTGATTCTCTTGTGTTTCGCGGTCGCGGAGAGTCAGGCTCAGGTTGCATCCTCCTCGCCGACTTCCTCTGTAGCAGCGCAGGCATCCCCCTCAGTTTCGAGCAGCCCTACTCGGTTCGAGCTGTTGCGAAAAGCCTTTGACCAGCTTTCACCGGAGCAGCAGGAGAAGGTCCTCCTAAATCTCCTTCGCTGGCAGGATCTGAGTCAGGACGAACGCGAAGTGTTACGCCAAAGGGAGCGCGTGCAGAGGCAGAAACAAGAGGCCTCGATCAATGAAGCGTATCAGAAATCCGGACTACAGCTTAACGAAGAACAACGTGCCGTATTTCGGAAGCGGTACCTGCAGGAACGACGCCGTTTGGAAGAACAACTGGTGCATGAGATCCAGGAAAAACGCCAAGTCGGCATAGCAGCCATTGTCGATCTGCTGAAGAAGGAATTCTCCAGTGCCAAGCCGGCGGCTAGTCCAGCCGCTCACTAACCCAGAAGTCAGGAATCATCTCGGGCGCGCCTCCGGTGGTGCCGGCGTGTGGCTCGGTAGGGTTGCGCTCCCGCGCGACCGGCGTTGCACGTTCATAAACGTGAACAAGCAAAGGAGTGAACGTAGGATAAAGGCTGCGGCCGCGTAATCAGCAAAGGGAAGTTTCCAGACGAACAACGCCGGTCGCGCAGGAGCGCAACCCTACCGAGCCACACACGCCGACACGTCATGGAGGCGCTGTTCGCTTCTCCTGCGAACGACGTCGCGTCGGATGGTAGTCAGCAGCGTGATAAGAGCTCCGAACCAGCGGACCGGAAGCTACGTACTCGAACCCCTTTTGCTCAGCGATCTCTTTATAAAACTCGAACGCTTCCGGCCGGATATACTCGACAACGGGCAAATGGTTCGGAGTCGGCCTCAGATATTGACCGAGGGTCAAAACCTGAACGTCCGACTCGCGCAAATCATCCATCGCCTGAAATAGTTCTGTTTCAGTCTCCCCTAACCCAAGCATCAATCCGCTTTTGGTTACTGCGCCCGGATCTAACGCTTTCGCTCGCCTCAACACGTCCAGGGACAAGCGGTACTTCGCTCGAGATCGCACGACGGGCGTCAGGCGCTCTACAGTTTCCAAATTGTGATTGAATATGTCAGGCCGCGCCTCTAAAACGAGCCTGAGAGCGTGCTCTTTCCCATTAAAATCCGGAGTCAGAACTTCGATCACAATTTCCGGATCAACAGCCCGGGTTGCTCGGATGGTTTCCGCAAAGTGATTTGCCCCGCCATCCGCGAGGTCATCGCGTGCCACTGCAGTGATGACCACGTGCTTTAATTTCATTCGGCGTATCGCTTCGGCAACGCGGGCAGGCTCGTCGGAATCCAAGACAAAAGGCTTCGCGGTGGAAACCGCACAAAAACCGCAGGCCCGGGTACACCTTTCACCGGCGATCATAAACGTGGCGGTTCCCTGGCTCCAGCACTCCCAGCGATTCGGACACTGAGCAGATTCGCAAACGGTGTGTAACCGCAGATCTGAAATCAGCGCTTTGGTGGAAAAAAAAATGGGACTCGAAGGCAGTCGAACCTTGATCCACTCAGGCTTCTTAGCCTGGTGCAATGACGGATCTATTTTTGAACAAGACATCGGTGTTTTTAAGCTACCGACGCGGAAGTTGAAAAGCAACTCGCTAGGGTGCAGAGAGGCGTGAAGTCAAGAAGCCAAGAGTTACCTGGCTCCGAATTATCGCTTCGAAAACTGGAACCGCTTGCGCGCGCCAGGTTGGCCAGATTTCTTGCGTTCCCTCATTCTCGGATCGCGGGTGAGAAGACCTTCCTCTTTCAGTGTCGGCCGCATTGCCGCGTCCTGTTGCAGCAACGCCCGCGCGATGGCCAATCGAACTGCACCAGCCTGCCCCGCAATTCCCCCGCCCGTTGTCTTTACCTTAACGTCAAACGAGTTGCTCGTTTTGGTCACCTCGAACGGCTTCAGCACAGTGGATTGCAGCGACGGAGTTGCAAAATACTCTTCCAACGGGCGCCCGTTAACTTCTATTTTGCCAGAGCCGCGGGAAACACGAACTTGAGCGACTGCTGTTTTACGACGACCTGTGGCGGCAAATACCTCTGACATATTCTGGAATAAAGTTAGTGAACGCTAATCGGTTGCTGTGCCTCGTGCGGATGCTGGTCGCCCTTGTAAACTTTGAGTTTTGTGAAAGCCGCGCGACCTAGACGATTGTGTGGAATCATCCCTTTAACAGCATGTTCCACCAACAGCTCCGGCCTACGTTGCCGACGCTGTTCCGCGGTCTCTGTTTTGTGCCCGCCGACATATCCCGAGAAACTCATGAACTTCTTTTGGACTTCCTTTTTGCCAGTCAGACGCACTTTTTCAGCATTGATGACCACCACAAAGTCGCCGGTATCGACGTGCGGAGTAAATATCGGTTTCCCTTTGCCGCGAAGAAGATTTGCCACCGTCACAGCGACACGCCCAAGCGGCTGGTCCTTCGCATCAACGATGTACCATTTTCGCTCTACCTCGCTCGCCTTGGCTGAAAACGTCTTCATGAAAGTTCCCCCAAAAAAGAGCGCAAACCTAGGGTTAAGCCATCGCCCTGTCAACGGGATTCTACGTACCATCGTCTTGCAAAAGACCATCCAACCCCGATGGTAACCCATGCGGAGGACCACTGTGACCTTTCGATCCCTATGAAACCGTTCCAAATTCTTTTCACCACCGCCGCGATGTATTCGCTTCTTTTCATGCCAACGAGCCAAAGCCAGGACGTTTCAACACTGCTCCGCAAAGCCGATCAGCTCGATGCACAAGGACAATCGGATGCCGCCATCGAGGCCCTTAAACAGGCGGAGAATATTAGCCCGAAGAATCCCGATGTGCTCACCAAATTGTCCCAGGATTATTCGGACAAGATCGATGCGGTGAAAAATCGATCGGAAAAATTACGCTATGCGAACCTGTGCCTGGAATATGCGAAAAAGGCAGTTCGCGAGGCACCCGATAGCTCTGACGCGCACGTCTGTCTCTCGATCGCTTATGGAAAGATGACTGACTTCGTAGATAACAAAACGAAGATGGAATACTCCAAGGTTGTTAAATCGGAGGCGGAAAAGGCTCTCGAGCTGAATCCTAGAAATGATTTAGCTTTGCTCATTCTTGCCCGCTGGAACTTCGACATGGCCACCTTGAACCCTATCTTAAAGGCCTTTGCGCAAGCGTTGTATGGCCAACTTCCGCCGGCTTCGAAAGAAAAGGCCATCGAGTACTTTCAGAAGGCCATCGCTGCCGCGCCTCAACGGATCATGCATCATGCCGCATACGCCGAGGCGCTGGAATCGATGGGGAGAACGCAGGAAGCCAAAACCGAGTGGTTAAAGGTCAAACAACTCAAACCGACGGATGCCGGGGATCGGCAGTATCTGGCCGAGGCAGAAGCGAAGTTAAAGTAAGGGGGATTCAAGAACTCAAGCGCTCGAGCGCTTGAGTTCTTGAATCCCCTTCCCTACTCCCTTCCATTCTCTCTCGCCAGCACAAGGGCCAGCCAGCCGCACAGCATACCAATACCGCCGATCGGGGTGATCGCACCAAACCATTTGAAATTGGTCAATGCCATGGCGTACAGCGATCCACTGAAAATCGCCACCCCGACTAGAATCAAGAAATATGGAAGTCGCGGGATAGGCCGCCATCCGCTCAGGACCAGGAGGAGAACCGCGTGCAACAGATGATAGCGCACTGCAGTCTGCCAGATTTCGGTCGTACCCAGTAGTTCCAGCGAACTCCGGAGCAGGTGCGCTCCAAACACGCCGAACAAGATGCCAAAAAATCCGAGAATTGCCGCTATGCGCGTCAGTTGTCTATTCACCGTCATTTTGCTCGTCGCTCACCAAATATCGCCGTACCCACCCGCACATAAGTTGCGCCCTCCTCAACCGCCACGCGGTAATCGCCACTCATACCCATCGAAAGGTGCGGAAGAGGGAACCGAAACTCCATCTCCAACCGGTCACGCAACTGCCGCAACTGAACAAAGTATCCCCTGGAATCTTCCGCCTTGAGGCCTGGCGGCGGAATGGTCATGAGTCCCTCGATCTGAACTCGGTCAGCTCGAGAAATCTGTTCGACCTGCGACAATAGCCGTTGGGGCGAAAACCCGAATTTGGAAGATTCCCCAGCCACATTGACCTGCAACAAGACCTTGGGAAAGAGACCAAGATCTCCAGCAATACGCTGGATTTCATCCAGAAGTCCGACTGAATCCACCCCGTGAGTCACCTCAAATAGTGGTAATGCCTGCCGGATCTTGTTAGTCTGGAGATGCCCAATCAAATGCCACCTCAGCTTTGCAGGCAGGTCAGGAATTTTCGCTTTCGCCTCTTGCACTCGGTTCTCACCAAAGAGCAGCTGACCCGCGTCGACAGCCTGCCGGACTATCTCGGGAGGATGAGTTTTGCTGACCGCTATTAATTCGACGCTCCCGGCATGCCGCCCTGATTTCCGTTCCGATTCGGTGATAACTGCTCGAACCTTTTCAAGATTTTCTGCGATGCTGGACTCCATTGACTAGCCTATTAGCTGAACTTATTCTGAGCCCAGCGTAGTATCAAAGCTTTTGCTGATGCAGCTTGAAACATTCAAGGTCTTCTGTGATCTGGTTGAGACTGCGAGTTTTTCCAAGGCGGCCGAACTAAATGCCATCACGCAGAGCGCAGTGAGTCAGCAGATTCGAGCCCTGGAAGAAAAGTTCAAAGTCGCACTTATCGAGCGCGGGAAAAAGACCTTCTCGGTCACTGCAGAGGGCCGCGCGTTTCTGCAGGCCAGCAAAGAAATATTGCGCGCGTACGACAGCCTAAGTGATCGCCTGCAGGCGCTACAGACGACGGTTGCTGGAGAGTTGCGGATCGCGACAGTCCACAGCATCGGCCTCCACGAACTACCTCGGAACCTCAAATTATTCCGGAATTCCTACCCTGCAATTGAAGTGACCGTAGAATATCTTCGTTCTGCGGAGGTTTACCAAAGAGTCGCTAATAGCGATGTCGACCTCGGGTTGGTAGCGTTTCCGACTCCCCGTAAAGGGGTGACAGTTGCGAGTTACTGGAAGGATAAATTGGTGCTCATTTGTGCGCCGAACCATCACCTGGCAAAGCGTGGCAGCGTTCCTATCAGCGCGTTGGACAACGAGCGGTTTATCTCCTTCGCTTTCGATCAACCGACCAGGAAAGCAATCGATCGAATCTTGAAGACAAACAATGTCGTGATTCGCCGGACAATGGTATTTGACAACATCGAAACGGTGAAGCGTGCAGTCGAAATTGAAGGTGGCATCTCAATCGTGCCTTTGACAACCGTCGACGAAGAACGCCGGCTCGGCAGCCTTGTCTCGGTAGAGATTGAGTGTGCTGATATGTGGCGGCCAATCGGTCTGGTACAGCAGAGAACCCGAAGCCAGACTGCTGCAACGCGCGCTTTCGTAACGATGCTGAAGAAACGTCCTGTCCTCTAGGAAGAATTCAAGAATTCAAGAATTAGTGCCCCAGTAAACCCATCGCGACAGCGCCCCCCAAAATAAGCGCCAACGCATCATACGCCGTTATCGGCCCTACCGATTCGTCAACGACACCGTGCGCCACCCGGTGCCGAGAAAGCACAATCGGACTCAGGTGTTTGCTGACTTCGCCCGTTTCCGGAAAGGTCATGGCGTCAATGTACTGGTTGAGCGCAGGAATCAATGCGACCCCGAAAACAAGCATCGGCCTGGACGCATCATAGAGGCTCCCAAAGCCCGTCTTGGCGTCAAGGTAGACAAACAAGTCATCCGGTTCACCCACCAACTTCGCAATCGCCTTGAATTGAGCGTTGTTATCCAATCCCGCATTATGGCTCTGTAAGCGGTGTACGAGCTCTGCAAATTCCGAACTGCTCCAAGCAACCAGAAGTTGACGCCCGACCAGCCCGAATACAATGGAAACGTTCCCGTTTAGTTGCGTTACATATGCAGAGGTGGAAGCGATTTCGATTCTTTTGCATCGATCGGGAAATCTCTCCAGCGCGATTTGATCGATCAAATGCTGAATTTTTTCCGGATCGGTAATCCCAAGTGAGAAGGCGGCATTCAGAGAATCAGCGTTAGGGTCACGATCAAAAATGATTTCAACATAGGAAAGCAGTGCGTCCAGTTCGTTCGGGTCAATGCCGAACGATTTCGCCTCGCCCATGTAATCTCGAATGGTTTTGGCAATCGGCCATTCCCCTGAGAGTTGGTCACACCACCGCCAAATCTCGGATAGATTAACGCGTGAGGCCAGATAACCGATCGTCGTTGGACTCGTCATCGCCAGTCCTTTTCGATCGAGCGGATTGGCAGGAGAAGGCTTATCGGTTAGGGTGAAGATCGTGTCCCGAAGCTGCGTTCCGTCTATCGCCGTCGCCGCGAGCACCGCATGAGCGGTGTCCTGAGGCGCATCCTCACGGAAACGCCAGCGCAATCCGCTCGACAAATCGATCGAAGGTCTACCGCGCACGAAACACAGGATATCGTAGCCAGCTTTAACGTTTGATTGGCATTCCTGAAACACTTTCACTGACTGCAATCCGCCGGAGGCCATCCTCGCATTGCGACCTGCCTCGACTAGCAAATCAATACTCCGGCTCAGCAAGATCCACGAACCCACGTGGACGCAATAAGTCAGCGTTCCATTTTTCCCAGCCTCGACTGGGCTCGGCCCAGCTTGGGCATCATGATCGAACGCGATTTCTTGGACCGGCTGTCCGAAAAAACCGCTGGATATGTTGCTAATCTCCCTGCGCCAGACTTCTTGATCCGCCGAAGTCTGAAAGCCGCAGACCCAACGCTCGCGATTGGGATCGGTTATGCCAAAGAAAAGCGCACTACAGCGCAGCGTCCAAATTGACGCCCAGGCGCTCTGGTAGCCCTTTGGAATCTTCGAGACTGGTTGCCTCAGGAAACGTTGTACCGTTGGTTCGGCGAAAATTTGGGAGAGAGCCGTATCAGGCCAACGTTTTGCCGTCTGAATCAGATTCGGCAGCTCAAAATAGACCAGGCAATCAGCAGGTGCAATCTGGCTCGACGAAACGGCATTCTGATTCTGCCGCCACAGGAAGACCCCAATCGCGACGATCAATAGGAGCAGCCCTCCGGCGATGAGTCGTTTCATTGCGAAGGTCGATAAGAAAAGCGCGCTAACCCGTAGAAATCAGACGCTTTAAGAATCGACGAGCTCATTGCGGGTTAGGAAGCCCTTAAAAAGACGATCAAATGAAGAAGTCAGGAGTTGCAGGAGTTCAGGAGTTGCAGAATGAGACGGCGGCTTTCCGGTCTGCGGACGGTGATTAATCAGCCTCCATGCGGTGATGATTTCGACTCGGCTAGCCGTCGATTCGACGAGGTATTCATCTCCTGAACTCCTGCAACTCCTGACTCCTGAATTTTTGAAGTTTAAACTCTTGTCTCAAAAAAGCAGTAGAATTTTTCGGCGCAGCCGGAGATTTCTGCTGCCACAGCCTGCAACGCTCACAAATCTCTAAGGATTTGTGAGCGTTTCAGGCTAAGCGCTTTTTTTATCACGCGGCAGCAGGCCGTTCGCTCGCAAGCATGGCTTCGATCGCTTCTGGCTGAGGTCGGACACCACGCCTCGAAGACCGATACTGCGCAAGCGCCTTGGCCCAGGCAGGGTTCATCAATCCCGATGGTGTCTTCCAGATCAAGTTGTGCAGCCAACCCAAAGCTTGGCCATCGCCAAGCAGCGCTCGTTTTTGCTGAGGAGTCAAACTTTCCGGACCCTCTTTGAACAGTCTGTTAGCCAAAGATAGGATGTATGCATCAGTGCAGGGAGTGCTCGTATCGCGTCCCCGCTGAAGCGAAACGTGCACCGCGTTGTAGAAAGGATCGAGCAGAGCGTGAACGAACTGATCGCCATCGCGGAGCTGCAACTTAAACCGCCCACAAAGTTCTTCCGGCGGCTGAAGCTCTTCAGGAGTCAGAAACAACTGACGAGACGAGTCAATGCGACCGCTGAATTGCGCTACCGGTATTGCCAATAACAGCCCAAGCAGTATCGGAGAAACCCAAGCCAGATAGGATGGGGCAATCCACCACGCCACCGCGCCGAGTCCAGCTGCGACTACCGGCAACGGCCAATACTCGCAGACAATGTCCAGCCAGCGCGGCCCAGCACCACCATCGCGCGTCTGAGTATGCCAAGTAACGGTTTTCCCAGCAATGTTGCGAAGGACAAATCTGGTGTGGAACCAGACAAGGACCGGGGCGGTGAAGATCGAAAATAACGTCTCTAAGATGACCCCAAGCACCACACGGATCGGGCCCCCAAAAGCGGCAAGCTCTTTCGGGCGCGAAAAAAGATGAAGCAAGCTGAGGACCTTTGGACCAAACAACAAGGTCAATGTCATCAAAAAGAGCACGGCAGCGGAAGCCGCTGGAAACATTCCAATCTTCTCGTGCAGATGGTCAATTCCTGCTTGAAACGCACCCAGAAGAAGAAACAGGACAAGAAGAGGGGCGGATGAATAGGCAAGGATCCCCTGAACCAGGTGGATCCGACTGATTGGCCGGATATTTTGGGCCAACAGAAACCACATGTGCTGCAGGTTCCCTTGGCACCAGCGTCGATCGCGCTTTACGTACTCGGTCAGATTGGGCGGCAATCCTTCGTAACTGCCATCCAGATCGTAAGCGAACCAGATTTCCCATCCGGCGTTTCGCATTAGAGCCGCTTCGACGAAATCATGACTCAAGACTCTTCCACCGAGCGGTTCCTTTCCTGGTAAAGCCGGAAGCCCGCAACTCGCTAAAAACGGCGAAACCCGAATAATCGCATTGTGTCCCCAATAGTTACCCGCCCCCTGCTGCCAAAAATTCAATCCAGCCGCGAAAATCGGGCCGTAGAGGCGCGACGCAAACTGCTGAATCCGGCCAAAGACGGTTTCGGCCCTGACAAGGCGCGGCATCGTTTGAATGATTCCGGCGCGCGGATTGGTCTCCATCAACCGAACCAAAGAAGATACGGCCGCACCCGTCATCACGCTGTCAGCATCGAGAACCACCATATAACGATGGCGATGACCCCAACGGCGGCAAAAATCTGCGACATTTCCGCTCTTTCGATTCACCGGTAGTTTGCGCCGGCGATAGTGGATTTTACCGAATCCACTCGTTTGGCGGCAGATATCCGACCACGCCAACTCCTCCTCGACCGCTTTGGCCGGGTCGGTCGAATCGCTCAGGATATAAAAATCATACGAATCAAGCTCACCTCTTTCCCGCAAAGAATTGTACAAGGCGCAAATATTCCCAAAGACGGTTTCTGCGTTTTCGTTGAAGACCGGCATCACAACCGCCGTTGAAGCAAGAGGAGTGTGCTCGTCCAGGGTATTCGTTATCTTGAGCCGTTCTTGTCCCTCGGCGAGAACCAGGTAGCCGAGAAATGCCTGAGTGAATCCGAATGACAGCGACGTGAACAGAAGACCGAACAAACCTGTCTCCACTACCTCGAGAGGCGTCCACCCTCTGGCTCCGGCAATGTCGAACATCAACCACAAACCGAGCACAGAAATACCGACAGTGACCAGAGCCACCCCCCAGCGTCGTTGCCGGACCTTCCTTTGAAAAGCCTCTTCAAAAGTTCCCGAACCGACTAGCTCAACAAACCTCTTTGACCTGTCGTTTCCATTCATAATCCTGACGAAAAATTCAACTTCCCTCCGCGGTTCTTTAGCCTCTAACGTTATCGCCGCGCGCCCTGTTCGCGCGGGCGGGGCTAAACGGTCGTCGAAAAATTGCTATCTGTAAAGACTGGCGAAAACGAGCACCCCGAGAATAGCCAGGCCGATCACCCAGCCTAAAATGCGATTTGCGCCGATGGGAGAAAGTTTCGCAGCGAGACTAACAAATCCTTTTCCGGCCGACGACAATTCGAGCGGACGCGCCGTTATGCTCGCCACTTGCAGGTTCGGGGCCGCCTGGAGCTTGACGTCGCGCAGCGCATGGAGAACTTCCTCCGACAACTCCTCCGTCCGACCCAGGATATTTCCATCAACATTCTCGGTCAGATAGAGCCGAACCCGCTCCTCGATCAGGCGACGATCGTCCGGAACGCCTTGATCGATCAAGTGTCTTAAAGAATGATCGAGATTCTTCTGGACCTCGTCGAAAGCCAGTTCGGTGGCTGGAGTAAAAGGCTCTTGCCGTTTACGGGCAATCGCCCGTTCGAAACTCGAAAGCAGAATGAGCTCCCGATCGATGCTTTCGGGTGTCTTTAGGGCATCTAGGTAATCATTAATGCGGTCCCACGCCTCTTTCCATTCGGGCGAAGACCGGATTCCAACACGAAGGAGCGCTATATATTCAGGAGATATTGCCATTTCTCAGAACAGAAGGTATCGCCGCGCAATATAACACAGCTGATGTCCATTGGCTGAGAAGAATTCGGGTCGAAAATTGTGAAACCGACCAACCAACCCCTGTCGGTCGGAGTAAATTGGACATCTTTAAGCTGAGCACCTTGACCCACCAGAATATACGGCCGCAGTTCGGCCACGGGAATTGTTTCCCCATTGTCGGGCTTCCCAAATTCGATCGCGAATCGCGTTTCGTTGGAACCCGGGCTCGGCCGCACAGTCGTCGAAAGCACCCGAAATTGATTGGTGTCCGGTTCGTCCCCGCGCCACTTCATTTGATAAGCAAATTCGAAACTCGTACCCTGTTCCGGCGGGTTTTGAGGTTCCCAACCGGCAACGATGTTATCCGAGTATTCGTCGCTGCTTGGAAGTTCAACAAGACGGACAAACCCCGGTCCGAAATCACTTTTCGGAATCACCGTGACACTTGGTCGCAGATGATATTCAGCTTCGCGATCGAGGTAATCACTCAGACTCCGATCCCGCTGTACCAGTGAATAAGACAGCACGTTTGAAAACCGGCGGACACTTATTGACCTGGGATTGTTCAATGGCGCCCAAAGCTTTTCGCCCGAGCTGGTATCAAGTAAAAGCCCATCAGAGTCATGAACTTGTGGACGAAATTCGCGTCGGTGAAAATCCGTTTTGTTCATCGAAAATTCGATTTTGCCCGTTGGTTGATAGTCGGGTTTAAGCGTCGGTTTATTCACCGTATCGCCACCGAAATAGAACATGCTCGTAAGCGGCGCAAGAACGAGTACCTCCGGCTTCTTTCGCACAAAGAGGGTCGCTTTAATATCCATGGTCGTAATTGCACCATATTGCACAACGAACTCGTAGCCACCTGTCAGGCTTTCACTATCGAGGAGCGCATAGAACTTTAAAAAATCATCCGTAGGGTTCGGCTTTCGCATCCAAAACTCCCGAAAATCCGGGAATTCTTCCGGCTGACTAATACCGGTGTTAACGGCAAGCCCACGAGAAGAGAGCCCCCAGTGCAGG